>ENA-ORTH01000188-ORTH01000188.1-human-gut-metagenome-genome-assembly--contig:-NODE-188-length-78952-cov-30.252773_pt1 | contig 78952 bp, 61 predicted proteins | sample MGYA00241914_ERZ509192 | MGnify/ENA primary metagenome ERZ509192 (study PRJEB26280, sample SAMEA2338826) | human gut metagenome | biome: human gut; feature: human-associated habitat; material: faeces...
TGGCGATCATCGCACGTCATTCACGCAGCGGGCATTTGGAATGGTGCCTGCCGAAAGGTCATATCGAAAAAGGCGAGACACCGCAGCAAACCGCCGTTCGCGAGGTACATGAGGAAACCGGCATTTTGGGTGAAGTGGTCGATTCCATCGCTACCATCGACTACTGGTTCACGGGAACCAGCCAGCGCGTGCACAAGCTGGTGCATCACTTCGCATTGCGCCAGATCGGCGGCGAGCTGACGGTGGAAGGCGACCCGGACCATGAGGCAGAAGACGCGATTTGGGTGGATTTTGCTGATTTGGACGACGTTCTCAGCTACCCGAACGAACGAAAGATAGCATGGTTGTACGCAAGGAAACTCAACAGACAGGCGTGAAGGTGAATCAACCCGCACAACGGAACGTTCCGCACGGCATACGTGCTCTTTCGGCAATCCTCGCCATGGTCATGACCATGGCGTTGATGTTGTTATACGCACCTACGCCACATGCCAAAGCCGAAGAAACACAGGAAACACAATCGGGAGCCATGCTGTCAATCGACTCCTCCACAGCCGTGCTGACAGACACTTCCGGCTATCATCTGAGCGCAACGGTGACCAACACCACAGATCAGGAAATCCCATCGGGCACGCTGACCCTCGCCATGAACGCCTTCTACACGTTCGTGTCGCGCAACGATATCCAGGAATGGTCGGAAGGCATCGGGCAGATCCCAACGCCCAATATCGTGGGCCAAAGCGAGGTTCCCGCGCTTCAGCCGGGAGCTTCAGCGAACGTGCGCATCGACGCGGAATCAAGCCAAGAGGCACTGGCATCCATCAACTCCTGGGGTCCCAAGCCCATCACTCTCAGCTATGAGGCCGGCGGAGTCCAGCAAGACAAAGCACACACTTTCGCAACACGGACCGGAGCTGGAATCAATACCCCCGACACGCCCGCGATGAATATCACCATCGTGCAGCCGCTCGAAGCGCAAGGATGGACCACCGACAACACCATGCTGGAACAGCTCGTCAACAAAGGTGGCGTCACTTCCGCAGAACTTTCGAAAATCGCCGTTCCCGGCAAAGAAGACGAGGCACGACTCAAGTCGCTGGAACAGACGTTCACCAAGCATGACAAACTGCAGGTGGTGGCCGATCCGACCTATCTGAAGGCGATGCCGATGCCGACGCAAGTCGACGGCATCACGCAACCGGCCCTATTCGACATCACCGCCTATTCCGCGCTGAACGACAGCAAAACCTATGATTCGGCAAGCGTCGGCACCTCGCAATGGAACGCCGAACAGGCCTTGGAAAACTATCAATCGGCGTTGGGCGACCCGAACGCAAGTATGACCACGTATGCATGGCAGGGCACCGGCAATTGGACGATCGAGGCGCTCACGAAAGCCAAGCAGCAGGGGTACGACACCGTCATCGCCACGCATGATTTCGAAGAGAACGATGCGGCTACCGCAGAAACAGGCAAGGCCATAGTGGCCACCGACGCGGGCGACGTCACCGTACTGACCGCGCAAAGCGTGCTTTCCAACCTTGCACAGGGCAAGGCGACCAGTGCCGACGCCGAAGCGGATGGCGAGGGAACAACGGCCGGGCGTCTCGCACGATTCGTCGCGCAAAGCGCGTTCTACCAAATGGAACAGCCGTATGCGGAACGCAACCTGCTGGTCTGCCTAAACGACAATTCCGACCCAGCCGTCGTGGATGCGCTGATGACGGACGTCGAACAATCGCCGTGGCTGAACATCACCGATCTGAACACATTAAGCAACGCCGACCCCGCCTTGAGCGGTGACGATGCGGCCGCGATCGTACCACAATCCGACGGAATCAATGATGCGACACAAGCCAATCTCAGGCAGACGCTCAACACGCTGGCAGCCTCGACAAGCGACATCAAACGATTCAACGCGTCCATCCTCACCGACGTCGCCGACGATGCCAAGCAGTCCCCCGCAGGCCTCAAAGCGTGGCGCAGACAGCTCGTCAACGCGCACGGCATCATGGCCCTGCACGCGCTAGGCGGCGAAAATCCAGCCGGAAGCACCATGGTGGAAGGAGCCGGGCAACTGGCGTCCCTGCTCATCAACGGAGTGACCATCACACCGACGGAAAACGTCAACGTGGTCAGCGAAACCGCGCAAATGCCCGTTACCATCAGCAACAGCCACCCCTATCCGGTCACGGTAAAAGTCTCATCATTGACCAACTCCATGCAGATTGTCACTTCGCGTTTCGACACCGTGGAGGTACCCGCAAACGGCGAAGCCCAAGTGGCATTCATCATCCGTGTGGCCACCTCCGGCACCGCGGACGCCACACTCAGCCTGCAGGACAGGCAGGGCATCGCATTCGGAGCGACACAAACCACCCACATCACCAGCGCATTGCAAATCAGCGACAAAACCGGCTTCATCATCATCGGCATCGCCGTGCTGCTTGGAGCTTTGGGACTGTGGCGCCAATTCCACCGTAAGAAGGATCCCGACGAATGAGTTCTTCCGTTGGCCGTAATTCACTGATCATGGCCTCTGGCACCGCGGCCTCGCGCGTGACCGGGCAAATCCGTACCATTCTGCTCGCCTGGGCTTTAGGCACCACCGGCTATGCGGCAAACGCCTACCAGGCCGGGTCCATGATTCCGCAGGTCATCTACACCCTGGTTTCCGGCGGTATTTTCAACGCCGTGCTCGTGCCGCAGATCGTGCGCACGTTGAAGGCGAAAGACGCCGAAACCAAGCTCAACAGGCTCATCACGCTCGCCATCACCATGTTGTTGGCGGTGACGATTCTGATGGCGCTGTGCACGCCACTGCTCACCAGACTGTATGTGAACGGCGGCCCGGAAACCATGGCGTTGGCAACCTCGTTCACTTTGTGGTGCATGCCCCAGATCTTCTTCTACGGCCTGTATACGGTGATCGGTCAGATTCTCGCAGCCAAAGACCATTTCACCGCGTATGCGTGGAGTTCGGTGGGTGCGAACATCATCAGCTGCATCGGCTTCGGCACATTCATCGCATTGTTCGGCCGCGCCACGGAGCATCCGCTTGATTTCTGGACCGCCGACAAAATCGCTTTGACGGCCGGAACATGGACATTGGGCGTGGCATTCCAAGCGTTGGTGCTGTTCATTCCGCTGACCAAAATCGGATTGAAATACCGCCCGCAATTCGGACTTCGCGGCATCGGCTTGCGTTCGATGGGACCGGTCGCAGCTTGGAGCGTCGGCATTGTCGTAATCGACCAGCTCGCCAATATCGTAATCACGCGCACGTCCACCAACGCGCCGATGCTCGCGCAGCAGAAGTTCGGTATCAATCCGCTCGATGTGGCCGGCAATGCCTCATACCAGAACGCGTACACGATTTACATGCTGCCATATTCGCTGATTGCCGTTTCGCTTGCAACCGCGATTTTCCCGAAAATATCCCGTGCGATCGCCGACCATAATATCGCCGAAGCGCGCACCGATTTAAGCCAGGCAATGCGCAATATGGGCGTGATCATGTGTTATTTCTCGGTCGCTTTCGTAGTGATGCCCGTTCCGATCATTCTCGCGTTGCTGCCGTCTGTGAGCGTCAGAGAGGCGATTCTTATGGCGGGACCGTTGGTCACGCTTGGCGTGGGACTTCCGTTCGCCAGCGCGTATCTGATTATCCAGCGCACGTTCTATGGATTCGAAGACGGCAAATCGCCGTTCATTTTCATGCTGTTCGCCATGGGCATTCAAGCGGTAGGCGTGATAATCGGCGCGAAGCTACTTCCCCCTACCGAATGGACGACAATGATCGGCACGGTAGGAGCCATAAGCTACATACTGCCGATTCCCGTCCTGTATGTCATGTTGCGCAAACGTTTCGAAAACAATATCGACGGTCCGCGCATAGCCATCTCGTATCTGAAATCGATTGGCGCGGCAGCAGCTGCCATGCTCATCGGCGTGATGGCACGTGACAGCGTCTACCAGCTCGTCGGCGCCCAGATCGGAGCGGTGGACGGTCATATGAACTGGATTCAGGCAGTGGTGTGCGCTGCGCTGTTGACCATAGTGACTTTCATCGTTTACGCGGGCATGTTGCGGCTGCTGCGTTCCGAGGAATTCGACGAGGCGATCGTACTGCTTTCCTCACGTATTCCCGGACTTCGCAAGCCGACCAGCCCCAACGATAGACTGGAGCAAGGCGACGCCGAAAACGGCGAGTGACCATAGGCAGAACAAACGTTTACAAAAAGTTGAAGGAACCCATGAAACCTCAGCTGGGAGATACCATCAGCAATCGCTACGTGCTCGTTTCGCCGTTGCGCGAAGAAACCGGACTGCAGGTCTGGAAGGCCAGCGACCATGTGCTCGCACGGGATTGCCAGCTGTTTATCGTCAGCAGCAGCAAGGCATTGCAGGAAGTCAACGCAACCGCTTCCATGCTGGCCATTTCGCACGACTCCCACTTCACAAAAGTGTTGCAACTCCAGCATGTCGGCAAGGTCGCGCTGGTGGTGACACAGCTTGACGAAGGCATGGCCCTCAGCGAATATCTTGCGCTGAACGCCAACCAGCCGTTGAGCTATACAGCCATGCGTTCCATCATTGGCGAAGTCATCGAATCGTTGCATGTGCTGCAAAAAGACAATCTCACGCATTTCTCCATCAGCACCGACACGGTGCGCCTGACCCGTTCCGGCATTCAAATTGCAGACGCTCCGGTGAGCGTCATGCTTGCCGACACTTCTCGCGCGCAGGCTTTGGAAAATCGGGAACAGCTTGCGATTCGGCAGATTGCGGCATTGCTGTATGCGATGCTGACCCGCCGTCCGTCCACATTGTCGACTGATTTCCGTCTGGACGCGCTCGCGCCAACCACGCCGATGGAATTCCGTGTGATCTGCAAGCGCGGACTTGAGCTTGAAGAGGCCGACGGCTTCCCCACCGTTCCGATGGCGACTCTCGCGGAATTGGAGGCGCTGCTTGGCGAGTACCAGCCGCTGTCATCGTTGGGGGGTATGGATGTCACGTTGCCTTCCATGGATTCGGAGTGCTCGATCGCCAATGTTCCGTTGCTGCAGATCCTTGAGAAGGATACGCTCCTGCTACCGGATACGCTGGCGGTGACTGGAAGCATTCCGGAAATGACGTTCACGGCTCCCGAACCGCATAACGATTTTTCCGATGGCAAGGAGGCTTTGGCGAAAAGCGTCGCAGCCACCAGCGGAGCGGTGAAATCGTTGTGGAGCAGCGGCCGTGAGCTGCTGAGCGAAGAAGACATCGATGGCGTGACCGACACCAGCGATTCCCCCTTCTCCTTCCCTATCAGGGTTTCAGTACCGTCCGACGGCATGTCGTCAGACGATTCCCAGTTGGAAAAAACCGGCCGCATTCCAGTGATCGGCGCGGACGGTCAGGTCATTCAGCCCGGCGAGGAGTCCGCTCGCGCGTTGAAGGCAGAGCAGGAGGCGATCGACGCCGCGTATGCCGCCGGTCGAGCCGCGGTTCCGCCGAGCTTCACACCGAAGAATCCTTCTCCCACGTCGGCGAGTACTGACGTTGCCGACGCGAAACTGTTTGGCAAGCTGAAAACGAAGGTCGTTGCGATTATCGTTGCCGTTCTTGTTGTTGCGGTAGCGCTTGGTTTCGCTATTCAGGGTTTGATGAAGCCTTCAGATTCGGTTACGACTGATTCCGAAGGACCATGGCCGGAAATAAATCTTGACAAGGTGCCGTTCGGCGAGGGCGATCAGACGGATGCGAATTCCGCGGATTCTTCCAATTCTGATAAGTCCGGCAATACCGATAAGTCCAACAATACCGATTCGTCCAATTCCGCGGATTCTTCCGATACTTCCGCCAATGCGCCGGCATCTGGCGATTCATCATCCAAGAAACTCAAGAAAACCGAAGACAAGGTCGTGACCGCTGACAAGCAGTCGAAGAAGGTACCGAATCCGAAGCAGCCGGAAAACACGACTGCATACGAAATCGACAATCGTCAGTTCCTGTCGAACCCTGACGGACAGCAGGGCTACGGATATTACGTGCACCTGAGCCAACCGCAGAACGTGTCTCGCATGGTCATCAAGATTCGTTCTTCGGGCGGCCAGGGATACATTCGCGTAAACGCGACGAACAGCCCGTCCCAGGGTGAGCAGGTGGCACAGTTCAAATTCGACGATTCCGGCACTACCGAAGTGAAGTTCGACAAGTCTGTGAAAACGCAGGACATCATGCTGTGGGTGCCGCTTGACAGTCTGCCCGGCAGCCAGCTGTACATCGATTCCCTGCAGATCTTCTAATCGTTGTCACCGTCTTTCTAACGTTTTCCGGAAAAGACGCGCATGGAGGGCACGTGTAATATGCACGTGCCCTCCTTTGTATCTGCCACTCGATTGTCTGCCGAAATCGTTGATGTCAATCAACTACATATCCCAAATTAGTGGTCAAATCGACTTGTGCAGACATACAACCGGGGTTGTACAGACAATCCGCCGCGCAGACCACTTACTCCGGCCAGTGTTCGAAGAGGGTGAGGAGCTTTTCGACGTTGACGTCGCTCCAGCTGTCGATTCGAGGACCATCGTACGCGCTGTTGTACGGCTGATCGAACACAACCACGTGCTGCCCGGCTTCGCGCAGGGTTTCGATGTTCGCCGGCGAATCGTCGATGTGGATCGTGGCCTGCATACTGTCTTTCAGCCCAGTGAAGCACAGGCTCATGTACGGAATGTGATTGCTATCCAACCATTGCGCGGTGTCGGAAACGACCATCTGATGCTGGCCGGACACGAACAGCCGATGCGTGACGATGCGAATGTACACGTGCTCGCCCGCCAATCGTTGCAGCGCCTGCGCTACCCCCGGAAGCGGCTTCATCGTCGCATACAGATGCTCACGTTCCGCGGCTTTATGCGTTTCGATGTAATCGTCAAGCGTGTCGAACGGCCATCCATCCTCGCGGGTGAGATTGTAGTGCGCGGCCCGCAACGCACGTTCCGGCACGTCAATGCCCTGCCGATGCAGATAATCGCGGATCGCACCTTTGTAATCCGCGCAGACGCCGTCCAAATCGAGATTGAGCACGCGATATCCCTGCACGCCCACGCGCTGACTCTCGTATTGTTCAGGAATAGTCGCCATATCACGTTCCTTTCTTATGCCTGATGCCGATCAGCCCGTCGAATAGCCACGCCAATCAGCTCGCTATCAATCAATGTACCGTGACATTCGTCGGCAACAAGCGCAAATACTCCCGCAGGTAAGGAAGATAGAAAAGGGATAGAAAAAGACGAGATTGCCAAAAATCTTACAGAAGAACGATTTTGAGACTTTCATAAAAAGACAGAAAATTCAAAGATCACACCACTTCTTTTTGCGACGGCGATACTGCCCGGCAATCGACGATCAACTTTCATCACAGCATCATTACGTTTATTTCAAGATTAGCCGATGAAAATACAAAAGAATCAACGATCGTTGCATGCCATTGACGGTTGCGCCTGCCTATAATGAAGGCACAACAGAACAAAGAGACACGATGCGGCAGGGACCGGAGAGAAAACCGGAGCCGCACCCCACACGCGGGGAAACGGCAACGCCACCCGCGCTGAAACAACAAACAAGACTTACGGCAGCGGCCAGAGGAAAGAAAAGAAAACAAGAACGCCGCCAAGCCGAATGAAAGGAAACATCATGAAGAACAACACTTTCAACCAGATCGTCAACGCCAACCTCGCTTCCATCGATCCAGGCTTCGGCCAGTTCGCACTCGCCAAGGCTAGCGCCGATCTGTTCAAGAAGGTCATCAACAAGTGACCCAAGGCCTGCACAAGCAGGCGTCACACTTAAATAACCAAAGGGCTTGCGTTCCGCATGGAGCGCAAGCCCTTTTCTCATGTTCCGCTCAAGCACTGCCAAGAATCCAGCCACCACCAGCAACTGCACACACAGCCCCTCACATAACCACACACAACAACTCGTGTTTCACGTGAAACTCTGTAGATGATCCGATTCGGAAGGTACTTGATAATACGCCATAAGAAAAAGGAATGCGCGAAATCGTGAGATGCGTGGATGTCCGTTTTGACGATTCGCTACAGTGGGAATATGAGTGATTTGCGAGATGTGATTATTGTCGGGTCCGGCCCTGCCGGATATACCGCAGCCATATATTTGGGCCGAGCTGGATTCAAACCACTAGTCATCGCGGGCGCGCTGACCCCAGGCGGGCAGCTCGTCAACACCACCGAAGTGGAGAATTTCCCAGGCTTCCCCGATGGCGTTATGGGACCGGAACTCATGGACAATATGCAACGCCAAGCGGAGAAGTTCGGCGCAGAAATCATTTGGGATGACGTTGTTTCCGTGAGCAACGATGACGCCACCGGCGTGAAAACCGTGCGCGTCGATCTGGGAGACGTTTTCGAAACCCGTGCTTTGATCATCGCAACCGGATCGGAATACCGCAAGCTCGGCATCCCCGGAGAGGCGGAATATTCCGGCAAGGGCGTGTCATATTGTGCGACTTGCGACGGCTTCTTCTTCCGAGATAAGCCGATTATTGTGGTCGGCGGCGGCGATAGCGCATTCACTGAAGCTGATTTTCTTTCCCGATTTGGATCGTCGGTGACGTTGATTCATCGTCGTTCCGAATTCCGCGCATCGCAGATTCTCGTGGAACGCGCTCAACAGAATCCGAAAATCACCATCATCACAGATTCCGTGGTGGAGGAAATATTGGGAGACGACAACGGAGCACAATCCGTGAACATTCGCAACGTCATCACCGGAGAGATTGGCACGATTGCCGCAAACGGTATTTTCGTAGCGATCGGCCACTCCCCCGCCACAACTTTTATTGACGGCATTGTGCAGCGAGATGCGGCTGGATATATTCAGGTGGATGGCGCCAGCACACGCACCAGCACTGCCGGTATTTTTGCAGCAGGCGATTGCGTTGACAGTATTTACCGTCAGGCGATCAGTGCCGCCGGCATGGGCTGCCGGGCTGCCCTTGACGCCCAAGCCTACCTAGAGCAGTAGCACTCCCCATGACGGTCATTCATACAGTCATCTCACAATCATGACTGTATGAATGACCGTTATGTGACCGTGATACACGGTCATGCCCTGCAAAAACTGGAAAAACGAACGGAAGGGCGGCATATTCTGTTCACGACTGTAAGCTTGGTCAAACAGCCTTGAGTGTGTCGTGAATAGAATATGCCGCCCTTCTGCGAACATCACACTGATCAGACAGAGAAACTCGAGAAATACTATTCTTCAGCAGAAGGCATGAGCATGTCGACAATGCGCTTCATGTCGTCTTCGGATTTGAACACGATTTCGATGCGACCATGTTCCTTGGATCCCTTGATGGACACCTTCGTGTCGAACCTCTTTTCAAGGCCGACCTGCATTGGCGTTCCCGCCCACGGATTCAGTTTGCTGGTCTTCACCTTCTTCGGCTGATCCGATTCGGCGGCCTTCATCGACACGATTTCCTCGGTGCTGCGAACAGACAGTCCTTCGGCGATAATGCGCGTCGCAAGCTGTTCCATATCAGCTTCGGCCGGCAATCCCAGCAGCGCACGCGCGTGACCTGCCGATAAGAGTCCGGAAGAGACCTTCTTTTGCACGGTTGCAGGCAGATTCAGCAATCGCAAGGTATTTGCGATCTGCGGGCGTGATTTCGATACAGATTTCGACAATTGCGCCTGTGTCAGACCGAAATCGTCGATCATTTGCTGATAGGCAGCCGCTTCTTCCAGCGGATTCAACGCAACGCGATGCAGATTCTCCAGCAGAGCGTCACGCAACATGTCATCGTCTGCCGTGGTTTTGACGATCGCAGGAATCGTTTTCAGACCTGCGATCTGTGAAGCACGCCAACGACGCTCGCCCATGATGAGCTCATACATGCTATCCATGCGACCGTCGAACATATTGTGCGGCTCGGCATTGTTGGCGGCGTTCTCCTTGCGCGCGGCCTCAATCTGCGAGAGTGGACGTTTCCGTACGACAATGGGCTGCAGCACGCCGACTTCCTTGATGGAATCGGCAAGTTCACGAAGATCATCCTCGTCGAAAATAGTACGCGGCTGATGCAGGTTGGGTCCGACGTCACTCAGACGCAATTCAACCAAGTATCCACCCTGCACCGGCAGCAGTTCCGGTTCGCTGTTCTTTGCATCTTCGTTCTTTTTTACCGCTATAGTTTCACGTGAAACACTCCCCTGCTTCACATCGGCAGAAGGAGCGACAGGACTGGTGGCACCGAAGAACATGTCAGCTGGATGAGCCGCTTCGTTCAGCGTGATGGAAGGCATGCTGGCACGATGAACGCCTCCCTTCTTGATTTCACGTGAAACGTTTTTCTTCATGTCGCGGACGGCATCGACGGAAGCCTTGGCTGTCACCATGGAGCTTTTAGCGCCTGCATTCTTTTCCACAGACGGCACGTCGGCACTGTCAGCCATATTTCCGGAAGTTTTCGCGGACGATTTGTTATCGGCCTTCACCCCTGCAGCAGGAGTAGCCGGCTCAGCGGCAGCTTCCGATTTTGCCGACTCTCCTGGAAGAGACGGAAACAGCGCGCCGAGACCCCTGCCTAAACGTGATTTCGTAGCCATAATCAGTTCTCATTCCTTCTTGCATCGATAGCCTGCAACACCGTCTGCGAGCGACGTGCGAGTTCCAACGCGGCCTCGCAGTAGGAGATTGCACCCATGCCCTTGGGGTCGTAGGCGATAACGCTTTGATTAAAGCTTGGCGCTTCCGATATTTTCACCGTTCGTGGAATCGTGGTGTCCAACACGATGGTCGGATAGTGGCTTTTGACCTCGTCATGCACTTCACGGCTGAGCAGGGTTCGCTTATCGAACATGGTAATCAGCATGGTAGAAACGAGCAGTGACGGATTGAAATGTTCCTGCACCAGCCCGATGGTATTGATAAGCTGGCCAAGCCCCTCCAACGCATAGTATTCAGCCTGGATCGGAATCAGCATCTCATGCACCGCGCACATGGCATTAATTACCAGCAGTCCAAGGCTTGGAGGGCAATCGATAATCACGTAATCGTAGTGTTCCTCGCTGTTCTCAAGAAACTCGTCAACCGCGGTTTTCAGCAGCACATTGCGATTTTCCATGTCGGCGACTTCCAGCTCGGCACCACTCAGATCAATGGAGGCCGGTACCACATCAAGCAGATCGAAATCAGGGCAGGCACGCTTGACTTCGGCAATGGTTTTCCTACCTTCGATCACGTCGTATACCGACGGCTCTCCCGACGCATGCGGAGCACCCAACGCGGTCGACGCATTGCCCTGTGGATCCATATCGATCAGCAGCACTTTGGAACCGAACTGAGCCAACGCAGCGGAAAGATTCACCGCAGACGTGGTTTTGCCAACGCCGCCCTTCTGGTTAGCGACCGCAATCAGTCGCGTCTGCTCCGGCTTTGGGCAAACGGCCTTCTGCAAGGCGCGATAGCGAGACGATTCGTCGGCGATCTGCGAACCAAGAGGAGAATCCGATCCTCCGAAAATTCGTTTGATGGTTTCCGTTGCCGATTCCATCGATGTCAGGTTATCTGGTCCTTCAGGTCCAGTCATACGTCAGCCTTCCTTACGATATGCTTAACATTCAAGTTTCATCATTTGGGTGGACAGAATCAGCCCATCTCACCCATTGTGCGCAAATGTGGATAACTGTGGATAGTCAGTGGATAACTTACGCTGCTCACAAAAAGTTATCCACAGATATTTTATTGCCATTCCAACATTTTCTCTGCGGTTTATTTCAACGATTCCCCAGCTGTGGATAATGTGGACAACTTGCCTAAATTGTGGATAACTTACTTTTTATCCACCATGAGCACATGGGTTGATTCAAGCCCCGGACCGACCTCGGCATTCACCACTCGCGGACGAACACCGCCGCACTTGGCAATCTCCTTGGAGGCTTTTTCGATCTCCTCCTGAGCGGATCTTCCCTTCAATGCGACCAGACATCCACCGCGTTCAAGCAACGGCAACGTCCACCCGGATAGTTTGGTCATCGGCGCAACGGCACGACAGGTCACCACGGCGAACGGATGCCTTGCCTGAATGGGCTTGCCGTCCAAATCCAGTACAGGACCGCGGGCAACCGCTCCCCTGCCGTTCCTGCCGCCTTTGCCGTTTCTACCGTTTCTGGCGTTCCCATTGCCACGGTTGCCGCCTTGAGTGCCAGACGCACCCACAATGGCCTCGATCATCTCATTGGCCCTGGCACGCACCACCGCAACGTTCTCCAGCTCCATGTCCGCCACGCACTCGTTCAGCCATTCGATACGCCGCTCCATAGGCTCTACAAGCGTGAACTGGTGATCCGGCAGGCATGCGGCCGCAACGATACCGGGGAAACCGCCACCGCTGCCAATATCGGCAACCGTTTTAAACTGCTTATTGGCCGTGGATTCCCTCACGAAAGGCACAATGGCAGCCGAATTCAGAATATGGCGTTCCCAAATAATCCCAACGTCTCGTGGCCCGATCAAGCCACGGGGTTCGCCTTCTTCGGCAAGTTTCGCATGAAAGACACGCAGCTTGTCCAACGCATCCCCCAGCACTTCCTCAAGAATCGGCGAATCATCAAGTTCGTCTGTCACATCACTCATGGGCACCATCCTATATCCTGCTCTTCCTCATTGCTGGTATTCCAGCCATTACTCCCCGACCAATGCCGGCAATATCGCACGGCCTACGCAGACCGTAAGCAAGTCCATGCGCACATAGGCGTCACGTATCCAGCGCACGACTCGCGTGCAGTCATTCACCAATCGCAATAAAAAAAAAGCGCCACCAAATAGTGACGCCATGTTTCACGTGAAACGAGCCGAACTCAGGCCTCATCCTCGTCTTCGGTTTCCTCGGCGGCGGAAGCCTTGAGATACACCGTAACGTAACGATGTGGCTCCTCGCCGTGGGAACGGGACTTCATGCCTTCCTCACGCACCACGTCATGCACGATCTTACGCTCGAAGGAATTCATCGGCTTCAGGTCGACCGGCTCTCCGGTCTCGTGTACCTCGTCGATGGCGTCCAGCGCGATGTCATGCAGACGCTGACGCTTGCGCTTTAGATAGCCGTCGACGTCCACAATGAGATGGGAACGTTCGCCGGTCTTCTGCTGCACGGCAAGTCGCGTCAGCTGCTGCAATGCGTCGACGACCTCGCCGTTGCGTCCGATGAGATGCTTGATATCCGTATCATCATCGGCGACGATTTGCACGGTAGGACGATTGTTGCGCACGCCCATTTCGATATCACCTTCGTAATCAACGATATCGAGCAGTCCTTCAAGATAATCGGCAGCGATATCAGCTTCCTCATTGAGCTGATCGATGGTCTTTTCCTCATCTTGCGCCATGGTGGTTGTACTCCTTTGAGCGGGGTTTCTATTACTAAAAGTCTTGCTATGTAAAGTCTAATTACTGTTTACCACGTCGACGATAAACGCTGATAAAAGTGGTGTGTCCCGCGTTTCACGTGAAACACGGGACACACTCTTACTCACTTCTTTTTCTTTTTACGGCTCGGCTGATGACGCTGGTAGCCGTTCTTTTCCTTCACTTCGGCGGCTTCCTTGGCCTTCTGCAGCGCCTCTTCCTCGAGGGATGGCAGACCGGCCTTGGCTCGGCGGGCGTTCTCATGAACATGATCACGCTTTTCCTTCGCTTCGGCGGCCGGAGATCCCGGAGTCGGGAAGACGTGGATCTGCCAGATGGAACGCAACAGATTGCAGATGTTGTTGGTGAGCCAGTACACCAGCACAGCGAACGGCATGGCAATACCGGAGACAATGTACATGATCGGGAACATCCACAACATCATCTTCTGCATCATTTCGGTCTGCTTGTTTGCCGCAGACTGAGCCATGTTACGCTTCATGCTGTTGTACTGCATGAACCACAGGCAGAAGCACATCAATGCAACGAAGATGGCGATAACTACTTTGCCATGCACGGCGGCGGTCGTGAAGTTATCAGCCACGTTCACACCAAACACTGTGGTGGACGTGAACTGCTTGGCTGTGGCGATGTCGAAAGCGCCAAGACCCTGTCCGTCCCTGAATTTGCCGCGTGCGATGTACGGAATGGCTGACAGCGTATAGAACATGCACATGAATACGGGACCCTGCACGAACATAGGGAGCATGGAAGTGCAGCCACCCATCGGGTTCGCATCATTGTCCTGGTAGAGCTTCATCATCTCGCGCTGCATGGCTTCCTTGCTGGCGGGATCGTTCTTGCCCTTGTATTTGTTTTGGATACGCTGCATCTTTGGCTGCAGGACGGCCATCTGGGCCTGCATCTTGCGCATACCCTTCATGGACTTGTAGAACAGCGGAAAAACGCATGCCTGGACCACAAGTACTAGGAATACGATGGACATGACCCACGAGAAACCGATCTCGTTCATGCCCAGCATCACCAGGAACTTATGGAATACGGCCATGATCTGCGTCATGAGCCACTCGACGGGATACAGGAGCTTATACAGCCAGCCCCAGAAACCGCTGTCGAGGAGGAATTGATTTTGATTCATTACAGGCCAGTCTCCTTATCGCCTATAGGTTTTTCTACGTTCAGAGGCGTGAGCCGAGGTTCCTCGTGTGCCTTCGACCACGAACATCTGTAAAACAAGGAATAAAGCTGCGGAACGTCGTCAATTCCCCCACGGTTCCACTGATTGCAGCGAAGAAGGCGCAATAACGCAAGAAGGCCACCCTTAAGGCGGCCAAATCGTTCAATCGCCTGAATCGCATAATTGGAACAACTTGGATAATATCTGCAGCAGGGTGCGGTATTCGCGGAAATATGACGTTGGTACCAGCGAATGGCGCGAATCATCCAATTTCCGTCACAACCGGCGTTCATTACTGACGCACGGCCTTACGATTCACCGCTTCAAAACATGCTACGATCTGCTGTTCCAACGATAGAAAATCAGCATGTGCAGCACTTGGCTTTGCACGCAACACGATATCGCAGGATTCAGGTAAGGCAGATTCGTACTTTCGTGCAAGCACGCGGAAACGACGTTTAACGGCATTACGCGTTACTGCGTTGCCGACAGCCTTGGAAACGGCCAAACCGACACGTCGGCCCCGCTTCGCCGTGGAATCGTCAATAATGGCATCGTCGTGCATCAAATAATGCACGACGATGTCTTCTCGCGATACCCTACGACGGCGTTTGAGCACCGCGACAAAATCGCGATGGCTTTTCAGCCGTTCCACCACTCTATGCCGTTAAATCAGGCAGCGAGGGACTTGCGGCCCTTGGCGCGGCGACGGTTGATCAGAGCGCGGCCTGCGCGGGTGCGCATGCGCTGACGGAAACCGTGCTTCATGTGGCGACGGCGGTTGTTCGGCTGGAATGTCCTCTTCATAATTAATGCTCCCGGTGTTTTAGCCATGCCAAGGCACGGCTCCTCATGAGTCAAGCTCTACCAAATTACTCTGACCCCTGAACAGAGTAATTGCCTCCGCTAATTCCTTCACATTTTCATGGGGACTCTCCCCACAAAACAATCCACAAAAAAACGTTGGTATATCGCCAAACTCCCCACAAAAGTTATCCACAAACTACATCACTGTTATTCACAATTCAATTATTTCAACACGCTTACCGGTGGATAACTCGGGGAAAAGAGAGTACAAATAAACAGTTGCACTACTGGTAGAAGTCTGTCGAGAAAGGGGAATCCGTGGCCGATACGACAACCGATCCTCTCGATCAGGCTCGCGGAGTATGGTCCGACGCGCTGGCGTTGCTGCACCAGAATCCCGCGCTTTCCGTACGTGACAAAAGCTGGCTGGAAAATGTTTTTCCGGAAGGCATGTGGGGTCCCACCATCGTGTTGTGCGTGCCCAGCGCGGCCGCGCAGCAGACGTTGCAGAACGAATTGAGCCAACCTTTGCTGAAGGCGTTGCGAGAGGCCGCCGAACAGGATATTTTCCCCGCATTCAAGATCGCAGAAAAGAAGGAACCCGCCCAGCCGGCCGTAGAGGAATACCCCCATTTTACCCCCGCGCCTCATGTTGAGGAAACCACGCAGGGCCAGCTTCCCATTCCGGTCGTCATGCCTCCGGAACGCCCCAACACCTTCCAACGAGGCCAGAACAGGCCTTTGCTGGATCCTAAGACCCACCTGAACAAAAACGCCACCTTCGACACCTTCGTTCCTGGCGATTCCAACCGTTTCGCGCGCACCGTCGCATTGGCCGTCGCGGAAGGTTCCGGCCATGATTTCAACCCGCTGTGTATCTATGGCGGCTCCGGCCTGGGCAAAACCCACTTGCTGAACGCCATCGGCAACTACGCGCTGGTCAAGGATCCCTCACTGAAGGTCCGTTATGTGACCAGCGAGGAGTTCACCAACGAATTCATCGAAGCATTGGGCGACACCAACCAGAATTCCGGCCAAATCAAGGAATTCAACCGTCGCTACCGTGAAGTCGACGTGCTGCTGATCGACGATATTCAATTCCTCAGCGGCAAAGACGCGACACTTGAACAGTTCTTCCATACGTTCAATACCCTGCACCAGGCGAACAAGCGCATTGTGATCGCATCCGATGTGCCTCCGAAGGATCTGCAGGGCTTCAACGAACGCCTGATCTCCCGCTTCGAATCCGGCCTGACCGTCGACGTCAAGCCGCCGGATCTGGAGACGCGAATCGCCATTCTGCGCATGATCGCCCATGGGTCCAACGTTCAGGACGACGTGCTCAACCTTATTGCGGAACGTTTCACCGAGAACATCCGCGAGCTGGAAGGCGCACTGAACCGCGTGACTGCCATGGCTTCCCTGAGCGGACAGCCGGTGACTCGCGCGCTGGCGGAGCATACTCTGCAGGACTTCTTCGCGACCGATGTGGAAATCAAGCCCACCGACATCATCACCCAGGTGGCGAAATACTTCTACATCACGTTCGATGACATCGTCGGCCGTTCTCGCACGAAGAAAATCGCGCTGGCCCGCCAGATCGCCATGTATTTGGTGCGTGAGCTCACCAGCATGAGTCTGAACGACATCGGCCAGGTGTTTGGAGGCAAGGACCACACCACGGTGATGCACGCCTACACCCGTATCAGCGATGAAATGCAGGAAAAGCAGGAAATCTACAACTATGTGACGGAGTTGACACTGCAGCTCAAGCAGCGTTCCGGCGAGAAATAACGTTTTCCGCGACTTCGCTCGTTTACGTGTGTTTTTGGACGCCTCAAAAACGATTTTGGCGTTTTCCGCCTTTTTAGGCGCATTTCAGACGCTAAGTGTGAATATTAGTAAAACCTTTATCGGCTACTTTACCGACCGGGCTGACACGCCGGGCTGTGGAAGATTTTTATTGAAGTTATCCACATAGTTATACACAAATTAGGGATTCCTCGGTGGAAAAGCCGTTGGAAACGCAAAAATTGGCGGTGGATGAGTTGTGGACTATACACAGGCTTTTGTGGATAACTTTTTCGAATCTCCGACCCTGTGGATAACCCATTGATTTGTCCACACTCCATTCAAAAGTTATCCACAGGGAGTGAGGTGCATTGAGCCCTTGCAAAATGTGGGGTCTGTGCACTTACCCACATTATCCACAGGCCTTATTATGACGAATATAGATTGTTATAAGAAAATCATCATCGTCACCATAAGTGGGGAATTCCCCACGCTTCGTCAAAACTCTGACAGCTCGCTAAAATGACTTATGGACCGAATGAAACGAGGAAATTAGCCATGAAAGTTGAAGTCAATTCCCAAGCGCTGGCCGACGCAGTAGCCTGGACCACCCGCGTGATCGACGCTCGTCCTGCATCCCCCATTTTGGCAGGCGTCCGTTTGGAGGCCATCGACGGCACTCTCCAGCTTTCCGCCTTCAATTACGCCATTTCCACCCGCCATCACATTGAAGCAGGCATCGATGAAGCCGGATCCGTTTTGGTGCTCGGCAAGCTGCTGGCGGATATCACCAAGTCGCTTCCTGCTGCGAAAACCTATCTTTCCACCGATGGATCGACCATGACCATCACCTCCGGCAAGTCCACTTTCACCATGCAGCTCATGCCAGATGCCGAATATCCGGATCTTCCGGTAATTCCGGCCAAACTGGGCCAAGTGGACGCGCAAACCTTTACCCAGGCCGTCACCCAGGCGTCCGTTGCCGTTTCCCGCGAGGAGAATCGCCCCGTGCTCACCGGCATCCGCGTGCAGTTCCAAGGCGACAAGGTGATCATGAGCTCCACCGACCGTTTCCGTCTGTCTCGTTCGAGCTTTACGTGGACGCCGGAAAACCCGGACACAAACGCCACCGCACTCGTTCGCGGCGCACTGCTGCGCGACGTGGCACGCTCCCTGGATGAGCACCAGAACATCGTTGTGGACTTCGACACGGAGAATCCGTCGCTGCTGGGCTTCGAGAACGCCGGACGCGTGTCTACCTCGCAGCTGATCGACGGCGAATTCCCCGCGGTCGATCGCCTGTATGCCGACGAATACCCGATTCATGCGGTCATCAACAAGCAGGATCTCATTAGTGCCATCAAGCGCGTCTCCCTCGTCGCCGAGCGCAACGCGCCGATCCGCATGGCCTTCACCAGCCAGGAGCTCACGTTGACCGCAGGAACCGCGGACGAAGCCCAAGCCAAGGAAATCCTCGACATCGACATGGATGGAGAAGACATCACCGTGGCCTTCAACCCGACCTACCTGATCGAAGGCCTGAGCGCCATCGCGGAACCGTTCGTGCGCATGAAGATGACCACCGCTGTCAAGCCTGTGGAATTCAACGGCCAGAAGGAGTCGGATTCCGCGGAATCCATGGACTACCGTTACCTGCTTGTGCCCATGCGTTTCAACAGCTGAACATAAACCGCTCCGCACAAAACGTGGGTGCATCGCAAAAACAGGGCTGAACATGGCTATTACTGCCGGTTCAGCCCGTTTGCATGAATATTCATGAACAATCATATTTGTAAATAATTGCGACTGTCCACGTAAGAAATTTGCTTTATTCTCAAGGATTGTGAATGTATATTTCCCGCCTAGCGCTCGACCACTACCGTTCTTGGGAACATTGCGTGCTCGACTTCGAACCGGGAATCAACATTCTGCAAGGAGCCAACGGACTCGGCAAAACCAATATTGTGGAAGCCGTCGAAGTGCTTTCCACGGGATCAAGCCATCGCACGTCATCATCATTGCCGCTAATCGAAAAAGGGTGCGCTTCGGCCACCATCCGAGCCAATGTGGAAGACGACGAAACGCAACACACCTATGAAGCGACCATCGTGGCGCGAGGTGCGAATCGGGCGCGAATCGATGGCGGAAAATCGCAATACATGCGCGATCTCATCGGGCGCACGCCCTCCGTCTCCTTTACCCCCGAAGATCAGCGTTTGGTAGCAGGCGACCCAGCAACCCGACGTAACTTCATCAACCAGGCCGCTTCCCTGCTGCTCCCCCACTACGCGCAGCTACTGCAACAATTCACGCACGTGGCGAAACAACGCACGGCACTGCTCAAACAACTCGGCGACGGCACGAATACCGATTTGCAATACAGCCAGCAGACGGTCTTAAGCGGGTTGGAAATCTGGACAGGACAATTCATCGATCTCGGCATGAGACTGACACAGGAACGCAACGATGTAATCGCACGCTTAGGGGAGCCTTTCGCGCGAATCTACGCGTCTTTGGCAGGCGACGGCGAGCGGTCGGCGCTCGCATACGAGCCATCCTTCGACGAAGTGATGCTGTTCGACGATCCGGGCGCGGAAATCAGCCGTCATTTCCAGCGCATCTACCCGGGCGAAGTGGCACGCGGGCAGAATCTGATCGGCCCGCATCGCGATGACCTGACCTTGCTGCTCAACGACATGCCCGCCCGTGAATTCGCGTCCAACGGCGAGATGTGGACCATGGCTTTGGCGTTGAAAATGGCGCTATATGAAGCGGTTTCCGCACAATTCGAAAGCAAGCCGATCGTGATTCTCGATGATGTGTTCGCACAGCTTGACGAATCCCGTCGTGGACAGATCCTCGATTTCGCGATGAGGCAGGATCAAGTGCTGATCACCGTCGCTGCGGCAAGCGACATTCCGCAAACGGACGTCGTGCACGCGCATGTAATTGACGTGTCCGCGTTGCGTCGGCAATCGCAAGATGGCGGCGATGCCGATTTGGCGGCGATGATGGCGCAGCTTGCGGCAAGAAGGGAGACTGACCGCTGATGCCTAATCCTCCAATCTGCGAAACATTGCATCTCGACCAACGCAAGTTGCCCGCCGAAGTGTTCGAACGCATCAGCAAACGCGCCGGACGTTACAAGGAACGTGAGGAACGTGCGCGGCAGGCATGGGAGAATTTCGGCAAACCCGGACGCGACCCGCAGACGGTCGGCAATATCTTCAACGTGATCGCAACGCAAGGTTCGTGGACGCCGCATTTGAAAATCGCGCAGATGCAGAATCATTGGGACCAGGTGGTCGGTGACGAAAACGCGCGCCACTCCTACCCCGTCGACCTGCGCGACGGCATTCTGACGATCCGATGCGACAGCCCCGCATGGACCACCACCATGACGTACATGATTCCGCTGCTGACCGACACCATTCGCAGGAGACTCGAGGGCCTGACCATCAACGAAGTGCGCGTCACCGGCCCCCAGCAACAGGGATTCAGCCGAGGGCGAATGACCAGAAGGACCCGATATTAGCGAAATATCACACCGATATTGGTGTGATATCGGTGTGATAGTTGGTTTGCGATCGGCCGTTCGTCGAATATGTCCCCGGAGATGACCTTTGCGAGGGCTGGAAAATACTTTTCCGAACGCGAAAAACAGGGGTAAACGGCTGAATTTCAAGGATAAATGCCTCTGGCGCGCTGTCCCCCTGCATGAGTAGAATATCAAGCAGTGTATGTAAACGCCTAGAAGGGGCCTTTATTTGCGTTCTAGGTGGTATCACCTGCGTGAATGACCCTCATTGGCGGGAAAAATGCAGGAAGGAATCTCTGTGGCAGACCTTGATGCGGATTCGCTGAACGAATCAGCTGAAAACACGCAGGAAGATCAGATCCAAAACGATCAGCTCGAAGATGCGCAGCTCGACGACACCTTGGCTCCGGAGCATTACGACGCGTCTGATCTGAGAGTGCTGGAAGGCCTTGAGGCGGTGCGAATCCGCCCGGGCATGTACATCGGCTCCACCGGCCCCCGTGGCCTGCATCACCTGGTGTATGAGATCGTCGACAACTCCGTCGACGAGGCGCTGGCGGGCTATGCCTCGCATATCGAAGTGACGATTCTGCCGGACGGCGGCGTGCGCGTGGTCGATGACGGACGAGGCATTCCGGTCGACGAAGTGCCGGGCGAAGGTGTTTCCGGTGTGGAAACCGTGATGACCAAGCTGCACGCAGGCGGCAAGTTCGGTGGCGGCGGCTACGCGGTCTCCGGCGGTCTGCACGGTGTGGGTATTTCCGTGGTGAACGCGTTGTCGACCCGCGTCGACATCGAAGTGCGCCGCCAGGGTTTCCACTGGACCCAGACCTACATCAACCAGAAGCCGACCTCGCGTCTGCTCAAAGGCGAACCGATGGGCGAAGACGAATCCACCGGCACTTCCGTGACCTTCTGGGCCGACGGCGCCATCTTCGAAACCACCACCTACGATTTCGAGATTCTGCGTAACCGTTTCCAGCAGATGGCATTCCTGAACAAGGGCCTGAAGCTGTCCCTAACCGATCTGCGCGAGCCGGACCAGGCAGGAGACGAAGTCGCAGGCGACGGTAACGACAATGCCGAGAAGCATCAGACAGTCACCTACCAGTACAACGACGGCATCAAGGATTACGTCGATTACTTGGTGAAGTCCCGCAAGGCAACCCCGGTCGAACCGGATGTCATCGATTTCGAAGCGGAAGATCTGAAAATCGGCATTTCCGCGGAAATCGCCATGCAGTGGACCACCGCATACTCCGAAGCGGTGCACACCTTCGCCAACACCATCTCAACCACCGAAGGCGGCACCCACGAAGAAGGCTTCCGTGCGGCTCTGACTTCGCTCGTCAATCGTTACGCACGTGAAAAGAACATCCTCAAAGACAAGGACGAGAACCTTTCCGGCGACGACGTGCGCGAAGGCCTGACCGCAGTGGTGTCGGTGAAGCTCACCACCCCGCAGTTCGAAGGCCAGACCAAGACCAAGCTCGGCAATTCCGAAGCGAAAACCTTCGTACAGCGCGTGATGACCGACAAGCTCGGCGACTGGTTCGATGCGCATCCCAGCGAAGCCAAGAACATCATCCAGAAGGCCATTGAAGCCTCCCGTGCGCGTCTTGCAGCCAAGAAGGCACGTGAGAATACCCGCCGTAAGTCAATCTTCGAATCCGCGGGCATGCCAGACAAACTGAAGGATTGCCAGTCCAACAATCCTGAAGAGTGCGAACTGTTCATCGTGGAGGGTGACTCCGCAGGCGGCTCCGCAATTCAGGGACGCAACCCGATCACGCAGGCCATTCTGCCGCTGCGAGGCAAAATCCTCAACACTGAGCGTGCAAGCCTTGACCGCATGATGAAGTCCGAAACCATCGAATCGCTGATCACTGCGGTCGGCGGCGGTTACGGCGAGGATTTCGACCTGAACAAAGTCCGCTACCACAAGGTCATCATCATGGCCGATGCCGATGTGGACGGCGCGCATATCGCAACCCTGAATCTGACGCTGTTCTTCCGTTACATGCGCCCGATGATCACCGCCGGTTACGTGTATGTGGCCATGCCGCCGCTGTACCGACTCAAGTGGACCAAGGGTGCGCACGACTTCGTGTATACCGACGCCGAACGCGACCGCGTGCTCGCCGAAGGCAAGGCCGCCGGCCGTCAGCTGCCGAAGGGCGAAGGCATCCAGCGTTACAAGGGTCTGGGTGAAATGAGCTACCAGGAACTGTGGGAAACCACCATGGATCCTGACCACCGCATTCTGAAGCAGGTGCAGATCGAAGACGCGGCCGCAGCCGACGAAACCTTCTCCATGCTCATGGGAGACGAAGTCGAACCTCGCCGTCTGTTCATCCAGCGCAACGCCCGCAACGTCAGCTGGATCGACGCGTAGGGATTTCAAGGACTTCAGGCAAGGTTTCATAAGGATTTAGAAGGACTTAGAAGTTGGCAGACGAAAACAACAGCAACGAAGACGGCCAGTTCGTGCCTGACGGCTCCATGGAACCGTTGAGCCCGCAGGAGGCCGACAACACCGATTATGGCCTGATGGTCGGCGAACGCGTCCAGAAGAAGGATCTGCAGCAGGAAATGCGCGAATCCTATCTGGCGTACGCCATGTCCGTCATCGTCGATCGTGCCCTTCCGGACGTGCGAGACGGCATGAAGCCGGTGCACCGCCGCGTGATCTACGCGATGTACGACGGCGGCTACCGCCCCGACCGCGGCTACTCCAAGTGCGCACGCGTCGTCGGCGAAGTCATGGGCAAGTACCATCCGCACGGCGATTCCGCCATCTACGACACGTTGGTGCGTATGGCGCAGTCGTGGTCGATGCGATACACGCTCGTCGACGGCCAGGGCAACTTCGGCTCCCCCGGCGACGACCCGGCAGCCGCAATGCGTTACACGGAATGCCGTATGGCGCCGCTCGCCATGGAAATGGTGCGTGACATCGACAAGGACACCGTCGATTTCCTGCCGAACTACGATGGCAAGACGCAGGAGCCGACCGTGCTGCCGGCCCGCTTCCCGAACCTGCTGTGCAACGGCTCGTCCGGCATCGCCGTCGGCATGGCGACCAACATTCCTCCGCACAACATGCGCGAGGTGGCAGAAGGCGTGCATTGGGCGCTCGACCATCCGGACGCGAGCCGTGAGGAACTGCTCGACAACCTGATCCGCATCATCAAGGGACCGGACTTCCCTACCGGCGCCACGATTCTCGGCCATAAGGGCATCGAACAGGCGTACCGTACCGGCCGTGGCCTCATCACCATGCGAGCCGTGGTGAACACCGAGGAGATCAAGGGCCGCATGTGCCTCGTGATCACCGAACTGCCGTACCAGGTCAACCCGGATCGTCTGGTCGTGTCCATCCGCGAAGCGGTGCGCGACGGCAAGATCCAAGGCATCGCCGACATGCGCGACGAAACCTCCGGCCGTACTGGCCAGCGCCTCGTGCTCGTGCTCAAGCGCGACGCCGTGCCGAAGGTCGTGCTCAACAACCTGTACAAGCATTCCCAGCTGCAGCAGACCTTCGGCGCGAACATGCTGGCACTGGTCGACGGTGTGCCGCGCACGCTGTCCCTGGATGCGTTCATCCGTCATTGGGTAAACCACCAGCTCGAAGTCATCGCACGCCGTACCGCCTACCTCAAGCGCGAGGCCGAGGAACGCGACCACATCCTGCAGGGCTATCTGAAGGCCCTTGACATGATCGATGAGGTCATCGCCCTCATCCGTGCCTCCGAGTCCGCGGAGACCGCCCGCACGGGCCTTATGGACCTGCTTGACGTGGACGAGGTGCAGGCCGACGCCATCCTCGCCATGCAGCTGCGCCGACTGGCCGCCCTGGAACGTCAGAAGATCCTCGACGAGCACAACGAGCTCATGCGCAAGATCGCCGACTACAACGACATCCTCGCCAAGCCGGAACGCCAGCGCAAGATCGTCGGCGACGAGCTGGACGAAATCGTCGCCAAGTATGGCGACGAACGCCGTACCAAGATTCTGCCGTACTCCGGCGAGATGAACGTCGAAGACCTGATCGCCGAAGAAAACGTGGTCGTCACCGTGACCCACTCCGGTTTCATCAAGCGCACCAAGGCCGACGAATACCGCGCGCAGCACCGCGGCGGCAAGGGCATCAAGGGCGCCAAGCTGCGCGAGGACGACGTGGTGGACCACTTCTTCCTGACCAGCACGCACAACTGGCTGCTGTTCTTCACCAACAAGGGCCGCGTGTACCGTCTGAAGGCATACGAGCTGCCGGAAGGCTCCCGCGATTCCAAGGGACAGCACGTGGCGAACCTGCTGCAGTTCGGCCCGGACGAGACGATCCAGACCGTGCTGTCGATTCCGAACTACGACGTGGCCAAGTACTTGGTGCTCGCCACCCGTTCCGGCAAGGTCAAGAAGACCGCGCTCGCCGAATACGACTCCCCGCGTCAGGGTGGTCTGATCGCGGTACGACTCATGACCGACGAGAACGGCGAGAACGCCGACGAGCTGATCGGTGCCGCGCTGTGCAACGCCGACGACGACATCATCCTCGTCTCCAAGCAGGGCATGAGCCTGAAGTTCGAAGCCAACGACGAGCAGCTGCGCCCGATGGGCCGCCAGACCGCCGGTGTGCAGGGCATGAAGTTCCGCGACGGCGACGAACTGCTGGCCATGGACGTGGTGTGGGGCGACTCCGACAAGGACCTGCTCGTGGTCACCAACGAGGGCTTCGCCAAGCGCACCGCCATCAGCGAATACCGTCTGCAGGGCCGTAACGGCTACGGCGTCAAGGCCGTGCAGCTCGCCGAAGGCCGTGGCTCCCTGGTGGGCGCCGTGATCGTGGAGGAATCCGACCAGATCATGGCCATCATGAAGTCCGGCAAGGTCATCCGCTCCAACGTCGCCGAAGTCAAGCGCACCGGACGTACCACCCAGGGTGTGACGCTCGCCAAGCCTGACAAGAACGACGAAATCATCTCCATAGCACGTAACGAGGAGACCGACGAGGATGACGCCGAGCAGGCCGCCGCGGAAAACGGAGCGGCCCAGAACGACGCAGCCGCGCAATCGCAAGCCGAAACCACTACTGAAAACTCCGCTGAAACCGGTACGGAAGCCACTTCCGATGCCGGCGATGGCGAGAATGTAGAGGCCTGAGACACAGGCGGGGAATCGTCTGCGAAAACTGGTAGCCTCGGCTAGAAGTAGGCAAGATTCTGCAAGGAGCAACGATGAGCGAGAACAATGAAAGCCATCAGGCGCAGGCAGGGGCGCAGGCCCCACGCGTGGCCCGTTCCGCATCCAGCCAGCCGTTGAGCGGTACGGAACAGTCTCAGGCGCATGAGAACATGGCCGCCGCGTCCGGCGGTGTGAAGGTTCGTGAAAAAGCGCGTCGTGGCGCGCCTCGCGCCCGCCGCATGAGCCTGTCCCTGACCCGCATCGACGCATGGTCCGCGGCCAAGGTGGCGTTCATGCTTTCCATCGCGGGAGGCATCATCCAGATCGTCGCGGTGACGCTGCTGTGGCTGCTGCTGAACGTGGTCGGCGTGTTCGATCAGGTGACGCAGATCGTGTCCTCCACCGGTCTTGACGCCGGCGGATTCGACCTTGCCAACGTGCTTTCGCTGAGCACCGTGCTGAGCGCGGTCACCATCTTCTCCATCATCGAAGTGGTGCTGTTCACCGTGCTGGTGGTGATTCTCACGCTGCTGTACAACGTGGTGAGCACGCTGGTCGGCGGCATCCACGTGACGCTCGGCGACGACTGATCGATTCGTCATACGGCGTTCGTACGGCGCTTGCGCAACGTAAGCCGTTCGTGCAACATAAGAAGACGGCGCTTCCCTACTTCGGGAGGCGCCGTCTTTTCTTATGTAATCGCGATTATGCGGTCGCTTTTATGCAATCGTCATACTGCGTTGCGCGTTATGCCGTAACGCATATGAAAACGGTCCGTGCGAACGAATCGCACGGACCGTTGAAACGGATTGTGAAAGACGATCAGAGCACGCCCTGGGCGACCATGGCGTTGGCGACCTTGACGAAGCCGGCGGCGTTGGCGCCGAGCATCAGATCGCCCTCATGGCCGTACTCCTTGGCGGCGGCCAGGGAATTGGCGACGATGTTCTCCATGATGGACTTGAGCTTGTTGTCCACCTCTTCGAACGTCCAGGAAAGGCGGTAGGAGTTCTGGCTCATCTCAAGGCCGGACACAGCCACGCCACCCGCGTTGGCGGCCTTAGCCGGGCCGTACAGCAGGCCGTTGTCCTGATAGACGGCGATTGCCTCCGGGGTGGACGGCATGTTGGCGCCTTCGCACACGACCTTGCAGCCGTTGGCGACGAGGGCCTTGGCGGACTCCTCATCGATTTCGTTCTGGGTGGCGCACGGCAGCGCGATGTCGCACGGCACGGTCCACACGCCCTTGCAGCCCTCGTGGTATTCGGCACCCGGAACACGCTCCGCGTACTCCTTGATGCGGCCGCGGTGGCCGAGCTTGATGTCCTTGACGATGTCGAGCTTGATGCCGTCCGGATCGTAGACGTAGCCGTTGGAATCGGAGGCGGTGACGACCTTCGCGCCGAGGGCCTGGGCCTTCTCGGTGGCGAAGATGGCCACGTTGCCGGAGCCGGAGATGACGACGGTCTTGCCTTCGAAGGAATCGTTCTTCAGGACGCGCAGGGCTTCCTGGGTGTAGTAGCACAGGCCGTAGCCGGTAGCCTCGGTGCGAGCCAGGGAGCCGCCGAATTCGAGGCCCTTGCCGGTGAGCACGCCGGAGTATTCGTCGCGGATACGCTTGTACTGGCCGAACAGGTAGCCGATCTCACGGGCGCCGACGTTGATGTCGCCGGCCGGAACGTCGGTGAACTGGCCGATGTGACGGCACAGCTCGGTCATGAACGCCTGGCAGAAACGCATGACTTCGGCATCGGACTTGCCCTTCGGATCGAAGTCGGAGCCGCCCTTGCCGCCGCCCATCGGCAGGCTGGTCAGGGAGTTCTTGAGAATCTGCTCGAAGCCAAGGAACTTGATGACGCCCTCGTTCACGCTCGGGTGGAAACGCAGACCGCCCTTGTACGGGCCGATCGCGGAGTTGAACTGGATGCGGTAACCGCGGTTGACCTGCACCTTGCCCTCATCGTCCGTCCAGGCGACGCGGAACTTCACCACGCGCTCCGGCTCGACGAGGCGCTCGAGCACGCCCGCCTTCTCATATTCCGGGTGCTTCTCAACAACCGGCTCGAGGCTTTCGAAGACCTCGCGAACGGCCTGCAGGAACTCCGGCTGGTCGCCATCGCGCTTCTCGACCTGCGCGTACACGCGCTTGACGTACTCATCAGTGAGCATATTTTTCCCCTTCGGGATAGTTGGGTTATCAATACGGCGGTTTCATTCTATGTGCTTGATTGTGAGACGCACAAGATATTGCTCAAGATTTGGCTGGAGGCGTTTGGAACGCTATAGGATAGTGTGTGGAAGGCGAGGAGAGAGCGTCGTCCGCAACGTCAACTCCCTCATTTCCCACAGGAGAAAAACCATGCTTGAAGGATTCAAGAAGTTCATTGCACGCGGCAACATGATCGACATGGCCGTCGGTGTCGTCATGGGCGGTGCCGTCACCACCGTGGTCAATTCGATCGTGAACAGCGTGATCAACCCGTTCATCGCCATGATCTTCGGCAAGCCGAACATGGATGGTCTGCTGGCGATCACATTCAACGGCGCGACCGTTTCGTTCGGCGCAGTGCTGGGCGCTATTCTGAATTTCCTCATCATCGCCGTCGCCGTCTATTTCTGCATTCTGGTGCCGATCAACAAATTCCGCGACATGACCGAGGCGCTGCTTGCCAAGACCAAGCTTGCCGAGCAGAAGGAAGCCGAGGAAAAGGCCGCTGAAGAGCCGTCTGCCGAAGAGCAGACCGTCCAGCTGCTGCAGCAGATTCGTGACGAGCTGTCCAAGCAGAACGCGGCCCGCAACTAGTTGCGATTCGTGGTGCCACTCCCCTATTGATTTGATGATTCCGGCCGCTTGCGGGTATGCAGGCGGCCGTTTTATTTGGTTTGCGGGCGATCGCGTCCGTTGGATGGTCGACAAGAGGCTGAATACGAAAAAGGCTTCCGATTACTCGGAAGCCTTCAATTCTGTGGAGCTAAGGGGATTCGAACCCCTGACCCTCTCCATGCCATGGAGATGCGCTACCAGCTGCGCCATAGCCCCGTGGAGCTAGCCGGGTTCGAACCGGCGACCCTCTGCTTGCAAAGCAGATGCGCTACCAGCTGCGCTATAGCCCCATAGTTGAAAAAAAGCGGCCGCGCCGCTCTTAATCACTGTGGGCCCGGGAGGACTTGAACCTCCGACCTCATCCTTATCAGGGATGCGCTCTAACCACCTGAGCTACGGGCCCAACTTGCTGTGTCTTGAACACAACGAATTGAAATGATACTTGAATCACAGGGAAAGTCAAGTGCCGCCGTGTCATCGGCGTGTCGTGGCATAATGCAGGCATGACATACGGGCAGCGCAACGGCGGTAACGGCCGTTACGGCAGGGGAGTGGGGCATCGCAACCGCAATCGCGTGATTTCCGAAACGACGGCGAGCATCGCCGGCATGCGGGTGGCCATCGTGCGCAAACCCATCAAAAACATGTACCTGCGCATCAAACCGCCGAACGCGGATATCGTCATCTCCGCGCCGCAACGAATGTCGCAAAGCGCTATCGAACGGTTTGTGACGGAACGCAAGCCGTGGATCGAACGGGCGCAATGCAGCATGCGGCAGGCCAGAGACGCGCAACTCAACGCGCAGCGTGCGCAAAACGGCAATATTGGCGATACTGGCGCTTCCGCCAACCCGCCCGCTTTCGTATGGACGGACGAGGCCAAGGCGCGGGCGCAACGCAACATCGAATCGCAATTGCCTGTGTTGCTTGCCAAATGGGGCCCGATCGTTGGCCGTACGCCGACGCATATCACGTTGCGTCTGATGAGTTCGCGTTGGGGATCGTGCACGCCGAAGACCGGACGTATCCGACTTAACCTGCAGCTTGGTTTAATGGCCCCTAGATTCCTCGAATACGTGCTGGTGCATGAGATGACCCACCTGTGGGAGAACGGCCACGGAGAGGGCTTTCAAAGGCGTATGAGCGCCTATCTGCCGCAATGGAGGCAGTTGCGCCGCGACATCAACCGGCAGGTGGTGCTGTAAGAGGCCGCTTGGGTTACTTGCCGTCCGCCGCGGAATCGCCAGCCGCGGAACCGTCCTCATCGGCGGTGTGCCGACGCACTTCCAGCGTTTCGATACGACGGCCGTCCACCTTGGTGACGACCATGTCATAACCGTCATCGGACGACAGCACGTCGCCCACTTCGCCCATTTTGCCGGTGTGCGCCAGGAAATAGCCGGCAACCGTCTCGTATGGGCCGTCTTCCAGCTCGATGCCGGTCAAATCCGCGAAATCCTCGATCGTCATGCCACCTTCGATGGTGGCCACGCCATTGACGAAAGCGGCGCGTTCTGTGCGTTCACCGCCCTTTTCCTCCGGCAGGTCGTATTCGTCGCGGATGTCGCCGACCAATTCCTCGGTCATGTCTTCCAACGTGACGATGCCGTCGGTGCCGCCGTATTCGTCGATTACCACGGCCAGGTGAATGCCTCGTTTGCGCAGCAGCTCAAGGCTTGGCAGCAGCTTCGACGTGCCCGGCAGGGAAATGCCCTCACGCGTCACGTCGGCAACGGTTCTCGCCTTCGAATCGCGGATGTCAAGCAGGTCGCGCACATGCACGAAGCCGAGCACGTCATCGAAATCCTTGCCGGTGACGGGGTAACGCGAATACGGCATTTCACGCACGTACGCGGCGGCTTCCGCAATCGGCATGGAGCCGTCCAGGAACGCGACGTCGGCACGAGGACGCATGACCTCCGCCACGATGGTTTCGGATGCGTCGAACACGTCGTCGAGGATGGTGCGCTCGTCCTTGCTGAGGTTGGTGTTGGTGTTGACGAGCACGCGCAGCTCGTCGTCGGACACCTCGCTGTCGGTCTCGTTCGGATCGAAGCCGAGCAGCCGCACGATGCCGTTCGTGTTCTTGCCGATCAGCCAGATGATCGGCTTGCACACTTTGGCGAACACATGGATGGCCGGCACCACGGCACGCGCGATCTGCTCGTTGCGTTGCATGGCGATACGCTTCGGCACCAGTTCGGAAATGACGATCGAGCAATACGAGATGATCAGCGTCAACGCGATGGTGGTCAGGGGAGCGGCGACGTTATGCGGCACACCCCAGTCTTCGATGACCGGCACGATATACGGGGCGATTGAGGATTCGCCGAACGACGCGGACAGGAAGCCGCACAGCGTCACGCCGATCTGCACGGTGGACAGGAACGTGTTCGGGTCGCGTGCGATCTGCGCCACACGCTTGCCGCGCGCATCCTCCTGTTCCATCTGGTCGATCTGCGATCCGCGCAGGCTGACCAGCGCCAGTTCGGTGCCGGCGAACACGGAACCGAGCAGCAGGAAAATGAAAATCAGAAGGATGTTCAAACCAAGCGACATGATTCCAATCTAAAGCAACGGCATGTCAAAACAGCGCGACGCAACGGATCCGGAAGCCGTCTTTTTCCGGAAAATCGTCAGAAGCTCAGCACTTCCACCTTGCCGGAATCGAGCTGGTAGCGTGCGCCCGTGATCATCAGCCGATCCTCGGCCAGCGCGCGCTGGATCACTTCGGAACGTTCCACCAGCTGTTCGATGGTGCGTGCGATGTGCACGCGCTCGAAATCCTCCGCCGATTCCAGTTCCGATTCGTGCGCCTGCCAAATCGAAAAACCGACCGTGCGCATCATGATCGAATCCGAATCGCAGATGCGTTCGTCGATGTCGGAAATGCTGTCGGCGGCCATCAGCGAATCTTCCGCATCGGCGGTCAATTCGTGCAGTAACGCTTCGTAATCCTTGGAAACTTGCTTGATCGCACCGCAATTCTGATGGCCGAGCACTACCAGCAAACGTACGCCGAGTACGGTCACCGCGTATTCTAGGGACGCAATCACGGCTTCGTCGATGATTTGACCGGCCGTGCGAACCGTGAACAGGTCGCCAAGACCGGAATCGAAAATAATATCCGGGCTTACTCGCGCGTCGGAGCAGCTCAGTATGGCCGCTTCCGGTGCGTGTGTGTCCACAAGTGCCTCGCGTGCTTCAGCGCCACGATTCGGATGTTCCGGTTTGCCCTCCGCAAACCTGCGATTACCTGCCAGCATGCGGCTCCAAACGCCGCTTGCCGTGCCTTCGACCTCGTCTTGGTCTACAAACAGTTCGTCTGCCATTGACTCCACCCCTCATTGTTCAGGCTAGCCAACATCATACGTTTTGGTCTGACCGTTCGCTGGGAAATAGAGCGATATCTCGCTTATGTATGGCAGATTTCGTGTTCTGTCCGGTGATATTTCGCTTATGTATGGCAGTCCCAAAGGTGAAAAACCGGAAAAATGTACCCCCGAAGTGGGTTTTTCGCATGATGGTCTGCCATATATAAGCGAGAAGGCTCATGGCAAGGCTCCGATTCTGCCATATATAAGGCAGATATAGGTATGAAAAAGGGTCCCCGATCGGCAGTGCGAACGGGGACCCTGAAAGAAACTGGCTAAAATCAGCCGGTGTTCTGCAAGCCTGCTGCGACACCCGACACGGTGCACAGGATCAGGTAGGTGTTACTGCAGTCTGCAGAAGATGAAAAGAATAAGAGCTAAAACAAGAAAGGCGGCACCGCTTATTCTCATTAAGGATGTGTATAGATTGCTCGGATCTCCTTTTTGAGTCCAGAGGAAATTGCTTATTTTCCAGAGTTGCCTTGGAAAAATAAGCATACATAATCCTAGCAGGGCAAGTGCTGTGAGATATATGTACTGCACTGTTCTCCTTATTTTAGGTAGTCGGAGATGCAAGGGTATGGTCCTTGTTTATTAAAAAAGGCTGCTGGTGCAGACAAGCTTCCTGCTGAGAGAGAAGCTGAAGTGAGTGCTCGGGCTTTCGCCGCGTTCATAGCTCAACCAAGACGGTAGTTCGCATAATGTGTAATGTGTGGGCAGATATGGCATATGCCACATCTGCCCACACATTATCTTCTACTTAGGATCCTTCTGGTGGATGAATGGAAAGCTGCTACATAAGGAGTGCCAGTGCGAGGAAGAATCCTGTAATACCCGTGGCTATCAATACGGTGATGGTGATGATTCCGGCGAAGATACGTACAGCCAAGATCTTCCTTCCATGACTCGAGGGGTTGGTTGCGGCTAATTTCGTTATTCCAACCACAGACCAGCAAGCTATGCCCAGTGCCAGTGTCAAAAATTCTCGAAACCATTCCGCCTCAAGCAAGGGAAGGCCGACGATCGATGACGGATCGCTTGCTAGTTTTGGCGGAATGGCGCATAGGATACGTTCCAACATCAGGTAAGGGCCATCGAAATGGACCAGATTCAGAGTGAATGGGAGCAGCAGCACCAGCCCTATCCACCATAGGATGCGCCGAGTGATTATGAGCTTGGCATCCAGTGTCCCGGCGTCGCCCTTCGTCTTGATGCCGTCCGTTGGTCCGGTGTTCCCGCGCTCATCCGCTGACTTGTCCATGTCCCCTCCGATCAGCCGAGGTGCCCCGTTCCGTGTGCGTCCGTTCCGCACACCCGCCCGGCGTGCCCCGCCGCCGGCCAGTCTAGGGCGGATGACGCGAGCGGGGAGGCCCGCGCCGTCGATCGGCACGGAACCTCCCCGCTCGCTTTTGTCAATCGGTCATCCGAAGATCAGCCCGTGTTCTGCAGGCCTGCTGCAACACCCGAAACGGTGCACAGGATCAGGTAGGTGTAGTTCGCCTTCTGTCCGTGCGTGAGCTCTTCCTTGTCCACGCGCTTGCGCAGCGAGCCGAGGGCGAGCACCTGGGTGACGGACAGCGCATCCACGTACGGCGAGCGGATGCGGATGGCCTGGCCGAGCACGTGGCGGTGCTGCAGCGGCCATTCGTCGCCGACGATCTTGAGCACCCACTTGCGGGTGAGCTCCATCTCGTCGAGGACCTTCTTGTTGAGGTCCTCACGGTCGCCGAGGGCGAGGTACATCTTGGCGATGCGCTCGTCGGTCTTGGCCAGCGACATTTCGATGTTGTCGATGAACGTGGAGAACAGCGGCCACTCCTCGTACGCCTGACGCAAGGTGTTCAGGTCGCCGAACTGCTCGCACGCGGTGCCGAGGCCGTACCATGCGGCCAGGTTGATGCGGGCCTGGGCCCAGGAGAAGATCCACGGAATGGTGCGCAGGTCGTCGAGGGACTTGGCGCCCAGACCACGCTTCGCCGGACGGGAGCCGATCGGCAGCAGGCCGATTTCGGTCAGCGGCGTGACGGTGGAGAACCACGGTGCGAAGCCGTCGGTGTTCAGCAGGTCGAGGAAGCGGTTGTGCGCGGCCTCGTCGAGCTTGCTGGCCATGTCGGCGTACTTCTTGGTCATATCCGTGTTGCGCTTCTCAACGCTCGGAGCGGACTGCAGCAGCGTTGCGGCCGCGACGGACTCCACATGGCGGATTGCAAGCACCGGGTTGCCGTAGCGGGCGAAGATGACCTCGCCCTGCTCGGTGAGCTTGAAACGGCACTTCACGGAGCCGACCGGCTGCGCGAGCACGGCGCGGTTGGCCGGGCCGCCGCCACGACCGACGGCGCCGCCGCGGCCATGGAACAGGGTCAGGTCGATGTCGTGCGATTCGGCCCACTTGGCGATGCGCTCCTGCGCGGAGTGCAGGGCAAGGGTGGCGGAGGTCGGGCCGGCGTCCTTCGAGGAGTCGGAGTAGCCGAGCATGACTTCCATCTTGCCGCCGGTGGCCTTCAGACGAGCCTGGACCTCCGGGATCTTGATCATTTCCTCAAGCACGTCCACCGAGTTCTGCAGATCCTCAAGCTGCTCGAACAGCGGAATCACGTCGATGGTCGGAACATCCTCGGGGTGGGAGAACGCCAGACGGTTCAGTTCGTACACATCCTTGATGTTCTGGGCGCTCTTGGTGAAGGAGATGATGTAACGGCGGGCGGCCTTGATGCCATTACGCTTCTGGATGGAACCGAGCGCGCGGAAGGTGTCGAGCACCTCGTGGGTCATCGGCTGCAGCTCGCCACGCTCACCGTGCAGGCCATGCTCGCGGATGTCCTCCAGAGCGCGGGAATGCACGACGGAATGCTGACGGAACTCCATCTCGACCATGTGGAAGCCGAAGGTCTCGGCCTGCCAGATGAGGTCCTGCAGCGGGCCGTAGGCGGAACGCTTGGCGTTGGCTTCGGCGAGGGAGCGCTGCACGGTCTTCAGATCGGCGATGTAGTCCTCGCAGGAGTGGTACATGAGGTCGGCGTCGCGGTCGATGGTGGCCTTCAGACGGTCTGCCATGACCAGCATGACGGCGCGGTGCAGCTCCTTGGTGGAGATCAGCGCGGCCTTGTCGGTCAGACGCTCGCTCATTTCCTTCTGGTGGTTCCACAGGGACTTGAGCTCGGCGCTCGGCGGGGTGGTCTCGGCCTCCATCGTCAGGTTCTTGCCGACGCGGCGGGTTTCGATCTCCAGCGCGCCCAGCACATGGTCGCTGAACTTGCGGGCCACCTGACGGCTCACCTTGGCGGTGACGTTCGGGTTGCCGTCACGGTCGGAACCGATCCAGCTTCCCGGATGGAAGAACGCCGGGCACACCGGCGGCACGAGGCCGGCCTTGTCTCCGAGGACCCAGTCGTCGAAACGACGGTAGACCTGCGGAATGGTGTAGAACAGCGTGTTGTCGAAGATATCAAGAATGGTGTCGGCTTCCTCAACCGGAGTCGGCTTCTTCAGCGCGATCGGGGAGGTGCGGAACAGCGCGTCGATCTCGTTGAAGAGTCGACGGGAGTTTTCCTTCTTGTCCGAGCCGCCGAGCAGCTTATGCGCTTCGAGCAGCTGGGAGATGCGGCGGATCTTACCTTCCACGGCCTTACGGCGGGCTTCGGTCGGATGCGCGGTGAACACCGGATGGAACTCGAGCTGGTCGAGCAGCTCCTTGGCCCTGGCCGGACCCATCTCGTTGATGAGCTGGTGGTAGGCGCAGGTCATTTCGTTCACCGGATCGACGGCCTGATCCTCATTCACGGCGGCCTCGCGCTGGTGCAGCACGGAGACGCGGTAGTTCTCCTCGCACAGGTTGGCCAGATGGAAGTAGGTGGTGAAGGCGCGAGCCAGCAGTTGGGCGTCGTGGACATCCACCTTGTCGACGATGTCGACCACCTTCTGCAAGTCGTCCTGATCGGGATTCGTGTCGGTCAGAATGCCGGAGAAACGTTCGGCGCTGGCGTTCAGCGCGTGTTCGCGCACTTCATCGAACTTGGCCAACAGGTTTTCATCGAACTCACCGAGCACCTCGCGAAGAATCTGCAGACACAGATCCATTTCCTCTTTGAGGGATGTGGGAAGATCACGCTCCTCAGGGCCCTTGGTGCCGGTGCCGGACGAGACGATAGCCGCGTCCGCAGGCGTGATCTGTTCGTTTTCAGTTGTCATCAGACCTCCTTCTCCAAACCATCGGGTTGCTCGGTCTGTCGGTCCTTCGCGGCACCTCCGCGATTGTTTTGGCCGTCTGTTGCGAGCCCACAGCCCTAAGCTTGGTGGGTAAATGCTCGACCATTGTAGGCGCGGCAAATCGACAGTTTGGTTACGGAAACGCCGGAATGGTTCGCATCGTGGACATTGAATGTCCGGAAAATGGGCATGTGGGAATGTTCGGAAAATATCCGACCAGCCCACACGTTAGACCTGAATAGTGTGAGCGCACTACATGAACATGATGAGAACACCGAACGCGTTGACAGCAGCGCGAAGGCGGTCAGCAAATTCCACACCCACTCCATCCCGCTCGATATGGAAGACATCGAACGCGATTGGGACAAGCCGGTCACCGAAGCGGGAATCGCAGCGAAAGCCAGCGTGATCGTCCGTGTCGGCATGCTCGACCTCGGCGCCGGAACGGGAAGCTTCCGCGTCCGCGAAATGATGCACCGCATCGCCTATCCGTTAGGCGTGCACGTGCGCGCCGACGTGAACCTCACCGACATCGAGGCATCCTGCACGGACGGCAAGGACCGCATCACCGAAGTCGTCGACCTGCCGACCACCGGCGTCAACACCGAACGCATCTGGCTGCTCGAGCACTTCGCCGACTGGTTCAACGTCAACCTCGGCAAAGGCTCTATGTACCACAGCCAATCCGACGTTTCCGAAGGGCTGATGCAGCATCTCGACAAGCGCGACGCCTCGCAGGTATCGGCCGAACTGTCCAAGCAGCTCAAGGAACGGCAGAAGGCCGAGCAGAACCAGGAAGGTTCCGACGATCCCGTGCTCGACGCGCTGGAAATGGTCACGGAACGCGCGCAGGAAGGCGATTCCACCGCACGTCCGCTGCACATGCGCGACATCGAGGCGGCGGCCGCGGCCGGACGTAGCAATGGCGATTCGGTCGCGGAAAAACCGCGTAAGAACCGCAACTGCAAACCGCCGAAGGAATATGCCGAGCATTTCGACCATATCGGGAAAGCCGCGGGCGGATCGCAAGGCGTCACCGTACGGCAGGCGCACGAGCGACTCGACATGATCGAACGTCGCAAGCCGCTGTATTCGCCGGCCTTCGCGGGACTCGCGTCCGCCTGCGCCTGCGCATCCTTCGTGTTCCTGCTCGGCGGCGGCCCGTACGACATGATCGGCGCGTTCGTCGGCGCCGGCCTCGGCCACTGGCTGCGTCGCCGCCTGTTCGCCCACCATCTCAACCAATTCTTCGTGACGTTCGTCTGCGTGGCCGTCGCCGCGCTGGCATGCACCGGCATGCTGCGACTGATTGGCCTGTTCGATCCGATCGCCTTGCAGCACGACACCGCGTATATCGGCGCGATGCTGTTCGTCATCCCCGGATTCCCGCTGATAACCGGCGGACTTGACATGGCGAAAATCGACTTCCCATCAGGCGTGCAACGACTCACCTACGTGCTGTGCATCATTCTGATGGCCACGTTGGCAGGCTGGATGGTCGCTTCGATCGTGCACCTGAATCCGCAGGGATTCGAGCCGCTCGGACTGAACCCCGTCATCAACTGCCTGCTGCGCATGCTGTTCGCGTTCATCGGTGTGTGGGGCTTCTCCGTGATGTTCAATTCCCCGCAGCGCATGTGCCTCGTCGCCGCCACCATCGGCGCCATCACCGATACCTTGCGATTGGAAATCGTCGACTTGGGCGTGCCCGCGGAAGCCGGCGCGTTCATCGGCGCGTTCCTTGCCGGTCTGCTCGCCTCCGCATGGCGTTCGGCGGTGCGTCACGGCCTGCTTGCTCCGCATTTGGGATATCCGCGCATCTGCCTGACGGTTCCGTCTATTGTGATCATGGTGCCCGGTTTGTATATGTACCAGGCCATGTTCCACCTCGGCCAGTTCGATACGCTGAACGCGCTCGATTGGGCGTTCCGTGCGTTCATGGTGATCATCTGCCTGCCGATCGGCCTGGCGATGGCACGAGTAGTGACCGATAAATCCTGGCGCTACGACATTTAATAACCTGCAGAAGGGTAAAAACACTTGGTAACCAAAGATTTCTGGGTGCTGCTGGCCATGGTCTTGTACTTCGCGGCCATGCTGACCATCGGCTTCGTCTACTCCAAGAGGTCCAATTCCTCCACCAAACAGTATTTCGCGGGTGGGCGTGGCGTCGGACCGTGGCTGACGGCATTGAGCGCGGAAGCCTCCGACATGAGCGGCTGGCTGCTTATGGGCCTGCCGGGCGTCGCCTACTTCACCGGCGCGGCCGACCCGATGTGGACGGCCATCGGTCTGGCGCTTGGTACTTACCTCAACTGGAAACTCGTCGCACGCCGTCTGCGCCGCTACTCCGTGGTGGCCGGCGACGCGATCACCATTCCCGACTTCTTCTCCAAGCGCTTCCATGACGATCGCAATATCGTATCCACCATCGCTGCGCTCATCATCCTCGTATTCTTCTGCGTGTACGTCGGCAGCTGCTTCGTGACCGTCGGCAAACTCTTCTCCACGCTGTTCGGCTGGGACTACCACCTGACCATGGTGATCGGCGCCGCCATCGTGTTCGCGTACACCATCATCGGCGGCTATCTGTCCGTGGTCGTGACCGACTTCATCCAGGGCCTGCTCATGTTCTTCGCGCTGGCCGTGGTGTTCATCGGCTCCGTGGCGTCCGCCGGCGGCATCGACAACACCGTCGCCTTCCTCAAGGGCATTCCGGGATTCCTCGACGGCACGCATGTGGCCACGCCGATCCTCAACGACGCCGGCGAGCAGATCGTCAAGGCCGGACAGGCCATGTTCGGCGCGCCCGCCGACTACGGCATCATCACCATCATCTCCATGCTCGCGTGGGGCCTGGGCTACTTCGGCATGCCGCAGGTGCTCGTGCGGTTCCTGTCCATCCGCAGTTCCGAGGAAATCAAGAAATCCCGCATCATCGCCACCACGTGGTGCGTGATCTCGCTGGCGTGCGGCGTGTGCATCGGCCTGGTCGGCCGTGCCATGATGCCGACGCAGTTCGCCACGCAGGCGGCCGCGGAGAACATCTTCATCGTGGTGTCGCAGGCGCTGCTGCCGAGCTTCATGTGCGGCATCGTCGTATCCGGCATCTTCGCCGCGTCCATGAGCTCCTCGTCCTCGTACATGATCATCGGCGCCTCGGCCGTCGGCGAGAACATCTTCCACGGGCTGCTGCATCGCAAGGCCACCGACCGCCAGGTGATGATGGTGGCGCGCATCACGCTGCTCGTCATGTTCGTGTTCGGTATCGTGGTGGCGTTCGACCAGAACTCCTCGATCTTCCAAGTGGTCTCGTACGCGTGGGCCGGCCTCGGCGCATCCTTCGGACCGCTGATGCTCACCTCGCTGTACTGGAGGCGCACCAACAAGTACGGCGCGATCGCGGGCATGCTGTCCGGCACGGCCACCGTGCTCATCTGGCACAACCTCGTCAAGCCGCTCGGTGGCATCTTCGCCATCTACGAGCTGCTGCCGGCGTTCATCGTCTCGCTGCTGTTCATCGTGGTGATCTCGCTGCTCACGCCTGCGCCAAGCGCGGAAGTGCTGCACGAATTCGACCACTATCTCGACGATCCGGACGACCGCCACGTGGACGACGACCTCGTGGCCGCAGAAATCGCCGCAGGGGAGAAGCGCTCGCAGATCTGAATCGCCCCGCGGTGGGTGTTGCACCTCCTGCAACGCCGAAGGTCGGCCTTTGGTGCCATGTCGCTTGTTTATGGCAGATTCCGACAACAGGGAAATGTCAAGTGGCTTGTTTGTGGCACCTGATTCAGGAAACCCCGTGTATGTCCATTGGAATTCCGACGGACATACACGGGGTTTCCCGTTTTCCATGCCACAAATAAGCCACCTAGCAGAACGGTAGCCTCTGAATCTGCCATGAATAAGCGGATTGGCCGTGCTCCCGGAGGAACACGGCCAATCCGCTAACGCGTCAGGATGCCGATTGCAGACTTAGTAGCGCATGCCCATGGCGTCGCGCACCTGCTGCAGCGTCTCATTGGCGATTTCGTTCGCGCGCTTGTTGCCGTCATGCAGGATGTCGCGGATGGAATCCATATCCTTGGCCAATTCGGCGCGGCGCTCGCGGTGCGGGGCCAGGAACTCGTTCACGGATTCGATCACGTACTTCTTCAGCGCGCCTGCACCGGAGTCGCCGATTTCCTCGGCGATGTTCTTCGGATCGCGGCCGGTCACCAGACCGGCGGTGGTCAGTAGCGCGGAGACCTGCGGGCGGGCAATCGGGTCGAAGGTGATGCGGCGCTCGGAATCGGTCGGGCTCTTCTTGATGAGCTTGGCGGTCTCCTCCGCGGTGGCGCCCAGCATGATGGAGTTGCCGTAGGACTTGCTCATCTTGCGGCCGTCAAGACCCGGGATCTCCGGCGCTTCGGACAGGATGGCGCTCGGCTCCGGGAACACCGGGTTCTTCTTCGCGTAGCGCTCGTTGAAGCGGCGTGCGATGGTGCGGGTGATTTCGACGTGCGGCAGGTTGTCCTTGCCGATCGGCACCACGTTGGCCTTGCAGAACAGGATGTCGCAAGCCTGATGCACCGGGTAGGTGAGCAGCAGGCCGGTCAGCGCATGGCCGGAAGCCTCCATTTCGGACTTCACGGTCGGGTTGCGGTGCAGCTCGGCCTCCGTGACCAGGGACAGGAACGGCAGCATGAGCTGGTTCTCGGCCGGAACGGCGGAATGGGTAAAGATCATGGTCTTGTTCGGGTCGATGCCGGCGGCCATGTAGTCGAGCACCAGGTTGAGCACATTGTCCTCGATGTGCTCGGTGGTGTCGCGGTCGGTGATCACCTGGTAGTCGGCGATGATGATGTTCGTGTTGACGCCGCGCTCCTGCATGGCGACACGCTCACGGATCGAGCCGAAGTAGTGGCCGAGGTGCAGCCGGCCGGTCGGGCGGTCGCCGGTCAACATGGTGAAGGACGACGGCTTGGCCTCCAGCTTGGCGAGCGTTTCGTCCGAACGCTTTTTGGCCGCGAGGAAGCTCGCGCTCATCTCATTGCCTGCCGCTGTCAGTTGCTGCTCGTCGGTCATGCGAAAATCCTTTGAATATGCCCTAAATAAACGCTTTTTATGGTAAAAGTGTGAGCCGACAACGAACAAGCCACTATTAGTGGTACTCTCTATTGTTGATGAATCGAACAGCACAGTAATCGCAGGGGGTCAGATGGGCCGCGGACGTCAAAAAGCAAAACAGCAGAAAATTGCCCGAAAGCTCAAGTACCTGACCACCGATACCGACTACGATGAGCTGGCAAAAGAGCTGAGCGAGCAGGAGCCGGGAATGGGCTCTCCTGACCCGTTCGCCGACATCGATGACCAGTATGCGGACAAGGATGTGGATTCCGCTGCTGATGACCACGCTTCCGGTGCCGCCGAGGCAGCTCCCGCTACGCAGGAGGATGACCTCGACGAGTACGCCAAGTGGGCTGCCGAAGCCGCCGCAAAGGCGACCAGCGGCGAGTTCCCGGCCTCCGCGCCTGCCGCACCGAAGCCGGCCCCGCGCAAGCCGATTCCGATGCCCATGCCTTCCGCGCTCAAGCCCAAGAAGAGCTGAACGCCGGTCTTCTCGTAATAATCCCCTTGTGCTTGGTTGAGCACAAGGGGATTTGTGGTTATGGCTGATGGTGCCGCCGCTGGTGGCTTACTTACGCTTCGCGCCTCACAGCGGCAGCAGGTCGCTCAGGTCGTCGCGCTCGCCGACCGCGCTGATGTGGCCGGCGTCCTTTTCCTCTGCCCATGTGGTGATGCCGCAGGCCAGCCGCAGCCAGACTTCCGGGTCCAGCTCGATGACGTCCGGCGGGGTCAGGTTATGCGGGTCCGATTCCGGGCCGTCCAAGATTTTGACCGCCCCCCACGGCGCGACACGCACCTCCACGCCAGGGCCGGGTGCGCGCCGCTCCAGCAGAAACAGCGAGTAGCGCACGGCCATCGCCCACACCGGGCGTGGCAAGACAGGGGAGACGGTCAGACGATGTGGTGTGTTGTCCGCCAGCTCCCGGGCCGCGGCACGCCATTGCACCAGCGCGTCATGCCCGCGTTTCAGGTCTTTTTCAAGAATTACTGCCATGTATCCCATCATGGCACCGGAGCCGGAAGATCTTCCATAATGCAAACGATGGCATACGGTGTGATGCGGAATATCGGGGCATGTGCTACGCTCTAAATGAGAACGTATGCAAGAACGCTCCGCCATCGTCGTTACGGAGAGTTCATGCTTACGTTTGTGCGACGATACCTATCGCGCGGCATAATAAACACGGGCACTTATCCCGGAAGGAAAGTCAGAATGACCGAAATCACCGCACCGAAGTCTCCTGTCACGGCGGAACAATTCGCCGACGAGATTCGTGAACAACTGAAATACACTCAGAACGTCACCACCGAGCAGGCTACCCCTGCTGACGTGTATGTCGCCGCATCCAAGGCCGTGCGCAACCACCTTGCCGACTCCTGGTTCAAGACCCAGGCCGACACCGTGAACGGCAACACCAAGGCCGTCGGCTACCTGTCCGCAGAATTCCTGATGGGTAAGCAGCTGCGCAACGCGCTGCTCAACGCCGGTCTGACCGAGCAGTTCGACAAGGCCGTGGAAGCCCTCGGCTTCAAGGTCCAGGACGTCGTCGACGCCGAATACGAGCCGGGCCTCGGCAACGGCGGCCTCGGCCGTCTGGCCGCCTGCTTCATCGACTCCCTCGCCTCGCTGGGCGTGCCGGCCTTCGGCTACGGCATCCAGTACAAGTACGGCATCTTCAAGCAGGAGTTCGACAAGGACGGCAAGCAGGTCGAAACCCCGGACTACTGGCTGGCCAACGAAGAGCCGTGGGGCCACATCGACTACAACCGCGACCAGAAGGTTTCCTTCGGCGGCAAGGTCGTCGAGAACGCCGACGGCACCAAGACCTGGCAGCCCGCATGGTCCGTGCGCGCCGTGCCGGTGGACTACCTGGTCCCCGGCTACAAGTCCGGCCGCGTGAACACCCTGCGCCTGTGGAGCGCCAAGAGCTACGACGAGTTCGATCTGCTCGCCTTCAACCGCTCCGAGTACATGGAAGCCGTGACCCCGCAGGTCAAGGCCGAGAACATCTCCAAGATTCTCTACCCGGAAGACTCCACCAAGGTCGGCAAGGAACTGCGCCTTGAGCAGCAGTACTTCTTCGTCTCCGCCTCCCTGCACGACGCCATCCGCGTCTTCTACCCGGGCCAGGACAAGCCGGATCTGACGACTTTCCCGAACAAGATCGTCTTCCAGCTCAACGACACCCACCCGGTGATCGGCATCCCCGAGCTCATGCGCATCCTCATCGATGAGTACGGCTACGACTGGGATACCGCGTGGTCCATCACCACCAAGACCTTCAACTACACCTGCCACACCCTGCTGCCGGAGGCCCTTGAGGTCTGGCCGGCCAGCCTGATCGGCGAGCTGCTGCCGCGTCACCTTGAGATCATCGAGAAGATCAACGCGCAGTTCGAGGACGAGCTCAAGTCCAAGGGCGTCGACAAGAACACCATCAAGGACATGGCCATCTACACTGGCGACGCCGTGCGCATGGCCTACTTGGCCACCTACGGCGGCTCCCACGTCAACGGCGTGGCCGAGCTGCACTCCCAGCTCCTGAAGGACGTCACCCTCAAGAACTTCTCCGACGTCTACCCGGACAAGTTCACCAACGTGACCAACGGCGTGACTCCGCGTCGCTTCGTCAAGCTCGCCAACCCGCGCCTGTCCGACCTCATCACCGAGGGCCTCGGCACCGACAAGTGGCTCTCCGACCTGGAGATGCTCAAGGGCCTCGAGCCGCTGGCCAAGGACGATGAATTCGTCAAGAAGTTCGCCGCCGTCAAGAAGGCCAACAAGGTCGACTTCGCCGCCTACGCCAAGCGCGAGTACGGCTTCGAGCTCGACCCGAACACCATGTTCAACACCATGGTTAAGCGCCTGCACGAGTACAAGCGCCAGTCCCTGAAGATCCTGTCCGTCATCTCCACCTACGCCGACATCAAGTCCGGCAAGGTCAAGGCCGAGGACGTCACCCCGCGCACCGTGTTCTTCGGTGCCAAGGCCGCCCCGGGCTACTACCTGGCCAAGATGACCATCCAGCTCATCAACAACGTCTCCCGCGTGGTCAACAACGATCCGGACGTCAAGGGCAAGCTGGCCGTGTACTTCCCGTGGAACTACAATGTGCGCCTCGCCCAGCACCTGATTCCCGCCACCGACCTCGACGAGCAGATCTCGCAGGCCGGCAAGGAGGCCTCGGGTACCGGCAACATGAAGTTCGCCCTCAACGGCGCGATGACCGTCGGTACGCTCGATGGCGCGAACGTCGAGATCCGTGAGCGCGTCGGCGCCGAGAACTTCTTCCTGTTCGGCATGACCGTCGACGAGGTCGAGAAGAAGTACGCCGAGGGCTACAATCCCGCCTCCTACTACGAGGCCGACCCGCGCCTGAAGCACGCCATCGATATGGTGGCCGACGGCACCTTCTCCAACGGCGACCGCAACGCCTACTCCCCGCTCGTGGCCGACTGGCTGACCAAGGACTGGTTCATGACCTTGGCCGACTTCTCCGCCTACATGGACATCCAGTCCGAGATCGAGGCCCTCTACGCTGATGAGCTCGAATGGAACCGCAAGGCCCTGCTCAACGTGGCCAACTCCGGCTACTTCAGCTCCGACCGCTCCATGGAAGACTATTTGGAACGTATCTGGCACACTGCTCCTCTGGCCTGACGGCCGCCGGAGCGGCGCGCCAGCTACGTGCTGGTTTCTACCTCGCGGCTGTCGCCGCTCGGCGTCGCCTACGGGAAGCCCACCGGGCTTCCCGCTTAACGGCTCCGCGTATCTGGCACACTGCTCCTCTGGCCTGACGGCCGCCGGAGCATAAGAAGCCCCGCAACCGACATCCATCGGTTGCGGGGCTTCTTGCGTTGAAAGACCGCCCTATCAGGCTTCGGCCGGGGCGGCTTTCGCCTCGTCATCGGCCTCATCCTCGGCCTTATTCAGACCTAGGTCGACCGGCGAGGAGCTGTTCTCCCACGGCTCCTCCCACGGATCGTAATCCGGGTTCTGCTGCTTGTAGATGTACAGGCCAACAAGCGCGGCGAGCAATCCGCCGAACAGCAGCGCGAAGAACTTCCAACCGTTAGAAGACTTGTTCTCCATGACGGCTCCTTTCCCTAGGGATCGTCTGGTCGGTATGCCCATTCAGACCGACTCTGCTCCCTATTCTAGGCCGCTGTTTGTGACGATTGGGTGGAATGACATTCGTGGGCGATTCATCCGCGCCCGTCTGCCCTTGGCCGGCTCGGCATCTTCGCGGCGCGTGGAACGCATCCGAGACCTTCGATACAGTGGGCTGCATGCATATTCCTACACAACGGGAGATTCGATACCAGTGGGAGCGCGGTGGTCCGGTGATGACCTGGGCGCTGATTGTTGCGTGCGTGGCAGTGTGGCTACTGGAGGTATTGTTGGGATTTATTGCCCCGGGCCTGAGGGCTTGGTTGATGTACCTCGGCATGGCGGCTCCGGTCAGACTGGTGGCTGAGCCGTGGACGCTCATCACCTCGATGTTCCTGCATGCGCCGAACTCGCTATTGCATATCCTGTTCAACATGATTGCTCTGTATTCCGTGGGCCCAGTGCTGGAACGAATGATCGGCCACTGGCGGTTCTTGGGACTGTATGTGATTTCCGGCCTTGGCGGCTCCCTGGGACTTATGGTGTGGGCTGCGGTGGCTCCGGGAGGCATCGGCTGGCAGATGGCAGCCTATGGGGCTTCTGGAGCCTTATTTGGCCTGTTTGCATCATTGCTGGTGGTATATCGCCGTATCGGCGCCGATATCCGCTCCATGTTGATCTGGATGGCGGTGAACTTCGCCTTGCCGTTCGTGGTCGGTGGCGTGGCGTGGCAGGCGCATGTCGGCGGCTTTGTAGTGGGTGGAATACTCACATGGCTGCTGGTGGGTGGTGTGCCGGCGTGGCGCGGTAAAAGCCTGAAATGGCGCATGCAGGTGTACGGCTGGGCCATGGTGGTGCTGGTCATTGCGTTGATTCTGTTGTGCAATATGGCCAATCCTTACGGGTGGATGAGTTTCGGCTCCCTGCACTGATATGGCTTGATATGGCTGTAAAAAAAAACGATTGATGCCGGGTATTGCGGAACATGCAGTGCCCGGCATCAGTGTATGTGCGGAAAGCGGCGATGTGGATATCGTCGTTCGGCGAGTGGGTGTGTGCCGTATGAAGATATCCACAGTAATGAGATGCGCGCAATGACGAGTTATCCACGATAATGAGTTATCCACAATGGTGACTTGTGCACAAGTGTGTAGAAAAGTGCATAAGACTGTGGATAACTTATGTGGATAAGTTAGGAATGCCGCGGTATTATTGGGTTTGTTGCAGTGGATAACTCGGGTGTATAACTGTTCCCTCGCTGTGGCGATGTATGCCAAGCCAAAGTTATGCACGAGATATACACCGAGAAACGCCGCTTATCCACCACTTATCCACATGGTTTTCCACATTCGGTGGAAAACTACATGGGTGTAATTCATCCACAGGCTGTGGATAACGTAGTGGATAAGTCGTGGATAAGTGGTGGATAGCTGTGGATGAACAGGCTAAGGCACGAAAAAGGCCGACCTCCGCATACGGGAGGTCGGCCTTTCTCATAAGAATTAAGGACAACCTAACGATAGAAAAAAACAATCTACCGATAGATAAGCGCAACGAGCCGGAACTCAGCGCCATCCCATCGTCATCAGGAATCCGATCATGATCAGGGCGAAGCCGATGCCGAGGTTCCACGCACCGATGTTCGGAATCGGCCAGGAACCGGACGGGGAGAGGTAGTACACCACGCACCAAATCAGGCCGATGATCATAAACGCGCAGAACAGCGGCACGAACCAACGCGGGTTCGACTTGGTGCCCTTAATGGTTTCTTCAACGCGCTTGGTGTTCTCCGCCTGGCGGTTCATCATACGCTGCATCTGCGGGGTCAGCGTGGCCTTATCGGCAGTGGCGTTGAGCACGGCCTGCACCTGCTCCATATTCACGCCGTAAGCCGCGCCTTCCTCGGCAGAAGCGTTCTCTGCGTTCTGCTCGGTGTCTTTGCTGGCGGTCTCGTCAGCAACGGTGCTGGATGAGGTCTCGCTCTGCCAGTCCTTCTGGTTGTTCGAGTCGGTTTCGTGCAGCTCTTCGTCAGCCATCAGCATAGTCTCCATTCAATAGGCTAAAAGTCATAATAGTGGCTACACTCGAAAGCGGCGACCAGAGTCGGCAAGAAGACAGGAAATTCATGGCCAGACATGTAGGTAAGCACGGTGCACGGCACTCCCTATGGGGTGGTGTCGCGGTATTCGTCGTCATTGCCTTGACCGGTTTTCTGCTGAGCACCAACGTGAGGGTCAATCGTACGGTTGCCGCCACCAACGATACGGCCGATCTGGTGGAGCAAGGCGTGGACGAGGCCAACCAGCTGCAGCAGGACGTCAGCGATCTGACCAAACAGGTCGCCAATCTTACGGACGCGCTCAAGGCCGATGGCACCGATGGCACCGACAGCACACAGAACCAAGGCAAGGACTCCAGCAATGTGGATTCCAGCCTGATGCTGCCCGCGCTCAGCGGCAGCGGCGTAACGGTAACGCTGGATGATTCTCCGTTGTGGGAGAACGCAGTCAACAACAACGGCACGACCGCCAATATCAACGATTACGTGATCCACCAGCAGGACGTCGAATCGGTGGTGAATGCCTTGTGGGCCGGCGGTGCCGATGCGCTGATGATTATGGATCAGCGGGTGCTGTTCAATTCGGCGGTCATCTGTTCCGGCAACGTGCTGTCGTTGCACGGTAAGAAATACTCGCCGCCGTTCACCATTTCCGCGATTGGTGACCCTCAAAGACTTCGCGCAGCGTTGAACGACTCCGAAGCCATTACCATTCTTAAGCAATATGTGACCGCGTTTGGCATTGGCTACAAGGTGGAGAATGCCGAGGACCTTCAGTTCCCCGCTACCGCCGCCTTGCTGCAGCAGTTGAAATATGCCACGGTCGATACGTCAAAGACCACAGATGAGGAGCAGACTCAGCAATGAGACACGGCAGGCACAACAGCGGCGTACCGGCGCCCATTGATCTCGCGTCCGTGTCGGACGTACAGCCCTTCCCCGAGGACGATGCCGCACGAATGGCGGCAGACCCGGCCAACGCCAGTAGGGCAAGGTCCCGTCGTGCCGCAGTACGCGGCGCGTCTTCGCCCCAGCGGAGCCCGGTCTGGCAGGCACTCGGCATCTGCGCCGAACTGCTGATTACCGCTGCCGTGATTTGCGCCCTGTACATCGTCTGGCAGATGTGGTGGACCGGTGTCGAGGCGGAGCGAGCCCAGAACGAAACCACCCAGTCCGTCGACTGGAGCGACCCCAGCAACAACGGGGGAACGGTCACCATCGCCAAAGCCCAGGAGGGCGATGCGCCGGTACAGCCGAAAGACGCGAAATATGGCGACTTGATTGCGCAGATCTACATTCCGCGCTTCGGCTCCCAATGGCACCGCAACATCGTGGAAGGCACCACGCTCGAGCAGCTCAATCGCCACGGTCTGGGCCATTACGACACCACCCAGATGCCGGGGCAGGTCGGCAACTTCGCCGTCGCCGGCCACCGCAACGGCTACGGGCAGCCGTTGGGCGATGTGGACAAGTTGCAGGAAGGCGATCCCATCATCGTTCGTACCAAGGATTACTGGTACGTCTACCACTACACCCGGTACGAGATTGTGCTGCCCACGGACGTGCATGTGATCGCCCCCAATCCGGAAGACTCCACTGCCAATCCCACCAAACGCATGATCACACTGACCACCTGTGAGCCGAAATACTCCACCCCCACCCATCGATGGATCAGCTATGGTGAGTTGGCGTACTGGGCCAAAGTGTCCGACGGTGTGCCCAAAGAGCTGGCTACTACTGATTCGTCCGGTGCAGTGATGTTCTCCACCACCGAAACCCCCTCGATCGCTTCCCGCATTGGCTCGCTGGACAAGGTGGTATTCGGCGCGCTGGTAGTGTGGCTGGTTCTGTTCATTGCCGCTGCGGTGGCATGGCGCTGGCCGGTGCTGCGCGAGATTCGCGCGGGTGAGCGTCGCCGTCCGGATGCCAGCATCTATGGCGGACTGTTGCGTCTGCAGCCCGGCGTGGCACCGATTCGATGGTTGCTGCTGGCTCTGCTGCTGTTCGCAGCCGCCGCGGCGCTGTTCCAGTGGGGATTCCCTTGGGCCGCCGCCAATATCCCATTCCTACAGCAGATGTCGAACTTCGTGGCAGCGAGCTGACGGCATCCTAGTACTATGGCTTGCAGTACACGTCCCTCAAGGAGAGCCCTATGACCGATTCCGCGCATATTTTGGTGGTGGATAACTACGATTCCTTCGTCTACACGATCGTAGGCTATCTGCAAACCCTTGGCGCCACTGTTGATGTGGTGCGTAACGACGCTATCGACCCAGCCGCGCCGGGTGTACTGGACGGTTACGATGGCGTGCTGATTTCTCCCGGCCCTGGTGCTCCGGCCGAATCCGGTGCCAGTGAGGATATGATTCGCCTGTGCGCGGCCAGCGGCGTGCCGATGTTTGGTGTGTGCCTGGGCTTGCAGGCGCTCGCTGAGGTGTACGGCTGCACTGTGGACCATGCGCCCACCATCATGCATGGCAAGACCAGCTTGGTGGAACATATCGATGACGAGATTTTCGAGGGCGTGGCCAACCCCATGACCGCCACCCGCTACCATTCGTTGGCCGTCGAGCCCGATTCGGTGCCGGATACGCTGGTGGTTACCGCGTGGACGCAAGGCGACCACATTATTCAGGGCGTGCGTGTCAAGGGCAAGCCGATGTACGCCGTGCAATTCCATCCCGAATCCGTGATGACCCAGGACGGCTACCGTCTGCTGGCCAACTGGCTTAAGGTCTGCGGCCAAGACAACGCCGTGGCCAAGTCCGCCGGCCTCCAGCCCAAAGTTACGAAGTAGCTTTTCCGCGCGGCGATACTCTCCCCGGAATGTGTCGCTAGAACGAGGCTTGCGTACTGGTTTTGCGACGCTTCCCGGGATTGTTGCGCTGGGATAGCTCTTTATACAGCAAAGGGGAGGGGCGCAGAAGCCCTTCCCCTTTGTGTTGCGTGTATGTGTTGCGCTATTTGCGTTGCATATGCGCAACACATACACGCCCGGCGCTTACTTGCTACTCACCGGTTCACTCACCGGTTCCGCCCCCGTTGCCAGTACCGTTGCCACCGTCTCCGGTACCGGTACCGCCGCCAGTGCTGCCGGCCTTCGTGGTAATGGTGACGGTCGATCCCGCATCTACCTGGCTGCCAGCGCCAGGATTGATGCTGACTACCACAGCGGTGCTGCCGGTTGGACCATTGGCCTGAGCCTTGAGGCCCACGGCCTTGAGCATGAGTTCGGCGGTGACGTAGTCAGTGCCAGCGGTGATATTCGGCACAGCGACCTTCTCCTTGCCCGTGGACACCCAAATGGTGATGAACCCGCCCTGTGCGATGGAAGAGCCCGAATCAGGGCTTACACGGGTAATCAGACCGGCCTCCACCGTATCGGAGCTCTCCTGCTCCACAGTGAAGCTGAACTTGCCCTCATACTGCTGTAGCACGCTGTCCTTCGACTGACCGACCAAATTGCTCGGTACGGTGGTCATGCCGGAAGAAACATATATGGTGATGGTGGTGCCCTTGGGAACCGACTGACCGGCGGCAGGATCGGTTTTCGTCACCATATCCTTGGCGATGTCGGCGCTGTCTTCGGTTTTGACGGCGGCGTTCACCTTGAACCCGGCGCTTTCCAGAATGCTGCGCGCCTCTTCCTGGCTGCGTTCCTTGACATCCGGAACCTGAGTGGACTGCGGGCCTGCGGAGAACCACACCTTCACGGCAGATCCCTTGGCCACCTTGGAGCCGGCGTCCGGGCTCATCTTGGTGCAGGTGCCTTCCGGCTCGGTGGAGTCGGTGTCTTGCTTTTCGGTCATCTTCAAACCCGATGCCTTGAGTTTGAGCTCGATGCTGTCCTTGGATGTGGAAGCGTTGCACACCTCAGGGATGGTGACGGTGTCTTCCGAGGACTTGTTGCCGGAGCCGTTCATGGCGAACACGATGCCCACAATGACAAGCACTGCAACAATCGCTGCGATCACCGAACCGATGATGATCTTCTTGCGCTTCTTGGCCTTGGCCGCCGCCGCACGCTGCTGCGCACGGGACTGCAACGCCGCTGAGTTGGCACCATTGGCCGGTGGAATCTGCTCGAACTGACCGGTCACCGGGTTGAATGCTTGGGTGGGTTGCTGATGCGGTTCCACCGGCGTGGTGGGCAAATCACGTTCGGCTTCCTTGCGGGCCTTCATATTCGACAGGTCCGTCAACGGGTTGAACGCGGCCGCCACCGGCACGCCGCCGTTCATGTAGGTCAGGATGTCGGTCTTGAATTCGGAGGCCGTGGCATAGCGATTCTGGCGGTCCTTGGCCATGGCCTTGGCGCAGATCGAATCCCACATCTTCGGCAGCCCCGGCACCACGGCGGATGGCGGCGTGGCGACTTCGGAGACATGCTGGTAGGCGATGGCCACAGCGGAATCGCCGGTAAACGGCGGGCGCCCGGTAAGCATCTCGTAGAGCACGCAGCCGGCGGAATACAGGTCGGAACGCATGTCGACGGTCTCGCCGCGCGCCTGCTCGGGAGAAAGGTACTGTGCGGTGCCCACCACGCCCTGCGACTGGGTCATGGTGGTTGCGGAATCGTCCAGAGCGCGGGCGATGCCGAAGTCCATGACCTTGACCACGCCCTGCTCGGAAATCATGATGTTGCCGGGCTTGATATCGCGGTGGATAATGCCCATGCGATGCGAATAGTCGAGCGCGTTAAGCACGCCCAACATCACCTGTTCGCAGTCGCGCTGGCTGAGTGCGCCGTTGACCTTGATGATGTCGCGCAGGGTCTGGCCCTTGACGTATTCCATGACGATGTACGGCAAACGCTCGGTATCGCCGCTTTCGGAAGAAACCAGTTCTTCGCCCGAATCGTAGATGTTCACGATGTTCGGGTTGTTCATCTGGGCCACGGCGTGTGCTTCGCGGCGGAAACGGGCCAGGAAGATGTCGTCGTTGGCCAGATCGGCGCGCATGATTTTCACGGCCACGGTACGGCCCAGACGGGCGTCAAGAGCCACGTGGACCTCGGCCATGCCGCCACGACCGATGAGCTGGCCAAGCTGGTAGCGTCCGCCGGCCAATGCGGTGGGCATACTGGTGCTCATTGCTTATTCCCTCCCAATCTTGAGGCCGGGGCCTCCAAAACAATGCGTGGCGTGCTGGTCACTCGGCGCGGCAGTCGATTGCCGGACGTGGCCATGGTGGTGTCGGCCATTTCGGTCTGCTGATCCAGCAGACGGCGTTCGATGCGTGCCAGCGTACGGGACACCACCAGCGCGTCTTTCGGGCGATCCAACGGGTCCTTGGCCAGCATCGACATGACAAATTCGCGTAACTGGACGTCCACCGAGTTCGGCAGCGGAGGCACGGGATTGTTCACGTGCGCTGCGGCGATATCGACCGGAGTGGTGCCGGTGAACGGACGATGCCCGGCAAGGCCCTCGTACGCCACTACGCCCAGTGAATAGATGTCCGATTGCGGCGTGGCCTGCTGGCCCTGCGCCTGCTCGGGGGAGATGTATTGTGCGGTGCCCACCACCATGCCGTCCTGGGTGATCTGGCCTTGGCCGGTGGAGTAGCTCACGCCGAAATCGGTGATCTTCACTTCGCCGGTGTCGGAAACCATGATGTTGGCCGGCTTGACGTCACGATGAATCACGCCGTGCGAGTGGGCCACGAATAGGCCTCGCGCGGCCTGAATCAGAATGGGCAGCAGTTCGATGGGATCCATCGCGCCCTTGCTATGGAACAGATCCGCCAACGATTTCGAGGGGACGTATTCCATAATCAGAAAGCCGATGCCGTCATGCTCGTAGTATTCGAACAACGCAGCGATGTTCGGGTGCGCCAGATTGGCGGAATTATGGGCTTCGGCACGCAGGCGGCGCAGCTTGGCCTCGGCGTTGGTCACGTCCGAGCGCAGCGCCTTGATGGCCACTTCACGGCCGAGCTGAATATCGTAGCCTTTCCAGACCTCGCCCATACCGCCTTGCGCAAGACGCGAATCAAGACGATATCGGCGGTGAATAAGCTGTCCTTCGATAAGTTTCACTGCTGCAAAGCCTCCTGCATCATCGCGCGCATGATCGGGCCAGCGGCGAGCGAACCGTATACATCTGTGTTATGCACCAACACCGCGACGGCGATTTGCGGATTGTCCGCCGGCGCGAAACCGATCACCCAGCCGTCGATGGCAGAGTTGTCGATACCGATTTGTGCGGTACCGGTTTTGGCCGCCACCTTGATGCCGTCGATGGCCAGCTGCGGATTGGCCTCGGTCACCACGCTCTCCATCATCGTGGTGAGCTTGTCTACGGAATCCTTGCTGAACGCGTTGGCCATGGTTTGCGGTTTGGTCTGCGAAAGTACGGTGAGATCGGCGGAGCGCACACGATCGACCAGCGTGGGCTGCATCAGTTTGCCATTGTTGGCGATTGCCTGCGCGACCATCGCCATCTGCAACGGCGTGGCCGTGGTGTCGCCTTGGCCGATGGATGCCAGCGCAAGCTTGTCGTCGGTCGGATCAGAGGGGAATGTGGACGCGGTGGCCGTCATCGGGGTGCCCGTGGATTCGGTGCCGTCAATGGTGATGGTGCTGCCGAACCCGAGCTTGGTGGCCATGTCCGAAACCTTGCTCGCGCCGAGTTTCACGCCAAGCTGGGCGAAAGCGGTGTTGGACGACCATGCGACGGCCTCTTGCAGGGAGATCTGTCCGTTGACGCCATCGCCCTGTGCCTCGTCGTTCGGCAGCTGTGTGGCGGTTCCCGGCAAGGTATAGCTGGAGCCTGCAGGAATCTTCGTGTCCGTCTGATAATCGCCGGTTTCCAGCGCAGCCGAGGCGACGATGGTCTTGAACGTGGACCCTGGCGGGTACAGCTGCGAGGTGGCGCGGTTGATCAGTGGGCTATTTTGGCCCGCAGAGAGTTCGTTGTAGGCCTGAGACGCGGCTTTGGCGTCATGGGTCGCCAGTTTGTTCGGATCGTAGCTGGGCGTGCTCACCATGGCGAGGATACGGCCGGTGTTGACTTCGATGGCCACCGCCGCACCATCGCGCGTACCGAGCTGATCGTAGGCAACCTGCTGCAGCTTGGGGTCGATGGAGGTTTCGATGGACGCGCCCTGATTCGTAGTGCCGGTGAGCATGGCCTTGGCCCGCTGCCAGATCAATGAATCGGCCTCACCGTTGAGCAGCATGCTGCGGGAGGCTTCCAGGCCGCGATCGGCGGTCTGGTTGATGGAGAAGAAGCCGGTGACCGGAGCATACAGCGGACCGTTGGAATAGGTGCGCAGGTATTTGAACGCGTCGTTGACCGGTTCGGATTTGGCCATGACCGTGCCGTCCGAGGCCAGAATGGCACCGCGGTAGGCACCGAGCTGGTGGTACAGCGAACGGGCGTTGCGCGGATCGTTGTTCAGCGCGTTGGCCCGTACCGCCATGATGATGGTGGACGACAGGCCGAGAATCACGAACAGCGCGACCACGGCGGTGAAAAGCTGACGAAGATATTTGTTCATACGCGAGTGCCTCCGTTAACGGGAGGAAGCGGGGGAATCGTACCGGTAGGCGTGTACGGTTCATCGGCGCCGGCATACACCGGAGTGGTGGCATCCACGATGGGGTCGTCAAACGATTCCGACTCGGACTGCGACGCCGTAGCCGACGCGCTGCGAGGCTGAACGATCGGCTCAGTGGCGCGGGCCCGGGCCTCAAGTTCCTTGTTGCGCAGCACGGCCAAAGCCTCGTACTGGAACGTATCCGAGGTCAGCTCCGGCTCGGGCGCATTGGCCGAATTCGAGATGATGATGAGCAGGGTCGCGAGAATATAGTTGGCGATCAGACTGGAGCCACCGGCCGCCATATAGGGCAGGGTCAGACCGGTCAGAGGAATCACCAGCGTGATGCCGCCGACCACGGTGAACACCTGGAAGGCCATGGTGAACACCAGTCCGGAAGCGAGCAGCTTGCCGAAGCCATCCTTGATTTTCATGGCGGTGATAAAGCCGGAGGCAATGATGAGCAGGTAGAGCATCAAAATGGCCAGGACGCCCATCAGACCGAGTTCCTCGCCCAGAGAGGCGTAGATGAAATCGGAGTTCGCAAACGTAACGAGCGAAGGATGGCCTTGGCCGAGACCGGTGCCGAGCATGCCGCCTGATGCCAGGCCGAAAATGCCGGTGACCAGCTGCCAGGAGCCGCCGGGGGTCTTGTTGTATTGCTCGTTGCTGAACGGGTGCAGCCAGGCATCGACTCGCTGACCCACGTGGCTGAACATGCCTGCGGCCAGCACGGCACCCGCGGCGAACGCGATCAGACCGATGATGATCCAGCTTTTACGGCCGGTGGCCGTGTACAGCATGGCCACGAACATGGCGAAGAACATAAGCGAGGTGCCCAGATCATGCTGCATGATGAGCACGCCCATCGAGGCGATCCACACCACGATGATCGGGCCGAGATCCTTGATACGCGGCAGCTGCAGACCGAGCATCTTCTTACCGCCCACGGCCAGCTGGTCGCGATGATCGAACAGGTAGGCAGCGAAGAAGAACGCGAGGAACAGTTTGGCGAACTCGCCCGGCTGGAACTGGCCCAATCCCGGAATCCTGATCCAGATGCGCGCGCCGTTCACCTCCATGCCGATGAACGGCAGCATCGGGGCGAGCAGCAGCACCAGGCCCACCACCATCGACACATAGGAGAAGCGTCGTAGCACGCGGTAGTCCTTCAGGAAGATGATGAGCAGCGCGGAAAGCACGATGGCGATGCACAGCCACACCAGCTGGCGTTGGGCCACCGCCCAACCTTCGCTCTGGTCGATGCGGGCGATCATGGTCACGCCGGTGGCGGTCAGCAGTAGCACGCAAGGCAGAATCGACTGGCTGGCGTACGGCTGGAAGCGCACAATCAGCCCCCACAGCACCAGAAACAGCACTACGACCAATGCCAGCATGCCGGCGTATTGCATAGGGAATTCGCCGGCGGTGCGTTGGAACATCTGGATGAACGCCAACGCGCTGATCGCCATGGCAATCAGCAACAAGGAAATCTGACGTAGACGGGTAGCGATCATTGAGAATCCCCCGTGGCCGCGTTGTCGGCCGCTCCGATACCGGATTTATCCGAGGAATCAGATGAGCTTGACGAACCGGACTGGCTGGACGAATCCTTGGTGCTGTCCTTGGAATCGCTCTGGGAACTGTCTTTGGAACTGTCCAGGGAATTGGACGCCTCGGCCTTCTTGGCGGCGTCGGCTTCCTGCTGCTTGGCCAGTTTGCGCATTTCGGTGCGGATGATACCCACATGCGACTGCGCTTCGTCCAACGAACCGACTGTGATGCCTTGGCTCAGCTGGTCACGCCATGTCTGAGGCAGGTCCGCGGTGGCGATATTGGTGGTCTGCACTTCGTGCGAAAGCTCAAGTCCAAAGAGATTGGTCGGCACGCCACGATAAATGGCCACGGTGCCGTTGCTATCTCCCACGTAGTAGTGCGTCTGGCTCCACGTGTACGCGCCCCAGCCAGCGCCGGCCAAGGCCAGCACGGCAAGAATGCAGGTAATAATCACCGCAAGCTTATTGCGGCGCTTCTTGGTGCGCGTGGCCTTCTTCTGCTCGACCTGCTCATCGCGGATGGCTTTGGCCACATCCGGGTCGTTGGGGTCGGCGGACAGGCGCCCATCCGGCTTTTGCACCACCGGAATCTCACCGGTATCGGGATTGGCTCGTTCACCGGTCTCCTCGCGGACGGTGGACGGCTGCACCACGCGTGTGGACGACGGTTTGGCCGTGGTTTGCGTGGTCTCCGCCTCGTGCGCGCTGGCGGGCTGAATCAATGCTGCGGCGCGCTGGGCGGGGGAATCATCCTCACGCAGTGCGGGCGCGGTAGCCACCGGCTCGTTGACGATGTCGGCAATCGGCTCAAGATTACGGCTGGCGGCACCGCCGACCAACGGCGTTTGGTGCGGCAGGTCGAACGCATCGGCATCCAACGCCAACGTGGCATCCGCAATAACGGCCGTGACATTATCGGTGCTGCCCGCCCGCAGTGCCATCTGCACCAGACGCTGCGCGCATTCGCCCTGATCGGACAGCGTGGTCATCGTCTCTTCGATGGTGGAATCTTCCAGCACACCGCACAGGCCGTCCGAGCACAGTAGCCAACGGTCGGCGGGGTGGGCTCGGCGAACCGAAATATCCGGGCGCGGGTCAATGTCAAAGTCGCCAAGCACGCGCATCACGACGTTGCGCTGCGGGTGGTTCTTGGCTTCGGACGGGGTGATACGACCGGTGTTGATGAGGTGTTGCACGTAGCTGTGGTCGCACGTGATGCGGCTCAGGTGTCCGTCGTGCAGCAGGTAGGCGCGCGAATCGCCGATATGGGCGATGACCCAGTAGCCGGCCACCAATGCCACTGCGGTAACGGTGGTGCCCATGCCGGCAAGCTTGCGTTCGCGCTTGGCCTTGCCGACGATGGCGTCATGCGCGGCCATAACGGAGGTTTCCATCATGCGGGAGATCGTCTCGACGTTGCCGCCGGTGTCGTCCTGCTCGATGTGGGCCAGTGACCGGATGGCGATGGAGGATGCCGTATCGCCGCCGGCGTGACCGCCCATGCCGTCGCACATGGCGATGAGATGCTCGCCGGCGAAGGAGGAATCCTGATTGTTCGCGCGCACAGTGCCCACATCGGACACCGTGGTGGAATACAGGAACAGCGGTTGTGAAGCGGCGGATTTTGGCATGCGGCTACCTCAGTTCGAAGGTGGTGGCGCCGATGCGCACAGGAATACGAGCGGGCAGGATGGTGGGGCGGTTGATGCGCTGCTGGTTGACCACGGTGCCATTGGTGGAGTTCAGGTCTTCAATGGCCCACTGCCCGGAGCGCGTGTCACGGTAGACGCGGGCATGGTGGGAAGACACGAATTCGTCATCGAGCACCACGGTGTTCGAGGCGGCGCGGCCAAGCGCGATGTCGGCTTCGGCCAGCGGCACGGAGCTGCCGGCAAGCGGACCATCGATGATGACCAACAGGGTAGGCTGCGCCGAGGCGACGGACGACGCGGAAGCGCTGGGCCGGCGATGCGGGCGCGGCGCAGCTGCCTGTGGCGTTTCGGCCTTGGCCTTATGCACTTCACGCTCACGACGGCGACGCGCGCGCGAAGGTCGCGGACTGAACGTCTCGATGTCCTTGCGCAGCGAACGCACGGCCAGCCAGATGAATATCCACAGCAGGATCAGGAATCCATACTTGAGCAGGGCGAATGTCAGTTCGGTCATAAGTGGACGACTTTCGGGCGTGTGCTCGACTACTCCTGGGCTTGGGCGGAGGCCCAGTACAGGATGCGGGTACGGCCGATGGTGATGGTGTTGCCATCGAGCAGCGTGGCGGCGGGCACTTGGTGGCCCTCCACGTACGTGCCGTTGGTCGAACCCAGGTCGCGGGCGATCACGCCGTTATCCGTGATGTCGATTTCCAGGTGCTTGCGGGAGATGCCCGGATCGTCGATGACGATATCGCAACCGGAACCGCGGCCGATTACCGTCTTGTCTTTGGTGAGCAGGTACTGGTTGCCGTTCACCTCGAGCACCGGGCTATCCTCGGTCTGCGCATCGGTGGTGACCGGCACGGCATTGCCCTGCACGGATTCGGAGGTGAGGTTGAAGTTGCCCTTGGACAGGTCAAGGTCTTCCTCGAAGATCACGATCACCGGTCCCACGAAGGCGTAATGCTGGCTCTTCGCGTACTCGGTGAGGTTATCGGCCAGTTCGTTGGCCAGGGTCTCGCTACCCCATGCCTCGATACGGTCGAAGTCAGGAGTACTGAGCTTGAAACGGTATTCATTCGGGGCCACCGTGCGGTCACGGCCCACGGGCATGGCCTCGGCGTCAATCTCGCGCTCCAAGGCGCTGGAAAGATCGACAGGCTGCAGGTCTTTGGAGCCAAACTTGGCGAATACTCCGTTGACTGCACCCTCCACGCTTTTTTCAAAACGGTCGAGAACGCTCATAGTCCTCCCTTTCTAATCTTCACCCATCCTACGCGGTGATGGGAATATGAGACAAAAAACCGGTCTTTCACGTGACGATGAGTGCAAAATATCCAAAAATTCAGGGCGGAAATGGGTGCGGCGCACCACCCGAGGTGCTTTACCGGTGGAGCACCTCGGGTGGGATGCGCGTGTTATCGATTTGTCAGGCCAGCGCGTCGCGCAGGAAATCGCGCTGGAGGGTGAGCAGGTTTTCGGCCACGGTCTCGTCGTTGGTCATATGGGTGATGCCCGTCAACGGCAGGAAGGTGTGCGGGCGACCCGCCGCCATCAGGGCTTGCGAGAGGCGCAGGCTATGGGCGATGGTGACGTTGTCGTCGGCGAAACCGTGGATCAGCATAAGCGGGCGCTCGAGTTTCGGTGCGTCCTGCACGATGCCGTTGCGGTAGTAGACATCCGGGTCGAGGCCCAGATAGCGCTCGGTGTAATGCGTGTCGTACAGCGTCCAGTCGGTGGGCGGGGCGCCGGCGCACGCGGCCTTGAACACGTTCGGCGCGTCCAGCACGGCCAGTGCGGACAGGAAGCCGCCGTACGACCAGCCGATCATGCACACCTTGTCGAGGTCCGGCATGGGAATCGCCTCCCGCTGGCGGGAGGTGGCGCGAAGCGCCGGTGGGTGGTTCTCGGCGTCTGCCTGATCGCCCGCAGCCGGCTGTGCCGCACGTGATTCCACATCGGCGTTGAGCCGGGCGACGGCCTCGGGCAGGGCGTTGACGGCCTCGACCTGATCGGCCAGCGTTACGTCCTTCATATCCTCGAAGATCTCGCGGTCCCATGCCGGGCCGCGGCCGGTGGTGCCACGGCCGTCTGCCGTGACCACCAGGAAGCCTTGGTCGGCCCACCACTGGCCCTCCCAGTAGAAGGACTGCGAGGCGATGACCTGCTGGAAGCCGGGCCCGCCGTACGGCTTCATCAGCACCGGCAGCTTCTCGGCGTGCGCGTACGGGCTTTCCGGGCTCGGCGCGATGATCGCCGTGTACAGCTGGTGCTCGCCCAGTCGCGTAAACGTGACGTTCGGTGTAAAGCCGGGTTCGGCCGCCGTGGACGCGATAGTGGCGCTCTGTTCTCCCAGAATATGCCGCATCTGGGCGCGGGCGGAACGCATATCGCGGCCGGAGACCACGATGCCGCGCTCGCCGCGCGAGGCGGTCCACTGGCCGGGATCGGTCGTGACCGGCGTGATCGTGCCGTTGTAATCGATACTCACCACGTCGAAACTGCGGGCGTCGTGGTCGCCGAATACGGACTCGGTGGCGGCCGCATCGGCCCAAGCGTCCGGCACCTCAGGCGCGATTTCGGGCGCGCGCTGCACCACGGCCAGCACATCCTCGTCGGTCACGGCGAGCACCGTGCGCACGTTCCAGCCAGCCGGCGTGAACGGGCGGCCGTCCATTGTCAGACGGTTGGTGTCCGTGGCCATATCGTTGAGCGAGCACACCAGACGACCATCCGGCGTGTAGGCGGGCGTGCCGTGAACCAGGTCGATCCACTGCTCGTTCGCGTGCTCCTCAAGCACACGCGTGGCACCCAGCGCGGCCCCATCCGCCGCGACTGCCACCTCAAGCACCTGATCGCGGGTCTGACGGCGGTTCTGCACCAGCACCAGCGGATCGTGGCCGCGACGCCAGTTCACGGCGGCCACATACTCGTACGCCTCGCGATCCCAATCCACATCGGCGTTGCCGGTGATGCCTGCGTACCGGTCGTTCTCATCGAACGCCAGCGTGATCACGGTCAGATACACGTCGGCATTGCGGGTCAGCGCGCGCGGGTAACGGCGGCCGGCGTCCGGCTTCTCGGGGTCAGCCGGATCGCTGATGTGCCAGGTCGGCTCGTCGGCGGTGTCGAAGGACTCGAACAGCACGTGCTGCGAATCCGGGGCCCACCAGAAGCCGTCGTATCGGTCCATCTCCTCGCCGGCCACGAACTCGGCCAGACCGATTTTCCACGTGTTTTCGGCCGGATTGCCGTCCTCATCCTCCACGCTCACGCCGTAGACGGCGGTGATGCGGTCACCTAGTTCGCCGCCGATATCGACCAGCATCAGGTAGCTGCCCGTGGTGTACAGCACATGTTCGCCATCCGGGGCGATGCGCGGGTTCAGCACCGGCGTGTACATCGCCGGGTCCTCATCGAGCCATTCGCCGGCCAGTTCACGGGTGTGCGGCTCGGGTGCGCCGGTCTCGTCATTCCAATCGATGTCGGTCAGGAACAGGCGGCCGTTGATGGTGAACACGATGCGATTGCCGTCGTCATCTGCGGAGTATCCGACGATGCCGGTGCCGCCTTCGCGCGCACGCTCGCGGCGGGCCTTCTCCTCGGCCGGCACGTCCTCGCTGTCGGCGGTTGCGCCCAGCAGTTCGCGCGGGTCGGCCAGCTTGGTCTCATGGTGTTCGCCGGACTCGTCGAACCAGCTCAGCCACAGTGCGGTCACCAGATCCTCGGGGCCGTCGGAGCGCAGGAACAGGGCCCGCGAGCCGTCGCCCACGGTCTGTGCGGAGCGCGGTGCGCCGCAGCCGAAGCGCAGCGTGCGCGCCCGGAGGCGTGGGAAATGCTTGATTGCGTCATTGACATCATTGGTTTCGCTCATACCTCACAACCTACGCGCCTGTGCGGTCAGTGGCGCGCAGGCTTGCGACGCATTCCCGGGAATGTGTCGTGGTGTGGGTGCGAGGTGTGGGCGTGAGGCTTGTCCTAAGATGGGAGCCATGCAGGTGACGATGATCGACGAAAACAAGTACGCCGAAACGATGACCGACGTGGTGCTGCCCGCGCTCGAACAATGCTGCGAGGAGGGCTGGTTCGATCCGTCCGCCGCCGAACGTTCGGCCGGGATCGAGCCGCTGTCCGGCATTATGGACACCGGCGGCCGCTCGGGCCAGCTGCACTACCTGTGCTACGACTCCGCCAAATTCGACGCGATTCGCGAGCAAGGCGCCACCGCCACCTTCCGCGGGGCCATCGTCATCAGCCACGGCTTCACCGAGTTCGCCGAAAAGTACGACGAGCTCGTCTGGTACTTCCTGCTTGCCGGCTACTCGGTGTGTGTACTCGAGCATCGCGGCCACGGCAAGTCCGCGCGCGACGTGGACAACCGCTGCATGGTGTGGATTGATGACTGGCAGCGCTACGTGGCCGATCTGGCCGGCTTCGCCGAAACCATCGGCCAGCAGTACGCGGCCGGCATGCCGCTGAACCTGTTCTGCCATTCGATGGGCGGCGGCATCGGCGCGGCCGTGTTGGAGCGATACCCCACCCTGTTCGACAAAGCGGTGCTCTCTGCCCCGATGATCGCCCCCGCCACCGGCATGCCGCTGGGCGTGGCCCGTGTGCTGGTCGGCGCGCTGTGCGGACTCGGCTTCGGCAAGAAGCGCGTGTTCGGGCAGTCGGGCTTCACGCCGGAATTCTCGATGGAAGGCAACGAGGGCGCTTCCGAAGCGCGTGAACGCTGGTACTTCAAGCTGCGTTGCGAGAATAGCGAATACCAGACCTACTGCGCGGCGTTCGAATGGGTGCGCCAAGCGTTGAAGCTCAACCGGGCCATACTGAATCCGTCCGCCTGCGCCGAAGTGGAGACGCCGGTGCTGCTCTTCCAGTCCGGACGCGACATCTGGGTACTCAATAAGCCGCAGAATCACTTCGTCCAACTGGTCAAGGACGGCGGCGGCGAGGCGAACATCGTGCGCTTCCCCGAATCGCGCCACGAAATCTTCTCCATGCCCAACAGCACTTACAAGCCCTACCTCGAAAAGATCCTCGGCTTCTACGACGACCCCATGATTGCCTGCGCCGCGTACTGATGTAGCTCTTCACCCATTGTTCACCGTGCGGTCACCTTGTGGCCCGGCCCGCTTTAGATGGCGGGAGAGCCATGGAATTATGGGCATAATGTCTTCTCTCCGCCGCCGCGGTTGCGGCCGCGGCATGTGCCGGCGTGCTCGCGTTGACCGGTTGCACGGCGTTCAATAATTCCGATGACGGCACAGCGGACGGCAACGGCACGTCCGCCACCACGCAGACCTTCCAGCCGTCCGGCGGCAAACCGACTGCCACCCTGAGCATTGCCTCCGGCTCCGAAAACAAGGAAGTCGCCGTCGCCATCCAGAAAGCGGCCGACCAATCCAACGTAGCCGTGACGATGCACTACATGGGTTCGCTGGAGATTATGAACGCGCTCAAGGCCGGCGGCCAGGATCACGACGCCGTCTGGCCTGCCTCCTCGATGTGGATTTCGATGGGAGACACCAAGCACATCGTCAAAGACGCGGCCAGCACCTCCACCACGCCGATCGTGTTCGGCATCGCCAAATCCAAGGCCGTCAAACTCGGCTGGGCTGACGACACCGGCGCCACCAAGCCCGTCTCCACCGCGGACATCCTCGCCGCGGTCAGCGACGGCAAACTCACGTTCTCCATGACCTCCGCCACGGTGATCGACAGCGCGCTCAACGTCTACCAGACCGCGCTCAGGAAACCCAGCTGGACCATTTGGGTGGTCGATTACTCCGGTTCGATGTCTGGAGAGGGCAAGAACGGCGTGGTCAAAGGCCTGAACGCGGCGCTCGACCCGGACCAGGCCAAGAAGTCGTACATCGAGCCCGCCAGCGGTGACGTGAACATTCTCATCCCGTTTGAAACCGAGGCCCACCGCCCGGTCAAGGCCACTGGCACAAGCACCAGCGACCTGCTGCATGAGGCCGATGCCACCGATGCCAGCGGCGGCACCGATATCTATGAAGGCCTGCTGAGCGCGCTCGACGAGCTGCCCAGCGAGTCGGAAGCCTCGCAATACACCACCGCCATCGTGCTCATGACCGACGGCCGCTCCAACTCCGATCATCAGGACGAATTCGAAAGCGCCTATAAGTCGCGTGGCCGTGATCTGCCGATCTTCTCCATCATGTTCGGCGACGCCGATCCCAGCCAGCTGAAGTCTCTCGCCACCCTGAGCAACGCCAAGGTATTCGACGGCCGCTCCGGCGACCTCGCCGCCGTCTTCCGCCAAGTCAAGGGCTTCAACTGATGCTCCAGGTAATCTGTGGATTCGTTGTCGGACTGCTGCTCGCCGGGCTCGGCTTCGGGCTGGCCGGCGGCGGAGTGCCCGGCCTGATCGTGGCCGTGATGCTGGCCGCACTCGGGTATATCGCCGCCTCCACGCTCACCGAGCCGGAGCGACGCATCGGCAAAATGCTGGTTTCCGCCCTGCCCAACGGTCAGAAGGCCGCCGATACGATCGACGCGGCGAACGCTCGACTCAACTCAATCGCCATGCTCACCAAGCAAGTACGTGACCCAGCCGTCAAAGCCGAAGCCAATGACTTCATCGCCGCTACCAAAGATTTAGTGCAATACGTGACCCGAGACACCTCCGCCTACCCGACGTTGCGCCACTACATCACCGTGTACGGCGAGCAGACCGAGAAACTGTTGCGCTCCTACGTGGATGTGGAAAGTTCCGGCGCACGCGATCAGATAGCCACGGCACGAATCGAAACCATCGAGGCGCTGCAAGTGCTCGAACAGACCGCCGCCGGCGAACTCAGCCGGGCGGTAAGCGCCAAGACGTTGGGCATTACGGCCGACTCCGACGCCATCCAACGGTTGGCCCGCATGGATGGATACGACGACGTCGCACCTTCGCCTGTGCCTTCCTCGGCTGCCGATGAAGGACGGCATGCACCCAGTCAGGGCCCGGCTCACCAGTCGGACCAGAAAACGGACGCACAATGAAACTCTCCAAATCAAAAATCATCGGACTGATCGCCCTGCTTGCGGTAGTGGGCGTGGTCTGCGGCACGCTGGTGTGGCGGCAATCGCAACCAGCGCCGGCCGAACCGACCGAACAGGTGAGCATCACCGGCTACCTGGGCGGCGAGAAAATCGGCCTGTTCGATGACGCCAAGTTCAAGGCGCTCGCCGCCAAGCAAGGCATTGCCATCGACTATCGCAAGGCCGGATCGCCGGCCATGATGGATACGGACCGGAAAGGCATGGGTTACCTGTTCCCCTCCTCGCGCGCGGCCGTCGAATACGGCAATGCGAAAGGCGTCAAGGCCCCCCAAAGCGACATCGTCTTCAACTCACCGATTGTGCTATACACGCACAAGGCCGTGGCGGACGGGCTCGTGAACGGCGGACTTGTGACCAAGGACGATTCTGGCGCGTACCACATGGATATGGCCAAAGCCGTGGACGCGATGGTCGCCAACACAACCTGGGCCGACGTCGGATACACGGCAGGCTACGGGCAGTTCCGCATCGACTCGACCGATCCGGTGAAGTCGAACTCAGGCAACGAATACGCGGCGCTTCTTGCCACGGTGCTCAACGGCGGGCAGCCGGCCATGGTCGATTCGGTGGCGCGCGACGGCAAGACCATCGCCTCCATCTTCGCCAAATCCGGCTGGATGGAGACCTCTTCCGAGGATTCGTTCAACCAGTTCCTGACCTTGGGCGTGGGCTCCAAGCCGATGATGGTGGGCTACGAATCGCAGCTGCTTGATTTGGCCGTGAACCAGCCGGATGCGTTCAAGCAGATCAAGGACGACGTGGTCATCGTCTACCCGACGCCGACCGTGTGGAGCACCCACACGCTGATGGCCTTGGACGAGAAAAGGCGGCACACTGCTGAACCTGTTGAAAACACCGGCGGTGCAGAAGCTGGCGTGGGAGCGCCATGGCTTCCGCGCGGCCAACTTCGCCGGCACCGATTCGATCAGCCGATTCGGCGTGGCCGGCACGCTCGACCAGATCCCGGCCGTATCCGAACTGCCCAACAACGATGCCATGCAACACCTCATCACCACCCTCCAATCCGCGCAAGCCAAACTCGTGGCCGACATCTCCATGTACGACACGATGTACACGCAGAACGCCCAGCAATACCGCGAGCTGAAAATGACCGTACTGGCCGGCAAGAAGGCGCTCGCCGACTTCAACGCCAACCAGCTGCCAGCGCTGGAGGCCGAGGCCGCCGCCAGTGGCGACGCCATGCAGGCGCAAGTGCTGAAGGACTTCAAGTCCAAGCTCGACCGTTTTGCCAAGCGACTCGACGACCTCGACCGCATCAGCGTGGTTACCTTGCAGACCGCGCCGCAGATCAAAATCATCCAGAACGCGGACCAGACCATCGTGGACAAGATCGACACCACCATCTCCACCACGATTCCGGTGTGGAAGAGTCAGATGGTGATCGCGCTGGGCCTGTCCAACCAGCGCAAGGTTCTCGACCTGCAGAACAAGGCCGACGATGTGACCAACAAGCTGCTGGCGCGTAACGCGGCCGCCCTGTACAAGGGTGCAGTGGACGCGGAAAAGGCCAACCAGCGTTCCGTGGTGGAAATCGACACGCTGGAGAAGATCAACGCCGAACTCATCGCCACCCTGAAGGAGACCGTGCAGATCCAGAAGGAAGGCGAGGCCAACCGCGAGGCCGCCCAGGTCAAGATGCGCCAAATCGAGTCCGACCTCAAAAACGCCTTGCTCGAAAACGCCCAGCAGATGTGAGCCGTTCGCGCGCCAGCATGCTCCCGTTGGCGGAGTTTGCGGGAACGTGCAACCATGCTCCCGTTGGCAGAGGTATATGAGTACGCCTACTGGTGTGCGTATATATGCTCCCGCTGGCGGGAGCTGGCAGCCGTAAGACTGGCTGAGGGTGGTCACGGCGCTCGGCTCGGCCGGCTTTACCGGCAGCCATTCCCGCCGCAATTTCTCTGTGGGCATAATCCCGGAATGATTGCCGCGCTCGGGAATTGGATGAAGTGAAGGTTAAAGGTTGAGAGCCCGGGAGGGTTCCGGAACCGGCCACGATAACCGCTGCTAGCCCCGCGATACGGGTTGGCGGCCGGCAGCCAAGCCGATTCTCTCCTAATCAAGGAGTACCGATTATGGCAATGTTTCCGGCTTTGATGAATGACACGATGTTCTCGGATCTGTTCGATGATCCGTTCTTTGAGGGTTGGCGCAACACGGACAACACGATGAGTGCCGTAATGCCCGCCAACATGATGACTACCGATGTGCGCGAGACCGACAAGGGTTACGACGTCGACATCGATATGCCTGGCTTTAAGAAGGAAGATATCAACCTTGAGCTCAACAACGGCTATCTGACCGTGTCCGCCTCGCGTTGCAGCGAGCATGAGGACAAGGCTCCGGCCGCTGAGGACGAGGCTTCCGACAGCAAGTGTGCTTGCGCGTCCGATTCGGGCAAGTGGCTGCGTCGCGAACGCTACATGGGCTCCTGCTCGCGTAGCTTCTACGTTGGCGAGGACGTGAAGGAGTCCGACATCCACGCCAGCTACCGGAACGGCACGCTGTGCATCCAGGTTCCGAAGATGCAGGCCCAGCCGCAAGTCGAGTCCAAGCACCAAATCGCGATTGAGGGCTGACGATACTTGATTCGTCCCGAAGTCCCGCTTCGAGTAGCTTTGCCCCCTCTGACGAGGGGGCTCCCGCGAAGCGGGTGGGGGAGAGATAAATCGTAACCAAACCATGCTTCCCACGCCGTCTGCCCTACGCTTTCAACGCCGACTAACCTGACAGACGGCGGGAAACATAGCCAATGCAAATGCCGGGTAGGGATTTACCCTACCCGGCATTTTGCTGTTTCAATCACCGAACCCCACCCTGTTCGCGCGCCGGTCGCGTGCCGTTCTGCCGCTGTACACATCCGATGGGTAGAGTGACTTCGAAACGATGCGAGAGAGGCGGACATATGGCGAACGGCGCACAGAACGCAAGCGGCACACCGGCACCGGCGGCAAGCCATTCCGGCGGCCACGTCGTATCCGCGCGCGCCACGACCATCGGCCTGATGGCAATCCTGCTGTGGAGCTTCATGGCCGGCACCGTGCGCATCGTCTCCGAAAACTTCGGCGCCACGCTTGGCTCGGCCCTGATCTACACGGTCGGCGGCATCCTGCTGCTGATGTTCCGGCGCCCGGCCCCGATTCGCGAGTTCCCCAAGAAATACCTGATTATCGGCGGCCTGTTGTTCGTATTTTACGAATCGTCGATATCCCTCTCGCTGGGTCTGGCCTCTACCGACGCATCCTCGGTGGAAGTGAGCCTGGTCAACTATCTGTGGCCCACGATGATGGTGCTGCTGTCGGCGGGCGTATCCCATCGCAAGCACGCGGTCGTCAAGGTGCTGCCGGGCGCGATCGTGGCCACTGCCGGCGTGGTGTTGGCGGTCGGCGGTAATTCCGGGCTCGACTGGCATGCGGCCGTGCAGCATATCGCCGCCAACCCTTTGCCCTATGCGCTGGCGTTCGTGGGCGCGCTCGCTTGGTCGGTGTACGCGGTGTTCACGCCAGCCATGAGTCATGGGGTGGACGGCACTTCATTGTTCTTCCCCTGCGTGGCCGTGGCGTTGTGGATTATCCACTTCGCGTCCTGGCAGGGGTGGCCGGCCGAGCCGCCGAGTCTGGTCGCATGGCTGTTTGTGTTGATTGCCGCGGCGGCGATTGGCGGTGGTTATGCCTGCTGGGGCTATGGCATTCTGCATGGGTCTATGGAGCGGCTGGCTATTGCGTCCTATGCCACGCCGGTGCTGTCCACCGGGGCCAGTGCGGTGTTGCTGGGTTTGGCGCTGTCGCTGCCGTTTTGGTGTGGCGCGCTGCTGGTGGCCGCCGGATCGGTGCTCAATTACTTGGTCAGTGCGCGCAAATAGCGGGGTGGCTTTGCTCATGGGGCGGTAATAATCCCATGGGGCGGTAAAACCCTCATGGGGCGGTATCCCAAAATGACTTTATTCTGCGGTTTCACAATTTCTTCAAACCGCCCCATGGGCCTTTTACCGCCCCATGGATAAATTACCGCCCGATGGGCAGCAGCAACTTACTCGCCGCGGCGCTCGGACGGGCGGCGAATCGGGTCAAGCAGCGTATTCGGATCGGAGATGCCGAACATGCTGCGCCCGCCGGTGGATTCAGGGTGCTTGGCGAGAACGGCCAGCGAAATCGCCCCCGGAATCATAATGATTACCAAAAGGGCCGCCAATCCCCAGTTCACGAAGAATCCGAGCCCCAGTACGATGGCCACCACAACCACCACCGTGACGATAATCGTCAACAGTGCTCGACGTGGGTTGGTTTCCCTGGCCCAAGAGGTGCTGGCTGCGGGCTTTGCTGTTGAACTGGCCGCGGCGTTTGTGGCTGTTGTGCCATCAGCCGTGACGGTCGTGGGCCTTGCCGCCGCGCTCGTCGCGGGGCCAGTAGGGGCGTCAGACACGTTATCGGCGGCATTGCCGGTCGCTGCTGGACGTTGTTCGTTTGCGTGAGTCATATCCACCAGCATATTCCCTGCTTCCGGCTGAAGCTGGGACAAGCCTGCGCGCCGCTAATCCAGCGCCGACACTGGCCTTGAACTGCGGGCGCCAGACCGGATGTGAACAGGCGCTGAACGGAGTCTGGGGAAACTATGAGAACTCGCGACAATTTTTGTGAAATTGGGTGACGCTCTATGAATCGCGCGCTAGTGTTGCGTGAGCTTACAAGGCGAGGAGCCTGGAGCGCGGGGGTGAAGGATGAAGAACTCCGTTTGGAAAACGTTCATGGAATTGTCTCTGGTCCGCGGAATCGTGCCACGGACCGTGTTCGGACTGACCGCGATCGCGGCAATCATACTGGTTATTGGACTGGCGCTGAGCAAGAGCAATAAGCGCGGCCGCCTGCACCCGCTGATTGTCTCGCTGATTGCCGCCGTGCTCGCCGGCGCGGCTGGAATGCTGGTTGCATGGCTGGTGTCCGACGTGTTTATGGTGTTTGGCGTATCGCTGGGCTGGCCGGTGATCTTCACCATCGCGGGCGGCATCGCCGGCGTCGGCTTCGTGATCGCCGCAGCCGTGACCATGCGCGGAGCCCGCCGTGTGCTGGCCATCGTGCTGGTGCCGCTGGTGCTGCTGTCCACCGCGCTCGGCGTGGACTCGATTTACGGCGAATACCAGACCATCGGCACCCTCGTCGGCTACACGCCGTACGCCTCGCTCGGCTCAATCGAGGTACACAAGGCCGCGATGAGCGTCAGCGACTGGCGTAGCAAGGCGCAGAAGGGCAGCCTGCCGTCCATGCCCAGCCAAGGCAAGGTGCTCACCGTCGACATTCCGAACGCCAAATCCAACTTCACGGCCCGCAAGGCGATGATCTACCTGCCGCCCGCCGCGCTGTCCGACCGTCCGCCGGCCTTGCCAGTGATGGAGCTGTTGGCCGGGCAGCCCGGTAGCCCCAGTCGCCTCATCGACGCCGGCAACATCGCCGCCACGATGAATGCGTACGCCGCCAAACATGACGGGCTCGCGCCGATCGTGCTCGTGCCCGACCAGAACGGCGAGGCCACGCACAACAGCCTGTGCGCCGACACCACGCAAGGCAACGCCGAAACCTACCTCACCACAGACGTGGTGAACTGGGCCAAGAAGATGCTGCCCGTGGCCAAATCGGCCCGCATGTGGGCGATGGGCGGGTTCTCGCAAGGCGGCACCTGCACCACGCAGCTCGTCCCGCGCCACCCCGACATCTACGGCGCGATGCTGCCGGTGGACGGCGAACTCAAGCCGACCAATGGCAGCGTCGCCAAGATGGTCCAGGAGTATTTCGCCGGCGACCGCAAGGCGTACGACGAACAGGTGCCGGTCAACGCCATCGCCGCCACCGGTACGCCCGAGCAGGCGCTGTTCACCGGTGCTGGCGAACGGGACAAGGAATCGATTAGCAACATGCGCACGATCGCCGACGCCGCGCGCAAAGCCGGCATGGAGGTCACCGAGCTGATCGTGCCCGGCACCGGCCACGACTGGCACGCGGTGCAGGCGGTCTGGCGGCCCGGTCTCGACTGGTTCGGCGAACGGACCGGCTTGGGCGAGATGACGAAATCGTTGAAGGAGTACCCACAAGTGGAGGTGTTGCAATGAGCGAAGAATCGCGTAAGCACAACAGTCATGCGGCGGAAAGCTGGCGCGAACTGGCCGGCGACGTGCGACAGTGGGCGGACGGTCATCGACTGGCCATCACTGCCACGGTGGCGCTGGTGGTGCTGAACTTGGTGGTGTGGCTGGTGGTCGCGATGGCCGGATTCGCGTTCCCGCTGCGGCTCGACACCAGCATGGCCGAATTCGATTTCGGCAAACTCTTCTGCACGCTGTTCTTGGCGCGCGGCGTCATCCAGCTCATTCTTGATGCCGTGCTGTGGCTCGTCATGCTGTCAATCGCCGAGCCGTGGCTTGGCCGCGCACGTACCGTCGGCACCGCGCTCGCCTGCGCGCTCGGCGGCGTGATCGTGGGCCTGATCTTGTGTGCGGCGGCCGGATGGCTGTTCCAGGACTCCCAATTCGTCTCCCGCATGCAGTTCTCCCTGAGCCCGCTGGTGTTGCCGGTCGGCGCGCTTATGGCGGCCAGCGCGTTCTGCAGCCATCTGTTGCGGCGGCGTATTCGGCTGATCGGCTACGTGGCGATTCTGGTCGCGCTGCTTTACAGCGGCAATCCTGGCGATTACTGCATTCTCGCCGCCGCGCTGATCGGACACGCGGTCGGCCGCGTGATGGCCGGGTCGCCCGCGCACGCCGAAACCGGATGGCACTGGCTGCGCAGCACCTCCTTCGAGGCGCGGCGCATGTTCGCGGCCATCGCCGTGGTGCTGGCGCTGGGGCCGGTCATCGCCATCACCTCGCATAATCACGCGGGGCCGCTCAGCACAGTCGGCCTGCTCATGAGTCCGGTCTCCGTCGACGACGGCACGCTCGCGCGCTGCCTGGCCGGCGCCACGCACAGCGGCTGCTTCCTGCAATTCGACCTGATGCGCGCCTCGATGCCCGGCGCGGTACTGCGCTCGCTGCTGCCCACCGCCGTGACTCTGGTGCTGGCATGGGGCCTGTATCGCGGACGTCGGTTCGCGGCCACCTGCGCCGTGGCCATCAACCTGTTCACGGCGGGCGTTGCCATCGCCTATTACCTGGTCGTGCCGCTGAGCTTTGCGCCGGATGGCATGACCTCCCTGCTGCAGCACGGCGCAATCACCGCCTGCGTGACGAACACCTTGCCGCCGCTGATCTTCGCCATCGCCTTGGCTGCGGCAATGAAGCACTTCCCGATTCGCGTCGGCTGGCGCCGGCTGATCGGCGGCGTCGGTGCCATCGTGCTGGTTCTGCTGGCGTGCGCCGCCGTGTACCTGATGTACGGCATTGCCCAGCCGGACGCCTTCTCGCCGCGCGCCACGGCCTCGTCGCTGTTGGCCGAACTGCCGGGGCGCTTCCTGCCCATCGGCTTCCTGAGCCATATGAAGTTGTCGTTCGTGCCGCGTACCCCGATGGCCTCGATCGTGTATCAGGGCGTCGGCCTGGTGTTCTGGATCGTGGTGCTGGTCGTGGTGATCCGCTGGATGAGCGACGTGAGCGAATCGAACGAGCGGGCGCAGGCACGCGCCGAGCGGCTGGTCGAAACCGGCGGCGAATCGATGAGCTTCATGACTACGTGGGAAGGCAACAGCTACTGGCTCTCGCCCACGGGCAAATCGGCCGTGGCATATCGCGTGCTCAACGGCATCGCCTTGACCTGCACCGGGCCGTTCGGCGAGCCCTCCGAGTGGATGGACGACCTGACCGGCTTCACCCAGTATTGCGTGGAGCGGTCGCTTTCGCCGGTGTTCTACAGCGTGCATCGCGAACAGCGCGACGCGTTGCTGGAGGCCGGCTGGAGCTCCATCGAGGTCGGCAGCGAAATGGTCGTGGACCCGCGCGGCTGGAAGACGACCGGCAAGAAATGGCAGGATGTGCGCACCGCCATCAACAAGGCCAAGCGCGACGGCGTGACCGATGTGCAGTCCACGTTCCTGGAAGCGTCGCTCGATGTGCGCGAGCAGATCGAGGACATCTCCGAGGAGTGGGCGCAGCTCAAGGCGCTGCCGGAAATGAAGTTCACGCTCGGCGGTGTCGAGGAACTGCGCGACCCGCGCGTGCGGCTGCTTTACGCCATCGACGCGGACGGGCGCGTGCTGGGCGTCACCAGCTGGCTGCCCCACCTGGCGCGACGGGCGCATCGTCGGCTGGACGCTGGACTTCATGCGCCATCGCACCGACAGTCCCAACGGCATTATGGAGTTCCTGATCGCGCGCATGGCCGAGCGCCTGCGCGACGAGGGGCTTGCGGATCCTGAGCATGCCGTGGAGTTCATGAGCCTGTCCGCGGCACCCTTGGCCGGCATGAACCCCGAGCGAGACAATGCCCGGGAAGGCGGGGTGCCGGCCGGCGAAGGCACGCAGGTGCTCCAACACGCGCTGCAGATCGTGGCCGACTGGATGGAACCCGCCTACGGCTTCCACTCGCTGTTCAACTTCAAGCGCAAGTTCCAGCCCGCCGAAGCGCCGGTCTACGTGTGCTACCCGGACCCGGCGGCGTTGCCGCAGATCGGGCTCGCGGTGGTGCGCGCCTACGTACCCAGCGTGACGCCCGCCGAAGTGGCCGGCATGCTCAGTACGCTGCGGTCGTGAAGGTGTGCACACGGGTACGCAGGCTAGCCGATTCGAGCCTGAGACGGGGTATCTGCTTTCAGAGAGGTACATTTGGCCTCTTGCGGACAACTAACTGCCTTCAAAGAGGTACCTGAACTCTGAAATCCCGAGTATGAGCGTTGCAATGACAACGTTTGTACTCGGGGTTTCCCGTATTCGGTGCCTCTTTGAACGAAGATAGCATTCTGCAGAAGCCCGAATGTACCTCTTTGAACGGAGAAAGCCTGACAAGGAGGGCGCGGCAAGCGCTATCTCCGTTTCGAGGGGCTGATTTGGTCTCTCCCGGAGGTCTACTCCCGTTTCGAGGGGCTGATGCCGAAGTATTCACGCTCCAAAATCGGCGGAATGGCGTTGGCGCGGATGGGTTTTTACATGCGGTCTAGCGGCCGACCAGCCCCTTGAAACGGGAGTAGACCTCCGGCGGGGGTCAAATCAGCCCCTCGAAAGCGGTTTTGCCGGTGCAGAGGTGTCGTTGACTGCATCGCGAGCCGCCTCGACGTAGTAACGTGGGGCGTATGAGCGAACGTAACGAACACAATGACGGAAATACGCAAACCGCATACTTCGCCGGCGGCTGCTTCTGGGGGCTGGAGCGCTACTTCCAGAACGTCGACGGCGTCACGGACACCACGGTCGGCTACGCGCAATCCACCGTCGAATCGCCGACCTACGAGCAGGTATGCGCGGGCGGCACTGATGCGGCCGAAACCGTGAAAGTCGAGTTTAACCCGGCACAGGTCAGCCTGCGGACGCTGACATTGCTGTTCCTGGAGGTCATCGACCCGTTCTCCGTGGACCAGCAGGGCGAAGACCGCAGCCGGCAGTACCGCACTGGCATGTTCTACACGGACGAGACGCAGCGCGCCGTGTATGTGGCGGCCTTGGAGCAGCTGGTCGACCGCCAGCCGCAGCGCCCGGCCGTACTGGTCGAACCGCTGCGCAACTTCTACCCGGCCGAGGCACATCATCAGGACTATCTGGTGAACAATCCCGGCGGCTACTGCCATGTGCCGATCGCCGCAATCGCGAACGTAAAACGCCGTCAGAAGTACGTGGAACGCATCTGGGATCTGACGCTTGAGCAGTTCGCGGTCACACAGAACGCCGCTACCGAGCGCCCGTTCGTCAACGAGTATGACGAGGAGTTTGAGCCCGGCATTTACGTGGACATCGTCAGCGGCGAGCCGCTGTTCTCGTCGCGAGACAAGTTCGATTCCGGCTGCGGCTGGCCCGCGTTCTCTCGCCCGATTGCCGGTGACTTGCTGACCGAGCATGAGGACCACCGCATTCCGGGCCGCGACCGCATCGAAGTGCGCACGTCGGACACACAGATTCACTTGGGCCACGTGTTCACCGACGGCCCGGCCGACCGCGGCGGCCTGCGCTACTGCATGAATTCCGCCGCCCTGCGCTTCGTGCCGCGCTCGCGCATGGCCGAGGAAGGATACGGCGACTGGATTTCGGTTGTGGATGGGGATGAGCAGGCATGAGCATGGAGAATATTGCGGGCGCTCGCAAGCCCGCCAAGCGTGAGGATGAGCACACGGTCGCCGGCGAGCATCGCATGATGCGCCGCGCGGACCGCGAGGTGACCAATCCCGAGCAGATCGCCGCGATTGTCGCCGCTTGCGACATCGTCGAAGTGGCCTATGCGGATGCTGAGGGCCTGACCATCGTGCCGCTGAATTTCGGCTTTGATTACGACGAGGCGACTGGCAAGCTGACGCTCTGGTTCCACTCCGCGCCGCGCGGCCGCAAGCTCGACGCGATTCGCGCCGCCGCCGGTGGCCGACTGCCCGTGGCTTTCACCATGCAGACCGACTGCGAGGTGGTGGCGGGCCGCACCACGTGCAATTGGGGCGAGGCGTTCAAGTCAATCGTCGGCAATGGCACGGCGTCACTGGTCGAGGATCTGGACGAATGCCGCTACGGCTTGCAGACGCTGATGGCGCAGCAGGCGCATATGCCGAATGTGGAATTCACCGATGCGCAGGTCCGCAGCGTCACGGTGTGGAAGATCGAGGTCGATTACTTCACCACCAAGGTCCGTGCCAAGCCCGCGCCCACGCACATGCATCAGCACCCTGCCGTGCCGCGCGCAGGTGTGATCGGTGCCCGATAACATCATTGCAGCAAGGATGGGATGTCGGTTGTGGTGCGGCTCAACGGTTCTTAACGTACCGGGTGCCGCGGCCGGCGCCCAGTTTGGTGATGGTGCCGTTGTCAAGCAGTGTCTTCAGTGTACGTTCAACAGTGCTGGCGCTGATATCGGGCAATTGTTGAAGTATGTCCGCTTTTGAGAGCGGCGATAACGTGCGCTCAAATAGATTGCCGATACGCTGCTCCTTGGTGGGTTTTCTATTGCTGCCCCAGTCGGACACTTCCCCAATCCGTTCGTCGAACTCTTTACAGGCAGTGAGGATGACGCCGAGTAAATAGTTCACAAATGGTGCATAGTCGTTGACGTTGTCGTTCCAGCCGTATGTGCTCGCGGCAAGTGCCTCGTAATAGGTGTCTTTGGTCCGTTCGATAAGGTGTTCAATGCTGATATATTTACCTACTTGGTAACCATTGCGGTAGAGCAGTAGCAAGGTCAGCAGTCGGCTCATTCGACCATTGCCGTCATTGAATGGGTGGATGCAGGTGAAGTCGAAGGTGAACATTGCTGTGGCGAGCAATGGATCGATATGTCCGTCTTGGATGGCTTCTGTATAGGCGGCACAGGCGCGCTCGATGAGCTCCGGTGTGATGAGTGCGTTTGGGGGCGTGAAACGAATGATTTGTTTTCCGGTGGCGTCGCGCTCGATGATGGCATTGTCGCTGTCTTTGAAATGTCCGCCGAAAGCGAGGCCGGTGTATCGGAACAGATCGCGATGCAGTTGGAGGATTGTATTTGGGGTCGGTGGAATGTAGTCGTGGCTTTCGTGGATGGTGGCGAGTACGTCGCGATAGCCGGTGATTTCCTCCTCGGCACGATTGTGTGGCGTGGTTTTTCCTGCAACCAGTGCGTTGAGTCGCTTGTCGCTGGTAGAGATACCTTCAATACGATTGGATGCGTTGGTGCTTTGAATGCGTGCAACCGCGATGAGTGTGTTCAACAAATCAGGCCTGATTGCAGCCTGTACGCTTTGGCGACCTTTGGCTTCGTGGATGGCGGATAGCAGCGTTGTGGTTCGTGGGGTGAGCAGTCCCTTGGCGGCGGTGATGTAGTCAAAGTGCTTCATTGTGAGTCTCTTTCTGCATCATCAAATAGCTTTCTGCATCATATTCTATCAATATGATGCAGAAAAAACGATAGATGATGCAGAAAAGTGGATTGTTATTCCCTTGATGATGGTGTTGCTCAAATCTCACCTCCCGTTGGCGGGAGGTGGCGCGCAGCGCCGGTGGGTGGCCTGCGCCCGAACCCGATAAACTTGCCGCATGGCAGCAGTGACAGTCGTAATTACCAGCTACAACCAGGGTCCGTTGATTCGCGAAGCAGTCGAGTCGGCATTGTCCCAGACAGTTCGCCCGGAACGCATCATCATCGTGGATGATGGTTCCGATGAGCAAACATCTGTTGATGTATTGAGCGCAATTCTCGATGATTGCCGGCATGGAGCGTTGGATACGGGCGGTGTCGCCGTCGATTTCATCGACCAGGTGAATGCAGGTCCCTCCGCCGCGCGCAACCGCGGCATCGCCGCTGCCGGGACGCCGTTCGTGGTGGTGCTGGATGGCGATGACCGTTTGATGCCGACCTTCATTGAGCGTACGTTGCCGTTGCTGACTGCTGATGATTCGATGGTTGCGTCCTCTGGTTGGCTGCGTACGTTCGGGGTTCTGGACTCAGTGGTCCAGCCGACCGGTGGCGACGCGGGAGCGTTCGTGTCGCATAACTGTTGCCCGGCAACATGCATGATTCGCCGCTCGGCGTGGGAGCGTTGCGGCGGATATGACGAGTCGATGCGCAGCGGCTTTGAGGATTGGGATCTCTTTTTGTCGATGTTGGAGCGGGGATTGGAACCGAAAGACGACGCCGGGAAGGGCGCGGCCCATATCGGCATCGCCCCCGAGCCCCTGATCGAATACCGCACGGCCCCGGCCTCCTCAAACGTGACCAGCATGACCAAGCGCCTCGATCTCATGCGCTTCCTGATCGCCAAGCATCGCGATCTCTACGCCGCGCACATCGCCGACGCCATCCTCGGCGTCGAAGCCATCTCCATGAGCCGCCTAGCCATGTGGGAATCGTTGATGCGCGGTGACACCACCGCCAGCCAAGCCTTCATGACCCACCCCACCTATGGCGACGGCGGAATGGCCGCCGCCGTTCGGCTACAAAGCTGAGTCTGACTGTTAATACGCTTGATCTATCAACTGTTTGGTGAGATCATTGGCGTGATGTAAGGAGCCGCTGATGTCCTCATACCGTATTGACGAATTATCCGTTGACCAACTCGATCGCATAAGTTTGCCAAAATTCCAACGAGGGTTTGTTTGGACAAAAAAGAAGCAGGAAGATTTCGTGCAGACCCTGCATGATGGATACCCCTTTGGTACTTTACTTGTTTATCCGGAGAACGATAACGATAAAGATGCGAAGCTCCAACTATTGGACGGGCAGCAGCGTCTATCTACTATTAAGAAGTATCGGCAAGATCCATTGCAGTTTTGGAAACCGTTGAACAGGGAATCGTATACAAGCGTCTATCAGTCTGTAAAGAAGATGTTGCCGGAAGGGGACCCGTTGTCTAAATGAAAGTGCAACACCCGTTAGATTGGAAATTGCCTAGAAAAC
>ENA-ORTH01000200-ORTH01000200.1-human-gut-metagenome-genome-assembly--contig:-NODE-200-length-76399-cov-6.132558_pt1 | contig 76399 bp, 69 predicted proteins | sample MGYA00241914_ERZ509192 | MGnify/ENA primary metagenome ERZ509192 (study PRJEB26280, sample SAMEA2338826) | human gut metagenome | biome: human gut; feature: human-associated habitat; material: faeces...
ATAGGAAAGGGCTTTCACGCATTAGCGTGACAAGGTCTTTCCTATTACATAAAAAAGAGCTTCTGCGCAATGCAGAAGCTCTCCTGATTTTTTATTTTGTTCACTACATTTCTTATTTTGCCTTTTAGACGCATCGGCCTCCTGTCTTTTTCAACTTTACGAACCCGCATATATTGATGCAAGAGTCTATTTCTTTCGTCATCGCCTCTCGCCTCCGGTCTCGATGAACCCTTCTCCAAATACCTGGTTCGTCTCAGTCAGCATAACAAACGCGTCCTCGTCTACCTCATGTACGGCTTTTTTTACCGTGTATGCCTGCGAACTGGAGCAGGCGCACATAATTACATCCCGTTCTTTCTGGGTATAAGTTCCCATGGCTCGGATTGCTGTAGAACCTCGTCCAGTGATCTCTCCGATTTTCTCCGCCACATCAAGGCCATGATTGGTGATAATAATCGCCAGAGTACCTGACCCCATGCCGTACATAATTTTATCAATCACAACAGAAGTCACAAAGGTTGCTGCCAATCCGTACAGCACAGAATCTACATTTCCGAACACTGGCCATCCAAGGAGAATAACCACCAAATCTATCGTCATCGTCACAAAACCGATGGACAGATGCGGACGCAGAACCTTAATGGACATCGTAAGAAAATCTGTCCCGCCTGAGGAAGACCCTCTCATATAAAACATCGCAAGTCCTGCTCCCAGAAAAACACCAGAATACAAAGCCGCCAAGAATGGTGAACCTGTATAAGCTGGTGTGTATGGGAAGATGACATCCAAACAAATCGTACAGATAATCATCGTGCGGGCCGTCTTGAACATGAACTTTCTTCCCACAATCTTATAGCTGATTAGCACAAACGGAATATTCAAAATCAAAGTCATTATACCGATGGGAATCCCCCACAGATAGTTTATAATAAGAGCGAGGCCGGACAAACCTCCCGGTGCAAAGTTCGCCATTTTGGCGAAGGTGTAGATACCTATTGAATATAGGACACTCCCACCAATATCACACAGCAAATCCATCACAACATTTTTTACAGCATTTTTGTCTCTCATTTTGCCAACCTCACTCCCTTTTCTTCACTACATACTTGCAGCCACCCTTCTATTTTTGACTCGTTTGACACGGTTACCTGAACCAGAAATGCGAAACAGCAATATGGTCACAATCAAAAGTACAACTTGAATTCCCAGTGCTAAATACAGATTTTCAGTAAAGCCAATCACAAGAAATCCCAAGGCTGCGATCATACCTGAATACAGTGCATAAGGCATCTGTGAAACCACATGGTCCACATGGTTACATTGAGCTCCTGCACTAGAGAGTATCGTCGTATCGGAAATTGGCGAACAATGGTCGCCAAATACTGAACCGGACAATACGGCCCCCAGGCAACAGAATACCATCTGATCCTGCATTCCCAGTGCTTGCGTCATCTGTACGCTGATCGGCAGCATAATTCCGAACACACCCCAGGAAAATCCTGTTGCCAAGGCCATGACACTAGAAAGCACAAACAGCAGAAATGGCAGCATTACAGCCGGAACTGCATATTTTACAATCAACCCTGACAGGAACGTTCCCGTCTCCATAGCAGAAATCATATCAATCAATACCCATGCAAACAACAGAGCCATAGTTGCCCCAGCCACTGCTCGCACGCCTTCTTTTGCCACCTTCAGAGGATGGTGTCCATGCAGTCTGTAGTAACGGACTCCACAGTAAGCCAACGCCGTCAGACAGCCGATAAACAGAGCCAAATACGTGGATGCATTTTCCAGAATCTGAAAGATGTTAAAGCTTTCTGCTTTCACAAAGCCGGTCACATACATCATCGCCATACTCACAAAAGCCAAAAGTAAGATAGGAACCACCAGGTCAGAGGCTTTCTCCTCTCCTTCTTTTTGTACCATTCCCTCATCCTTGCGGCTCTGAGCAGCTTTGCGGTAAATAGACGCCACATCATTCATTTTCCCTACATTAATATTAAACCCTGCGCTGAAAATAACAACCCCTAAAGCAAAAATTGCATAGAAATTATATGGGATTGTGCTGATAAATTGATTCAGCGGAGCAGCCGTTGGCGGCAATAATACTGCATAAAGAGCGATGATGTATGCTCCCCAACTCGATAGTGGACAGATAGAGCATACCGGAGCACTGGTAGAGTCGATCAGATAAGCCAGTTTTTCCCTGGATACCTTATATTTATCTGTCAGGCTTCTGGACACTTCACCTACTGTCAGTGCATTAAAATAATCATCTATAAAAATAAGTATGCCCAAAACAACGGCTACCATCTGCGCCATAGCAGCATTTTTCACATGTTTTTGAGCCCATCTGGCAAAGCCTACTGTTCCACCGTTTTTTTCAATAAATGCCGTAATAATTCCCAGGCCCAAAATAAACAATATCAACAGAATATTATCTGTATTCACCGTCTTTCCGTCATAAAAGATTCCCACTGCAGTAGACACAATATCCTTGGCTGTGTCTGTCGGCTGAAGCTGATTCAGCAGCAATGCGCTGGCTACAATACCAGAGGAAATTGACAATAGAATTTTCTTCGTCGCAATTACCATAAGAATGACAATCAGAGGAGGTATCAAGGTATATACACTTCCGACCATATTTATTTACCACCTTTCTCCGCTATCGGCAGCTCTCTTCCAAAATCATTTCTCCGTTACGTATCACACATCCGCTCTCCAGCACCTCATCTGTCTCGCCGGTCACCAGAGGACGGATAAACCTTTTCACCTGGCTGCTGATAAACTTAGAAGCCTCTCGATAATAAATACTGGGCGTGTGGTCCACACAGTAATGAATGACACCTTCCTCCACAAAAGTCGGTTGTGCATAATCTGTAGGTCTAGAAGTCTCCACTGCCCCGTGCTCATCACAGCTGACATCGACCAACAAAGCCTGCTGTTTCGCCTGTCTTAGTTCCTTTCTGCTGATGATGTGATCTGTTCTCTTAGGGTCCCAGAGCACTGCATTTACAATAATATCGTATTGTCCGATATCTTTCCTGAGCTTTTCCTCATTTTTCCTTCCATACACAGTCACATAAGCACCTCCACGGACCAAAGCTCTGATCGCTCCCTGCGCAGTGTTCCCTCTTCCTATCACCGCTGCCTTTTTTCCTTCCGGTAAAATTCCGCAGCACTGACATCCATGATTCACAGCGGCTTCTCCCGCCAATTCATTATTACGGTAAAACACTTGCATACCGTCTTCCATCATCTCTTCCCAAGCATAGACCTCAAAATGTTTTTTCAACAAGAGATTTTTTACATTCTCACACACATGGGGATGCACCCACCCAAAAATTGTTCTCCCTTCTTGGAGATCCTCTAAATATTCGGCATCACCTGCCTTGGGATCACAGATGATATCACACTTATTTAAAATCTCCTCACGTGATAAAATCTTCGCACCTCTCGAGAGATATTCCTCATCAGAAACTCCCATTCTACTCGCATATCCCTTCTCAAAGACAATTTGTGAAGCAATATCCGACAGTTTATCCAGGTCTTCCGGAAGAAGCGCAATCCTTCGTTCATTTTCTTTATGGCTATTCACAAACCCTATCGTTCTCATGTCAGCAACCTCGCTTTTTAATGATTTGCAATAGTTATATCACTTCAAGCGGAGATTACAACCACTTTAATGCTTATTTAATTTCATAAACTTTTTTTTAATTCTTCCCTCATATATGTCAAATCTACCCTGCAATTTTTAGGACTTCTGACCCCAAAACAGCAAAAATCTTATCCTTATTTGGTTGTTTTTCCTCCTTTAACTCACTGCATTCTGTACAGAATCTCCACGAAATTTCTGTTTGCGGACACAAAATACACATACTACAAATAAAACTGCCGCAACTGCGGTAATGCCTGCAAAGGCAAAATCAATCCCTGCGGCGTTAGCTGCCACACCCTTCTGACTGCTAGTCAGCTCTGTGACTTTGCTCATAACAGCCACAAAGACCGCCGAGCCAAAAGCACCGCTTATCGTGCGCAGCGATGTCAAAAGCGCGGTTCCATGAGCTGTATTTTCTGGTCCAAGCACACTCATTCCCCAGGTCACAACCGGCATCATAATGCAGCCAATGGCGATCAGCCTCAGGATATAGACCGATGCTATATAGAATACGGAGGTATCCGCATTCACAAATACAACCCCAAAACAACTCAGCAGCATCAGAAGGCTCCCGCCCACCACCAGCTTACGGATTCCGAACTTATCGTAAAATCTCCCGGTAAACGGGCTGATTAAAGCCATCACCAAAGAGCCCGGCATCATGATTAAACCGGAAACCGTCGCAGACTTGCCGCAGACCGTCTGGATATAAATGGGAAACAACGTGGAACCTGCCATCATCACAGCATAGAGCAGCATACTGATTATCACCGCCAGCAGATAATCCTTCACCTTCAATACCCGCAGCTCCAAAAATGGCGTTTCCAGCCGCAGCTGTCTTCTGCTAAAGAGCACCAAAGCTGCTGCCCCCACCAGCAGAGGAAATCCCACTTGAAGGCTTATAAAGTCAGCAGCCCCTAAATTTCCAAGTCCGAGTAGAATTCCGCTAAAGCTGACCGTGCAAAGCAGCATAGAAAGTACATCAAAGCTCTGGTATTCTGTCTCTGTGATATCTCTCATCACCTTCAGCGCCATCAAAATATCGACAGTCACAATCACAAGAACGATCTCAAAAATAGTCCTCCAGCTCCATAGATCAATGATGATGCCTGCCAGCGTAGGAGCCACGACAGGAGCTGCTCCTACTGCCAGACCATAGATTCCCATCACAGTTCCTCTTTGCTCCACCGGGTATATAGTCAGGACCACTACCTGAGTCATTGGAAGTACAATTCCATTTCCCATCGCCTGCATAACTCTAGCCACCATCAGAAGCGAGAATGCAGGCGTCACAATTGCCAGTAACGTACCTACCGCGAACAGAGTCACCGCACTTAAAAATAATTTTCTGGTAGGAAAACGTTTTATCAAGTAAGCCGTTGCGGGCACCATAATTCCCACTGTTAGGCTGTAGACACTGGTAAGCCACTGAGCCGTTGCAGCCGAGATCGAGAGGTCTCTCATCATGGACGGCAGAGCAGTCGTCAGGGCAGTCTGGAGCAGAGAAGTTCCTATGGATGAAACCAAAAGAACTGCAAAAGTCAGGTTTCTCTGTTTTTTCGTCATATTCATGTCAATCTCCCCCTTGTCTCTTGTTCTTATCCTTGTAGTAGGATACAATCCGTCTGCGGATTCTCAGATAGTTTACCGCGTCCTCCTTACCTAACATCTCCAGCAATTCTCTGACACTTAGGGAAAAGTTATCATGCATGGTCTGATGATAAGCCTCCCCTTCGGGCAAAACCCTCACAAGCGTCTGCCGATGATTTTCAGGATCTTCGAAACGCTCCAAAAAGTTTCGTTCTTCCAATTTTTTCAGGACTGCCGCGACACGAGCGGAAGTAAGGTTCAGCTCTTGACTGATCTCCTTTGGATTCACGTTACACCGACGCTGCATAAGATAAGAAAGAACAAGGTTCTCCCCCTTCGTAGTCTCAAAAATCGTGCTAAGCTCTTTCAGCTTCGCAATTTCGTATTGAATATCTCCAAATTCATAAATCAACTTCTGGTAATCCAAGTTTCTTCATCTCCTAATCTTTTTATTTTAAATCTAGCTTCTACAAATAGCTAACACTATTAGCAATCTGGTTTTGTATTCTATCATGTTCTTACGATGAGCGCAACTGTTTTTTTCATCTATAATCAGATATGGCAACTCGCCTTTTGGACAGCGTATCCTCTTGTATCTTTCCCCGGCTTTGTATTTGAGACTCTTGTCCTTTTCACCTTTCCTGTGATATTATTTTTCATAGGTATTATACGAAAATAAATATTCCAATGAAGGAGGTATCACATCATGTCTAAACACCCTGCTTCTGTCTTTGATCAAATGATAAATGACATCCTGAATATACCGTTAGGCGGACAAATGCTGGAAGAATGTATGCCCGCCGGCCCATCTCGGCGTGGCGCGGCGTCTCGGACAAAAATTATGCAGAAGGTTCCACTGCGTTACCGCCTGATCGCTCTAGGATTCATCAAAAAAGAATCTCTCTCCCAGCTCAACGAGAAATTGTCCCAGGAAGGATGCGCCCAGCTGTATTCTCGAAGTCTCTGGGAAGCCAGCCTGATTTTCGCGTTCCTAAACCGTCTCTCTTACCAAGAGTGGAAAGAGCTCCAGGACATATGCAGCTCCATCCTGGATACGAACCAATCTGAAGAAAATTATTTTGAAAAGCATATCACCTTATCTGAATTAGAACGATATCTGGAATCCAACTCACAAAAAGACTCCGCTGATCTTCGGACCGAACATCTGACCCAGGTATTGAACCAGAAAATCTCCCAGCTTGGAAGCTCAAAAGAAGATTTCCGACAATTTTTGGACGCTAATCTGAGGTCTTTTAGCCCAGTGCGCGAGAAAGCCCGCTATTACTTCTGCAAATATCTGTATTTCTATCTCAGACAGAAGATAGAAGACTTTCTAGTTTCTCAGAATTCTTCCATGAACTCTACAAAAGCTCTATCCGAACTCTCTGTGTTCAAAGGAATCACACAGCTGAAGAGAAAGAAAATGTCCATCAATGAAATCCGGGATTTTCTCATGCATACAGGAATCTCCTGCCGGGAAATCTTCGACAGCCTCAATTATTTCTATTTCGGCTACATTTCATTGGACTGGCTGGAAGTCCTGATGGAATACTATGGGAATATTAACGCTCTCTCCGACCTACAAAGGCAAAAACTGGCCGAGTCACTCCGCCATTATGACCCCAAACTAAAAAAACTCAGCGATCAGGAAATTCTTAGCCTGAAGCTGAGACAGATGCAAGAAGAAGAGGACCGTCTCGACAGCATCTATTCTCTGGACGGAGACAGTCGAGGGTATCAGCGTAACCGCTCCGGGGAAAACACCGTCCGCAAGTATATCAAAGGTACTTTGGATATAGACCGAACCACTTTCATCTGTTTTCTTTTATTTTTCAACCACTCCTGTCTCCTGCCGAAAGAGCTTGAAATCACTCCTGAACGCTTGAATACGATTCTCCTGGAATGTGGATTTCCAAAACTGACTGATAAGCAACCTTTTGACAGCTTTATCCTCAGTTACCTGACTAGTTCCACCCCGGAAGATCTTCTCATGGAAGAAGTTACCCGGTATGCCCAGAATGAGGAGAATTTCTTTTTCTACAATATGTATAAGGACTCCAAAAGCTATGAGCAAGAGTACAAAAAAATTATGGGATTAAATTAATCGGAAATTTTGAAAAAGCCTCCATTAAAACAAATTTACACTCTTAATGCTGTAGACTAAACTCATCAAGATCAAGCAACGTTTTTGAAGGAGGAAATCTATATGAAAAGTAAAGTAATGAAATCTATTTTTTGCGGCGCCCTTGCTATGATCGCTGTGGGGTTCTCTTTCCAGCCTGAAAGCGTATCCGCCGATATGGGAAATTATAATTTCGTATCCATCGACTCAGGAGTTACAGACAGTATCACCGTTAACGGAATAACTGTAGAGGCTCTTTACCGCCCCTATGATTCCAGCGTAAACAGCGACTCCACTTACAGCTGTGCCGCCTTCGTAAAGCGCTTCTACAGCCAGGTGTACGGTCGCGATGTCTCCGGGCTGAATTCCACCACTTCCGTGCCTGTCATCGATTCAGGAAGCTTCCAGGCTACTAGTTCACCGAAAGTAGGGGATATCCTTCGCGACAATCAGAGCGTACACTGGGCAATTGTCAAAGAAGTCTCTGGCAACACCATCACAGTGATTCAGCAGAATGCCTGGAATGGAGATTACACCAAAGCATGGGTAGGAGCCACTGTCCAAAACGGGGATTCCAGGTATACCTTCTTCACCTGGAGCGAAAATACACAGTCCCAGACACCTGCCGGCAATTACACTGTCAACTACCAAAATCCCCAAATTCAGGAGACAACCGCTGTCCTCTCGGCCAAAGTTGACAATCCAAACCGGTATTCCGTAAGCCAGGTAGGCTGCTATCTCTGGGACGCCAATGATAATCTTTTGAAAAAACATGTAGAAAACTGTACTCGCCCTGAAAGCCGCTTTAATATGTGGTACGACGTGCAGGGAGAACTCGGCATTTCCCTGACTCCGGGAACTACTTACAAATATCAGTTCTTCGTTGTTCAGGACGGCATCGAATATCCCGGTTCCGTACAGACCTTCACTACCTCTGGCCAGGCCCCTCTCACCCAGACAGTTTCCGGCAAAGCCCCTGTCTCCACCGCTGACACCGACGCTGTCACCACCACAGACGATGAAATCAGCAGAAGTATCGGAAAACTCAATGAGCTCTACGGCTGGTCCAAGGAGCAAATGCTAGAATGCTTGGAACCGGCTTATAAAATAAGCGAGGACGGAAATACCTATTATATTCCCGTTCAGACTTTAATGGACCGGCCCGCATCTTTGATTCTAACCCTTACCGATGACAGGATTGTCAGAGTGCAGTGGCGTTACGAATATTCCAGCAACTCAGACACCGCTTTGAAACAGTGTAAGGCTTTCTATAAACAGATTTATACCGAGGCCGACAGAAACATGGACAGCAGCCGTTACAGTTACTGCGAAAATTCAAAGAATATCACCAGCCTCTATAATGAGGAGCTTTCTCTGGTGAAGGACTACAGCGGAGAACGTCCATACATTTCTATTACCATAATGAATCAACTATCTTCCATTTTCGAATGATAAATCTACATATCCCATCTACCTTAAGAAGAGGGTGTTTTCCATCAGCTAAGCTGATGGAAAACACCCTCTTTTCTATATTTCGATTTATCCTTCGCTCTCGATAAATTCTCTTAACACCGCCTATCATATATTCACATGTTCATTGTTGGTGTGAACACCTGTGATGGAATACTCCACCCACTCAGCGATATTGACCGCATGATCCCCGATTCTCTCAAAATACTTGGCTGCCATCAGCAAATCCAGAGAGGCTTTCGCATCAATATCTCTTTGATAGATCAGATTCATGATCTCTTCTTTCACTTGCTCAAACAATCCATCTACTTTGTCGTCCGCCTGAATCACTTTTTTGACCAGTTCTTCGTCTCCTTTGACAAAGGCTTCCACACTGGCATTCACCATCGCTTTTGTGGCTTCTGCCATCTCTCCCAGAGATACTTTACTTTGAAGTGTCTGATCTCCGATATACCGGGACAGTTCTGCGACATCTGCCGCCTGATCTCCGATTCTCTCCATGTCTGATACCATTTTCAGCGCTGCCGAGACTGTTCTTAAATCTCTAGCCATTGGCTGTTGATGAAGAAACAGACGCATACAGAGATCCTCAATCTCTCGCTCCTTGCGGTCAATCGACGCATCCCGTCTGAATACTTCCTTTGCCAGCTGATCGTTGCCTCCAAACAGAGCCTTCGTCGCCAGAGCAATCGCCTGTTCACATAGGTTTCCCATCTCTGTGACTTCCCGATGTAACTGTTCCAGCTGTTCCTCAAATTGTTCCCGCATCCGCATTTAACCAAACCTCCCTGTGATATAGTCTTCTGTTCTCTTATCCTTTGGCATTGAAAAGATCTGGTGAGTGTCATGAAACTCAACCACTTCTCCTAAGAGAAAGAAAGCTGTCTTGTCAGAAATCCTGGCCGCCTGCTGCATATTGTGCGTCACCATAATAATCGTGTAATCTTTCTTTAGCTGAACTGCCAAATCCTCAATTTTTGTCGTAGAAATTGGGTCCAAAGCACTGGTTGGCTCATCCATCAGCAATACTTCTGGCTGAACTGCCAGCGCCCTCGCAATGCAAAGTCTCTGTTGCTGACCCCCGGACATTCCCAGCGCACTGGATTTTAGGCGGTCTTTTACTTCATCCCAGATCGCTGCATCCCTCAGAGATTTTTCGACAATCTCATCCAGTTTTCCCTTTGAGCGGATTCCATGAGTCCTAGGGCCATAGGCAATGTTGTCATAGATGCTCATGGGAAACGGATTCGGTTTCTGAAAGACCATTCCCACCCGCTTTCTAAGAAAGTTTACATCCATATTCCCGTAGATATCTTCCCCATCTAAAGTAATATCTCCAGTAATCCTACAGCCTTCTACAAGATCATTCATACGATTCAGAGATTTCAGCAGTGTAGACTTTCCGCATCCAGAAGGTCCTATAAACGCCGTAATCTGTTTCTCAGGAAGCGCGAGCTCTACATCCTTTAACGCGTGGAAATCCCCGTAATATAAATTCATATTCTTTATCTCAATCTTTATGTTTTGCTTCTTTATATCCTGCATAGGTTCCTTTCCTCCGACTCAATGTTTCGCGATCTTAGCTGCAATTCGGCCGGATATCCAATTGATTAAAAGTACGATAACCAGCAGTACTACCGCTGTGGCGTATGCCTGGTTCATATAGAGTCCCTCACTGGCCAGAGAATACATATGCACTGCCAGCGTCCTTCCTGAACCCAGTAAATTTCCAGGAATCTGGGCCACAGTACCAGCAGTATAAATCAAAGCTGCCGTCTCACCGACAATTCTTCCGGTAGCTAAAATAACTCCGGCCAAAATCCCAGGAACCGCACTGGGGAGAACCACCTTAAAGATCGTCCGCAGTTTCCCTGCTCCTAGTCCAAAACTGGCCTCTCTATAGGAATCCGGCACAGATTTCAGAGCTTCCTCTGTGGTACGAATGACCAACGGAAGAATCATAATCACAAGTGTAAGGGAACCTGACAGAAGAGAAAATCCCCATTTCAACGCCGTCGTAAAAAACAGCAGTCCAAATAAACCGTAAATAATTGATGGAATTCCTGACAGTGTCTCCGTGGTAATCCGAATCAGAGATACCAGACGACTACCCCTGTTCGCATATTCCACCAAGAATATTGCCGCAAAAACACCAATCGGCACCGCAATCAAAAGAGAAAGCGCTGTAATAATCAAAGTGTTAACCAATGCAGGCATAAGCGACGCATTCTCTGTCGTATATTTCAAAGCAAACAAATCCGGTGTGAGATATCTGATTCCTTTTACCAGAATAAAAGCTACTAAAAAGATCAGTACACAGAAAGTAATCAACGCTGCCAGAAGTACCATCCCAGCCACAATCGCTGAAAATGGGTGTGCCTTATAGCCCTTTAGCTTCTGTCTCAGAGTCTGACTGTTTTTAGTTTCCATTTTCAGCCCTCCTGTTCAGCAAAGATACTGCTAAATTGATAATCAGGATGAAGACGAACAAGACCACTCCGGTAGCAATCAAAGCCTCTCTGTGCAGATCTGCCGCATAGCCCATCTCCAAAACGATATTGGAAGTAAGAGTTCGGATTCCCCGCAACAATCCCGCGGGCATTCTGGCCTGGTTGCCGGCTACCATAATCACTGCCATAGTCTCACCGATCGCTCTGCCGATTCCCAAAACCACTCCGGCGATAAGCCCAGATTTTGCCGCCGGAAGAATCGCACAAAAGACGCTGCGCTCATGGGTAGCCCCCAAAGCCAGGGAACCTTCATAATAAGAACCAGGAACACTTCGGATAGCCGATTCCGTCACTCCTACAATCGTCGGAAGTATCATAATCGCCAGCAGGATAGACGCCGTCAGCATGTTGCTTCCGTCCCGCCCTGTAATCTGCTGCATCGTCGGCACAATCATTACCAGGCCAAAGAAACCATATACTACAGACGGTACGCCTGCCATCAAAGAAACCGCTGACTGCAAAACCGGATACATCCTCTTAGGACAGTAATAAGCCAGGAACACAGAAGTCAAAAGTGCAATCGGCACTCCTAAGATAATCGCCCCTGCTGTCACATAGATGCTACCCAAAATCATAGGCAAAATTCCATAGATATCGTTGCTGGGCCTCCAGGTCTCCCCCAAAAGAAAGTCCGCCACTCCGATTTTACCGATGGCCGGTATTCCATTTGCAAAAAGGAATATACAGATAAACGCCACCGCCAAAACAGAAGTACAGGCTGCAATCAGGAAAACAATTTTCATTCCTCTTTCTTTTAACTGATTCATAGTCTCTCCTGTCCGCGATTTTCATTCACTATTCTAAGACATCTTCCCAATCCAGAGCATCTCCAAGGTAAATGGATTTTACCTGATCGCTAGTCAGCTCATCAATTCCGCTGTCATTGTTTACAATTACCGCAATTCCATCCTGTGCAATTACTGTAGGACTCAATCCTTCAGAAGTCTCGCTGTCTTTTAATTCACGAGAAGCCATTCCAATGTCACAAAGGCCATCAATGACCGACTGCATACCTGTCGTAGAATCACTCTGCTGTACTTCAATTGTAGCATTCGCGTTAACTTCCTCATATGCCTCTTTCAGCTTCTCCATAACTGGTGAGATGGAGGAAGAACCGGCCACTACAATTTTTCCTTCTGGTGAAGTTCCTTTATACTCCGGCTGATCTCCCACTGGAATGTAACCGTTTTCTTCTACAACAGCTTGTCCTTGTTTGCTCATGATGAAATTGATGAAATCCTGAGCTGCCTCGCTCACATCATCCTTCACTGCGATGTTGAACGGACGAACTACTTTATAACTTTCATTTTCCACATTCTCTGCGCTCGGCTCTGTACCGTCAATTTTAACTGCCTTTACGGTATCGTTCAGAGAACCTAAAGAAATATATCCGATAGCATTCACATCTCCTGCTACCGTAGTCATCATGACAGAAGTACTGTTCGTAACCTTGGCATCCAGCGTCGTCATATCTATTTTCTCGCCGTCTTTATCCTCCTGCTGTACTCCAAATAATTCTACGAAGGCACCCCTGGTTCCGGAACCATCTTCCCTTGACACAACGGTAATCGGTCCACTTGCCCCTGTAGCTTCTGTTTTTGTATCTGCACCTGTATCACTGTTGTCTTGACTTCCACATCCCATTAAAACGGTACTTCCAATCATCATTACTGCCATACATGCCGCTAACGCTTTTTTCATTTTCATAATATTGATCTCCTTTCATCTCTCGACTACAGGTATCAGCATAAAACATCTAAGTAAAATCTGCCCGCACCTACACGTAAAATTAATGTAAAAATCAGATGTAATTCCCACCAAAACGAACAGGAAGAAGCGTTTTTGCTATAGGAAAGCATAGCAAAGTGGGGAAGCCCACTTCAACTCCCCCATCCCCTCAATCTTTGAGGGGCGCAGTCCCACTTTGCGTGCCGCCGCAACACCGCCTTGCGGTGTACTACCTTATTGCGGCGTGCGCATCCTGCCCGGAGGACTTTTTATTGCATAGGAAACGAAGTTTCCTATGCAATAAAAAATCCGATATCACACGGACTCGTCTTTTTCTGTAACAGAAAACACAAGTCTTAGTGATACCGGACTCTTTCTCTTTAAGTATTCTTATTACTCCTGTGCATCCTCAGGCGCCTCATCGTCTGCTGCCGGTGTAGCCTCTCCTGTGTCAATCTTCGCATTATCTACCAGGAACTGCTTCACAACCTCTATGCCGACATTCTGATTAAACCTCTCCTCGCCTGCCTGTTTCATCGCATCGTCTACACTCTCATAACCGTAGTTCGCCGCCATCTCCTCACGAATTTGATCGCTCTTCTCATCGTCCAGAGACAACCCTTCCTGATTGATCACCGCCTGGGCTACCATAATCATCTGAAGATTAGACTTTGCAGTCTCCTCACACTGAGTATTGTAATCATCCTCGTTCATACCCATCTGCTCCAAAAAGTCAGACAGTTCAATTCCATATGCTTTGCACTGCTCTTCCATCTGTGATTTTACTAAATCCGTCTCTTCCTTCAGCAAGTCCTCAGGATATTTTTTTATCTCACTGCCGGACACCAGATTGTTCCAGGCCGTATTCCCCAAATTTATCTGAGAAGATTCCTCTGCACTCTTTTCCAAATCTTCAACAATGGATTTACGATACTCGTCCACCGTCTTCACATCTGTATTCTCAGCCACCCATTCATCTGTCAACTCAGCAGGTCTCTTAATGGAATTCACAGTCACAGTAAAGACAGCATCCTTACTCGCCAGCTCTTCACTGCCGTAATCCTCAGGGAAGGTGACATTTACATCCCGTGTCTCACCGGCTTTCGCTCCTACCAACTGATCTTCGAACCCTTCCACATAGCTGCCGCTTCCCAGCTCTAGATCGGTTCCCTGTCCGTCCGTACTTCCGCCGTCAAATTCCTTTCCGTCGACTTTTCCCACGTAATCAATATTGACAATGTCACCGCTCTGTGCAGTCTCTCCCTCACCTAATGTCTTCGCATTCGTCTTCAAGTCACTGTCGATGGTCGCCTGAATCTGTTCCTCGGTGACATCCTGCACTTCTTTCGTCAGTTCCATTCCTTTATAATCACCCAGTTTTACATACTTGGCAGGGTCCACATCTATAATCTTAGAACCAGATTTACTCGTCCCCGCCTCAGCAGAACTCTCCGTCTTAGAGTCCTTCTGCTCGCTCCCGCCACTGCATCCAGTCACTGCCATAGTCATGCACATGGCCAAAACAGCGATACACCATCTTTTCTTCATAATATCTCCTTTCTATCTGCAAAAGGTCTGGCTGCCCAGACCTTTTGAGTTTCCAAATAATAAAACTCATCTTTAGTTATAACACACTTTCTATAAAAAAGAAAGTTCTGCCCCTTACATCTCCGGTACTGGAGTCGGCCTTGCCGGGTCAAAGACCTCTTTCGCATCAAACAGATCTGAGAGCATCTCTGGGTTATAGTACATGCGATAACCATCCAGGTTTCTTCTTCCCTGTCTCACATAAGAATCCGTGATCTGTACCCAGTACTGGCTAGAATCCACATTACAGAAGTAATTGTAGCCACGACTCTTATAGTACGCGAACTTAGGATTATCCATCGTATACTGCTCCCAATTGCCTATATCCGCGCCAAACGCAAAGACGATCATGTCTGTCTTTCCAAGAATCGGAGCGACATAGTTCTCCCATTTCTCATTGTCCTCCTGAAGCTTTTCAGCAGAGTCTGAAGTGGCGTTGCGGTGTCCCCAAGTATGACTTGCGAACTCCCATCCGTCTTTTTTCATAGCCTCCGCCACTTTCTTCGCCTCTTCCACTTCTTTCTCATAGTCAAAGTCTGGATTTTGGTCTAAAAACTTCCGTTGGTCTTCACTGAGATTCTCCCCGGTCTTGTAGGCAATATCCGTACGGTAGCCCAACACTCCGTTATACCCTGTCATTGCAAGAATTCCCTTACGTCCACGGTAGGAAAAATCAGGATGTTCATCGATAAAGGTATCCAAAAGCGGCACAAGATCGTAGTCTCCAACCGATACCGTTCCATCATCTTCCACGTACTCCGCCTTGACATCCCCGTTCTCATCCAAGACGAGCCTACTGGCCATACCGTCTCCGTCCATATAATGATAATAGCTCACATCATCCTGAGATAGAACAAACGGCTTTTTGTCTGGCGGCAACATGATCTTTCCTCTGGTCACCGTCCCATCTTCATGAAATGTGGCCATATCGTGAAGGCTGACCAATACATATCCTTTCTCATACATGGACTGGGTAATTTTATTGAACTCATCAATCGTTGTCATCACCTGATTATAGCCTGCTTCTTTCGAGTCTCCATCGAAAGCTTTGCTGGTATCTTTAATCAAAGTGTGGTAAAACACATGAGTAATTTCCTCCAATGGATATTCCACACAGGTAGCTTTCGTCGCTTCATACCCGGCTACAGCTTCCTGAAGCTCTGTATTGCTGCTGTAATCCGGTTGACTTTGAAGCAGTTGAATCGCTCCATCATAGTCGTACATTGCCGCGAGCAAATCTGCCTGCTCCTTCACCGTTTTCTCTTTTTCTGCTTCCTTGTCTTTCTTCTCTTTATCTTCTTTTTGTTTATTTTCTTCCTTCTGTTTTTGGTCCTTATCTTCCTGCTCTTGGGATTCTTCGCTCTGACTTTGAGGATCCTCCTCTATCTTAGCGACCTCTTTTTCTCCCTTTTTTCCCCCTTGTTTCGCAAAAGGATTGTCATCAGAAAATGGAAGCAATGCACATCCGCTCAAAAGACTGGTGATACAGAACAAAATCAGAATCATCCGCACATTTTTCTTCATGTTTCTTGCCCCTTTCTATTCTTTTGTTTCTCCCCTATGAATATTTATTTGTACAAGATTTCGACATCTTTCGTTCATCTTTAGTATGCCCTCAGATCAAGAACATTATGAGTTACTGTTCACTCACTTGTGGTTCGTGAGCAGTAACATGCTTTGCGATGCACCAAACTGCTGCAAACAGCAGTTTGGTGCGAATATGTCTCGGGATTTTTGCACAAAATGTCCAAAAACACCTCGCAAGATATCGAAGGACTGAACTGTAACACCATTATAACATAGCGGTAACTCTGTTTTCAATTTTGTAATTGCCTTTTTTCTTAAATAATGATAAAATATAATTCGCAAAAATTAACTGTTTATAAACAATGTTTTTACAACATCGGTCTACAGTTGATGAAGCAATCTATTATCAGGAGGCCAGTCATGAGTAAAATAACGATTACTCTGCTTGTAATTCTTGTTATTCTTCTGATCACCCTTATTGTACTCTATTTCACCGGCAAAAAAACTCAGAAAAAACAGGAAGAACAAAAAGCGCAGATTGAAGCTGCAAAACAAACCGTATCTATGCTGATCATCGATAAAAAGCGTATGCCCATCAAAAACTCTGGACTTCCGCAGTTTGTCATTGATCAAACCCCAAAGTTAATGCGTCGTTCAAAGCTTCCTATCGTAAAAGCTAAGGTCGGTCCTAAGATTATGACTTTAGTATGCGAAGCAGATATTTTTGATCAAATTCCGGTAAAAAAAGAAATTAAAGCTGAAGTCAGTGGTATTTACATCGTGGGCGCCCGTGGACTCCGCGCGCCTCTTGAAAAACGCACCAAGAAAAAAGGATTCTTTAAGCGTATGCTGGACCGGGCCAATCCGTGATTTTGCCTCTTTGCGGCGCATGCATCCTCAGCGGAGCGTTTATGTAACAGAAAAAGCCGTTTTCTCTTATCAAAAGTACCGATAAGAAGAAGACGGCTTTTTTCAAATTTCAAAATGTCCTGCGTCCTTTGACTGAGCCTCTATGGTCAAGAAACAGTCAGCCACATATTCTCCATTCATCTCTAACGCATAATCTACCTTTGCGTTTAAATGGTCAATCCCCTCCTGAAGATGCACTCTGGCCGCTGAAATCCCCATCTCAATATTTCCAAATGGAGTTGCATAATAGGTCACATTTTTCTTTTCTTTCTCAAATACCATATGTACGTTGATAAGTCCCTTCTTCCGGACTTCCACACCCTTGGGACTAATCTTAATATAGTTGATGGTCTTCTCGTTAAACCCTTCCACCATCTCCTCATATCTCAGGTAATGGCTTCCGTTTTGATAATAGTACTCCCCACCGATTACCAATTCAATCGGTTCCTGTCCGTCCGCTTCTCCCAAAGACTGTAGGCCCACGATACGGATTAACACATCTTTTGTCATCTTCTGCCCTCTCTCTAATATTTTTCAATATCTATCTTTTTTGTCTTCTCCACGTCATAAGGCAATATGGAGTCCGCAAATTTCCTAAATTTCTCAGCCAGATCACTGACATAAAAACGATAGGGAAATTCCTCCTGGCCCCTTCCTGTGCTAAGCAGGTTCTCCTGGCTTAAGAGTTTCTTCAATTCCAGAGCCGTCTCATAAGCCGGATTCACCAGCTTCACTTCAGGTCCCACAACCTTCTGAATCAGAGATCTCAAAAGCGGGTAATGTGTGCATCCCAAAATTAAAGTATCCACTTCTTTTTCCAAGAGCTCTCTCAGATATCGTTCGGCGATCTCTTCTGTCACAGGGTCTTTTAACCACCCTTCTTCCACTAGAGGCACGAACAGCGGACAAGGTTTTCCGTAAACGGTGATCTCCTGGTCCAGCGACTTTAACCATCTTTCATGGATACCGCTGTGAATCGTTCCCTCTGTTCCTATCACACCTACTTTTTTATTCATCGTCGTCTCTGCGGCCACCCTGGCCCCTGCCTCAATCACTCCTATGATCGGTAAATTCATTTCTTTTTGAATTTCACTCAGGGCAAAGGCACTGGCCGTGTTGCAGGCAACCACAATCGCCTTTACGTTCTCTGTCTCAAGAAATCTTATAATCTGGCGGGAATACCTCAGTACTGTGTCTTTGGATTTGCTTCCATAAGGCACTCTCGCCGTATCTCCAAAATAGACGATCTTCTCCGACGGAAGATTTCTCATGATCTCCCTCGCCACCGTCAATCCGCCGATTCCCGAATCAAAAACTCCCACCGGCGCTTCTCTATCTAATCTCATATGAACTCTCCGACTGATGTTTTTCTCCTATTTTATCACCAAAATTCGGAGTGCGCAACCATCGGAACGTAAAGCGGGGCTTCGCGGATATCTCATCCGAGGGCTTCTCAGAATAACAGTATTCAGGGTACAAAATTCCCCAAAAGCCTTGTGTCATCTGAATATTTCCACCGCCTTGAAAGATGACAGCCGACATCGCCACAAGCACAGAGATTAACAGCCTCTTTCCAGGTTTTTGAATCCATCTCATATGCAATTCTCCTTTCCCCCGACACCTCAGTACCGGGGCTACATCTGAAGTATTGCCCTCTCTTATGCTTTTATACAAAATCCACTAGAATTTTCCCATTTTCATCCCTCAGCGCCGGAAGCTTCGGAAGCTTAGATTTTTCATACCAATAATAGTAGACTTCTTTCAGTGTGACTCCACTTTTCTTACGTCCCTCCGGGCGATTTTCATAGATACCTGTCAGATATTGGCCAAGAGATGTCCCCAAAGACTGGTTTAAATTCATAAGATTGTCCACATTTTCTCCCTCAAATACGTACATATCCTCCCCCACGAGGGGACTCTTCTTCATAAATTCCAGAAAGGTCTCCCAGTGTCTTCCCTCCAAGAGTCCCGGCCCCAACACTAAGACTTCCAAATGCCCCATATCCAGATATTTGTCCTGAGACCACTCGTACTGTTTTTGAATTTCACGGAAGGATTTTCCCTGAAAAGACAGCACAGAGGTATCTCCTCCTTCTTCCTTTTTATCCTGTCCTGTGGAGGCTGGAAGATCGGGCATCGCATAATAGACCTGAAATTGTCCATCCGCCCAGTCCACTCCCATAGCCAACGGATATCTTCTCTTCTCAGGTTCAATCCCTGAACAGCCACACAGCTGAAAAACCACACAAAACAGCAATATACAAGCAATCCATCTTTTCATGTCTTCCTCCTATTTTTCATCCAAACCAGCATACCCACAATTAGAAACCCTGGGAAATACACGTAGACCAAAGACAGACCATAGATCTTCTCCACAGAAAATTTCCACAACTCTTCCCAAGTCAGAAGATACATCAAAATCGGCATCCAGTACCTGCCTGTTCCAAGCTGTAAAGTCTGTAGAATATGACTTCCATAGTGTAGGACACTCCCCACAGAAAATAAAAGACTGTAGAGCAGAACCGCCAGCCAAATCACATCAAACCTGGCCAAAACTTCCCCCGGCAGATTCGCCCCCGCCAGAAGAGGCAGAATCGGATACTCCTCTTCCTGGAGTCTGACCCAACCGTAGTTCGCCTGAAGCACCACCAAAGACGCCAAGAAAAAGAGACTGGTGATAGCAACACCATAAAAGACCGGCTTGCTCGCGCTTCCAGTTTTCTCCACATGTTCCAACGCAAAAGGCAGCAATCCTATCCCTGTGAAAGCGGCCAGCAGACCATAGCCCGCCCGGCCAAACCCTGCCGCTGAGATTTCAAGCCCTCTAGGATCAGCCTGAAAATATTCCCAGCTTCCTTGAAACGCAGCTACAATCAGCAACAGAAACAAAAATCCCAACACGAGAGGATAAGAGACTTCTCCCATTCTTCCCCTCTTTTGCATCCCCTTATGAGTTCCGAAACTGCAAACTAAAATCGCCAAAAGGCTGGCCGCCTTGCCAGAAAACGAAGAAAGTAGGCTGATCGGCACCACATCTTCCACCAAAGTCAGCAGATATGCTCCCGTGAATACCGTAAAAGAAAGATAAAACACTCCGATTAACAGGCTGCACCATTTTCCAACATATTTAGGAAGATTTGCATAGTACGGAGTCAGGCGAATTAAAAATATCACATAAAAGTATAAAGGAATCAAAACTGCCACAGATGCCAGCATTCCATTTGCTCCCAGCATCGACCGATATCCTAAAAGCCCCAACAGAAAAGGAGCTGTGAGACTCAGCACTAATTGTCTGGTCAGCTGTCTGTGTGAAATTCGATTGTTCTCCGCATATTTCATCCCTTCATTCTCCTTCTCAGCCGAATTCTCTGTTCTTTCCGGGCAAACACTGGCCTGCTGTTCATCTTTCGAAGAGGTCTTCTGAGAATTCCACCTCCCTGGCTATCATCCTTCTTCACAAAAGGAGTCAGATATGGCACTTGAAAACTCAAAAGTCCTGCTAAATGGCTTACAACCAGGTAAATGCCCAGTACAATGCCGTAGAGGCCAAAATAACCGCCCGCAAACAAAAACATATATTTCAAAAGCCGGAACGGAGCGGAAAATTCTTCGCTTGGAATAGCTAAAGACCCCAGCGCAGTCAATGCTACAATTATGACAACAATCGGGCTGACCAGGTTCGCCGTAACGGCCGCCTGCCCTACAATCAGTCCTCCCACAATGCCAATGGTACTCCCTAAAGAGCCCGGCATCCGCACCCCCGCCTCCCGTATCAACTCGAAGGACAGTTCCAAAAAAATTAATTCCACGATACTGGAAAACGGCACCCCTGAACGCGCCTCCGCAAAGGATAGTATCAGATTCGCCGGCAAAATCTGCGTGTGAAAACGTATCACCGCTAGATACAAACCGGGCAATAAGGTGGCTGTCATAACCGCTAGATACCTCAACATTTGTATGAACGAGACCATCTCAAACCGATTATACATATCCTCACTAGAAGTCATAAAGCTGTGAAAAGTCGTGGGCAAAAGTAGTGCCATCGGCGAGTTGTCACACAGCAGGACCACTCTTCCTTCTAACAGTTCCATCGCCGCCCTGTCTGGCCTCTCTGTGGCCTGAAACTGAGGAAACGGGGAATACCATACTTCTTCTGTCAACTGTTCTACCATACCGCTGTCAAAGATTCCATCGATCTCGAACTCATCCAACCGCTTCTGTATCTCATCCAATAGGTCTTCCTGTACCAGATCGTCTACATACAAAAGCTGAAGCATCGTATTTGACCGAATTCCCATCTGTCGTTCCACTACCTTCATCCGGGTATCCTTCAGGCGCTTTCGAATCAGAGCACTGTTGATTTTTACTGAGTCAGTAAAACCCTCCTTTGACCCCCTCAAGACCTTTTCTGTCTGCGCCTGTCCCACACCCATACTCGGATAGCCTTTGCTGGCAATTTTAATCGCGCGGTCGTAGCCGTCCATAAAAAAGATTGCATTTCCCGCCAGCATCGCCCCCATAGCTTCCTCTAAAGTCGGCAGTTCCTTTACATCAGAAATTCCCAAGCTGTTGTCCTTTAAGAATTCTTTCATCTTACCCGGAGGAATTTCCCAGAAATGATTGATCAATTTGCCGATTACTGAGTCCTCCAACATCATGTTAGAGACTGCCACTTCCAGATATACTACGAGACACTCAACTTTCCTCTCATCACCCAATCTCATCGGCCGAATAATGATATCTGCACAATCTTCACACTGTTTTCGAATATATTCCTCGTTCTTTCTGACAGTTTCGTATACAGGTGTCTTCTCTCCCATATTTTTCTCCTCACGTTCAAGCCATATTGTTTATCGAAGCCGGCGTGCGCACCCTCTGCGGAGCGTTTTTGTTATGGGAAGATTTTTCATAAATTCTTTCCATAACAGATCAAAGTGGGCAGCTTTCTTTAATTCTCACATCCCTTTATTTTTAAAGAATTTGCTCACTTTGCGCGTCGCCGCAACACCGCTGCGCGGTGAAATTCCCCATTGCGGCGTGCGCATCCTCTGCGGAGCGTTTTTGTTATGGGAAGAATTTTCATAAATTCTTTCCATAACAAAAGAGAGACGCCGTCTTTGCATCTCTCTTAATATTTCCAAATATTTGCTTTTTATTCCACCTGTGCTATTTATGGCTGTCCAGATGAATACTCTCTATGATTCCTTTTCTTTGGTTCTCTATATGGCTGGAAGCTATTTTCTTCGCCTTCTCTATGTCCCTATCGCGAATCGCCTCATACATCTCTCGATGCTCCATCACGAGACGGTTCCTCGTCTTTTCATCCTTTAAATATTCAATCCGATAACGATAGATCTGCTCTCTAAGATTGTTGAGCACCTGCAGCAACCTCTTATTTTCCGCCGCGCGGTAGATAATCTCATGGAACTCTACATCTGCCTCCGCCAGCTTTGTCAGATCTCCTTCCTCCAACAGTCCCTGAAACTCGCACTCCGCATCAGCCAGCTCCTCCAGCTCTTGTTCTGTCATTCTGGCACAGGCCTTCTCGATGGCCATCTCTTCCAGACAGCAGCGCACTTCGAGCACGTCATTGAGATCTTTCTCTGTGATATTCGCCACCTGTGCACCTCTCCTGGGAATCATAATCACCAATCCCTCTAGCTCTAGTTTTCGAATGGCCTCCCTGATGGGTGTCCGACTGACCCCCAATTTCTCTGCCAGAGCGATCTCCATTAGGCGTTCCCCTGGTTTTAGCTCTCCCTTTAAAATTGCTCTGCGCAATGTATTGAACACCACATCCCTGAGAGGCAGGTATTCATCCATATGAATCGAAAAATTACTTGTCATTGGTTTCTCCTTATCTGTCTATCTTCTACGGGTATGAAACACCTGAGTCGCAAAAACATTTCTCGCAAGCTGACTTCTGATTAGACGGTCATAAGCCTGCTTTAACGTTTTTCGGTCCTTAAAAATTCCAAACACAGTCGGACCACTTCCACTCATCATAGCTTTCTCGGCCCCATTCTCCTCCATCAGAGTCTTAATCTGGCCGATAACCGGATACTGCCGCACAATTCCCGGCTCGAACACATTTTCCATACGCCTAATCACACCGTCCAAATCCTGCTCCTCAATGGCTGCCACCATACCGTCTATGTCTGGGTGGTTCCCAATGCTTTCCAGTTTCAAATTCTCGTAGGCAGTTTTCGTGGACACACTAATCCCCGGTTTTCCGATCAAGATATAGCAAAATGGAAGCTGAGGCAACGGCGTCAGTATCTCTCCAATGCCTTCCGCCAGCGCGGTCCCCCGCAGAACACAGTAGGGCACATCTGCTCCGATCAACACGCCTCTCTCCATCAATTGCTTTTCTGACAGGCCTAGCTGGAAAATCTGATTGATGCCAACCATCGCTGCCGCCGCATCTGAGCTTCCTCCTGCCATACCTGCTGCCACGGGAATGAACTTATGAAGCTGCATCCTCACACCGCTGTCCACCTGAAACTCATCCATCAGTAGTTTCGCAGCCTTGTAGACCAGATTCCTTTCATCTGTGGGAATATAAGGAAGGTTCGTGGTAAGAGAAATCCCCTTCGCCTTTCTGGGTGTGATTTCCAGAAGATCATACATTTTTATCGTCTGCATTACCATGCGCACATCATGGTATCCATCCTCTCTCTTTCTAACCACGTCTAAACCTAAATTCACTTTCGCCATCGCACGTAAACGCATGATTTCCTCCCACTGGCACCTTACACGGAAAACTCGCTGTCGGCAGCCCCTCTCACGTTTCATCTCAAAAAACACAGTATTATTGTACGTATTTTTATACAATTCATTGTAAATGATTTTGTCAGATTTGTAAAGTCACAATCATCTCTGTACCTCTTTCACCAACAGTAGTGGCTGATATGGCTGAAGCTGTTCTGTGCTAAGCTGATTCACCTGTTTAATCTGGTCTGTCGTCGTGTAAAAGTTCTTTGCGATATCCCAGAGAGTATCTCCCGGTTGTACCATGTAGACAGTGATGCCCGGCATATTCTGTATCCTGTAAGGGTCTAGCGGTATCTCCTCCACCTCTTCCATCAGAGGAACCTCTTCCCTGCAAAGTACCAGTGCATTTAGATTCAGTACAATTTTTACCTCGATCTCATTGCTGTCCACCATTGTCGTAGATAGCTGCTCCAAATCTGTCCTGAGAAAATAGATACAGTTTTCATCCACTCCTTTCGCCTCTATCACATGAGAAAATGGTATCATTGCCTCCATAGAATAAAACGGCATATCATCATTCCCTACAATATAGAGTACTTTTATCTGTACTACTCCTTCTACCAGGATACCGTTTTCAACAATCTTGGTCTTATCTACCTTTATTTTACCTTGGCTGTGACAGATCTGCAAAATTTTTCCCTGAGTCTCTTTTACCTCCACCCGGTCATTTAGCCTACATTTTGAAAAATTTCTAACCAACAACCCATCCAGAATCTCATTGTGTACGACAGGATTGCATTCCATTGTAGGAGTATACACATCCATCAAAAGCTCATGCTCTTCTTCCTGGTATATCTTCATATCCAGCTCCAAAACCACCTCGGCCTGCATCAGACGTTCCTCTCCGTCCGGGTCTGGCTTCACCCCCAATTCCTTTTGAAGTGCACTCACTTCGATATTGGGAATCATATCTCCCGTACAGCCCGCGCATTCCACTTCTCCCCGGAAAGGTATCGAATGTTCCATCCACTGAAGCGGATTTCCCTCATCATCTCCTTCATAGAGAACAAAAACAAACAATTCTCCTTTTACGGACACCTTATCCTCATCGGGGCGCAGGTCCACTCCTCTGATCTCCAGAGTATGCCATAGTATTTCGTGAATATTTGGCTTATTCGACGCCAGAGGAATTTCTTCTTTCAGACGCATAGTATCTTTTTTATGTACGCGAAGTCCCATAATTCTAACATTCTTTTTCTTACACGAAATTCCTTCCTCCTCTATTCCCACAGGAAGTGCGATATCCCCCAGCTCATCCACGACTGCGAAGAAAGTTACCAGCGCTTTGATATTCAGCTTTCTGGAATTAATCACATGGAGACTCAAATCTTCAATCTCCCATTTCAGACAAATCTTATCTCCGCTCTCAATTCCCTCTAAATTCAGAGTCTCCTCGATAGGCAAACTGGCTGACAGACTGTACACCCGGCCTTCTTCCTCTTCTCCCACATACAGCAGATCTACACAAAGCTTCGCCCTGATGAAAGCCTGGTCTTCATTCAGTTTCACTTCTTCGATCTGAATCTCTCCCTTGCTCTGAATCATTCTTCCGATATCTGGTTTCACATCCGGCACATTATAGTCCTCATCAAATGTGATTTGATTCGTCGCCTCACTTTTCACACGAAGTATCTGCACTCTCTCTTTTTTCAGTTCCATCTAATCTCTCCTTTACTCTTCTTGACTAAATTATATTTTACATTTCCCAAGTCAGCTCTGAAAACGTACCGGCAAATCCCGATACTCCATTTTAATCACAATATATGGATAAGAAGGCTCCGGCGACTGATCTTCTTCCCCAGAAGGCCCCAGCAGCTTTGTTTTCAGCTCTAGGGCATTTTCAGTCATCGACAACGCCTCCACCTGTATGCTGTAGCCTCCGCCCTCCTGCTGCCCGTACCCTTTGACCAGGTACAGCTCATTTCCACTTTGATATGCCATCTGAAATTCCTGTTCCTTCCTCTCCTCAATCAAAGCCTGAATTTCTCTTGGCATATCTTCTTCCTTCACAACCGTATAATCTAGTTTTTGTTTTTCTTCTCTGTCAATCTTAATAATGCCACAACTGCTCAATCCCACAATGAGAACAACTGCGGCTAAAATTCCCAGGCTGATTTTCTTCATACTTTTCCTCATACTTTTTTCTCAACATATTCTATGCAAATCTCAAAAGATTTATTGCAAGTATTTTAAATATTGATTATAATAAGTAGAACGCCGTGTCTATTAACTAACGGTATGATGATCTCTATAAATCATCTGGAGGAAACTATATGATTCGTTTTATATTAACTTGTATTATCGTGGTCGGTTTTTTGATCCTATCCATCCCTATCTTGATCGTAGAATGGATTGTTGGAAAATTCAATTCTAACCTAAAAGCAGTCAGCTCCTTGCGCATTGTCCAGGCGGTATTTCGTCTTTGCCTGAAAGTAGCAGGAGTAAAAGTCACTGTAATCGGAGAAGAGAATGTTCCAAAAGACACCCCGGTTCTCTATATCGGAAACCACAGAAGCTTCTACGACATCTTATTGACTTATACCCGCTGCGAACGTCTCACGGGTTATGTGGCTAAATATGAAATGCGTAAAATCCCTCTGCTCTCTGACTGGATGCGATACCTGAACTGCCTGTTTCTCAACCGAAATGACTTAAAACAGGGGATGAAGATCATCCTGAACGCTATCGAAAAAGTGAAATCTGGAATCTCTATCTGCATCTTTCCGGAAGGAACCAGAAATAAAAACGAAAACGAGCTGGATCTTCTGCCTTTTCATGAGGGCAGCTTTAAGGTAGCCACTAAAGGAAAATGTCCCATCATCCCCATGGCGATGAACCACACATCCTCTATATTTGAAGACCAATTTCCTAGAATTTGTCCTCGCCACATTATCTTGGAATATGGAAAACCAATATATCCTGAACAGCTTTCTAGGGAAAATCAAAAAAGATTGGGTGCCTACACACGTGAAATCATTACAGATATGCTGAAAAAAAATCAGTCATTTTTAGAAGTGTAAAAATATAGATCGAATAGGGAAGATTTGTTCCCCTATCCGCCGCGATATAGCAGCCAGCTTATCGCGTAAAGTAGGCGGACTGTTTTTCACAGTCCGCCAAATTAGGAATCCTGCCAAGCAGGGTTTTATTTTTTATACATTTTGCTTCCGGATTAGGGTGTACTCTCACCTATTTTGTAGATCGTCAGTGAAACCGTACTGTAGATAATGCTATCTCCATCCACGATCACCCTCAAAGTCGCTGGAACAGCAGTCACTTCAACCGGCACCGTAAACGCCATGTTGACCGTCTCTGTCGACGTATGGAAAGAATGCTGCGTACCAGAACCACTCACGCCAGTTCCATTCACCTCCAAATACAAAGTGAGGCTAAAGGGGAACGTCACGCCTGACGCAGGAGCCACCACACCATTAAATGCAACCGAATAGATACCTGTCTCGCTGATGGTGAAATCTGTATTGTTTTCAGCATGAGAAATAGCATCTCCCTTTACCATAGAGTTTCGGTCAAACCTCAGAGCACTTCCTGACGTACCCGGCTGAGGTGCTGCGGAATAAGCAGACAGCAGTTCTACCGGTGTTCCGCTTCCCCCATTCTCTCCTCTCGGAATCACAAAATCAAACACAGCTTCCTGGTCCGTTCCCGAATTTGTCACAGATGCTTCTGTCCCTGGATCTCCGGTCGTCACTGTCCCGACTCTAATCGTGGCAGCTTCCCCAGTAGGCCCAGTCTCACCAGTCACTCCGTCAGCACCAGTAGGACCAGTGGCTCCGGTGGGACCCGTCGGCCCCGTGGCAACATTCCTCTATGGACACACAGAACTTATTTCGCACCCAGAGCTGCCATCGTAATATAGTTGTACGGCTGATTAAAATGAGGCAAGAAGAAAATGTCCAGCAGTTTTAACTTGTCAATCGTCACTCCTTCTTCTATTGCCAACGAAAACATATGAATTCCCATGGAGATGTCTTCCTCTGAAGCCATTTGCGCTCCTACGACACGTCTAGACTCTTTCTCATACACGATACGTATCTTTACCTTCGCGTTGTGTTTCATAAATCCAGGTCTCTGTAAATCCTCAAAATCTGTGTATTCTACTTTTAAGCCATTCTTTTCTGCCATGTTCACAGATAAGCCCGTGGATACCATATTGTATCCAAAGATAGAGATTCCATTAGACCCCTGTACTCCGATGGATTCTAGTTCGGTGCCACCTACGTTATGTCCTGCCACAATTCCTGAACGAACTGCATTGGTTGCCAGCGCAATGTAGGTCTCTGCTCTCAGCGCGTTGGAGTAAATGGTCGCGCAGTCTCCCACTGCATAGACATCTGGGTCACTCGTCTTTTGATGGCTGTCCACCCGGTATGCCCCATTTCCAAAACATTCTAAATGTTCTTTTCCCAAACCGGTATTTGGAATAAAGCCAATCGCGTTAATCACCAAATCTGCCGGATATTCTCCTTTGTCCGTAACGACTGCCTCCACGTGTTTGCTGCCTTTATAGGCTGTCGCTCGTTCTCCATAGTGGGTTTCGACTCCGTTTTTCTTCAAATTTTCGTCCATGTCTTTCGAGAACCATGGGTCATAATAGCTCGCCAAAGAGGTAGACGCCACATCAAACAGCCTAACTTCTTTTCCTCTTCGCTTTGCAGCCTCCGCAATCTCAACACCTATATATCCGGCTCCTATCACAGCCACATTCTTTACCGCAGGGTCGCTGATCTGTCTGTCTACTTCCTGACCATCCTGAAACAGCTTCAAAAAGCTGATTCCCTCCAGATCACTACCTGGAATCTGAGGAGCAATCGGCAGAGAACCTGTCGCCAAAATCAACTTGTCATAGCTCTCCTCAAAAGTAGCTCCATCCAAACTCTCACAGAAAATCTTCTTTCCCTCAAAATCGATTTTTTTCACTGTAGTCTCCATGCGGATATCTGCTCCCTTTGCCTCGAAAGCCTCTCTGTTAGTATAGAAAAGATTCTCATAGGAATCAATCTGTCTGCCCACCCAAAGTGCAGTACCACAACCGAGATAACTCAGATTACTATTTCGATCAATCATTACTACCTTCTGCTCCGGATAATTGTCCAGCAATGTGTTCGCGGCAGCAATGCCCGCATGATTTGCTCCGATAATCACTGTTTTCATAATATTACCTCCGTCTGCTTTTTATATTATTCTAGCCGATACAACTGCTTTTCAGTCAGTCTTTCAATGATACTTGGCTATGTTTTCTCGATGTTTGTATTGGCTAATCTAATTATACGAGATTCTTTCTGAAATTTCAACCTTTTTTATCCAGTTTTTCCTTATAGATTGTAACAGTTCAGCCAGCACCATTCGTAAAACCATACGGTGCACTTATCGTGGCTGACATCACCGTTTTTCTCAGACTGCCTAGGGCAATGGAATTTCGATTCGTGTGTCTCGGCATAAAAGACAGGCAGCATATCATATTCTTGATCGGAATCTTTTATTAAATCATGTACTGGAGGTATTATGACTTATATCCATCAGACTTCTATTTCGTATTCAGACAGTTCCGCCCCAAAAGTCTGGCGAATCGGAAAATATATCCGGCTTTCCAGGGACGATGGAAACAGCGAGAGTGAAAGTATCACGAACCAGAGAAAAATACTGGACGAACAGATCGCCGCCTGTTTCGACGGCAGCTGCTTCGTGACAGACGAATATATAGACGACGGACGCACTGGCACCTCTGACGACACACGGCCAGAATTCATGCGTCTGACCAGCGATGTAAAAAACGGACGAATCAACTGCATTGTCACCAAAAACCTTTCCCGTGCATTCAGAAACAGCGCCAACCAAGGAAAATTCTTAGAAGAGTTTATTCCCTTGTACAACACCCGCTTTATCTCCCTTTATGAGCCCCGAATTGATACCTACCTGAACCCAGAGGTCGTCCATAGCCTAGAAGTCAGCATCACGGGATTTATCAATGAGCAATACGCCTACAAAACCAGCCTGGATGTTCGCCGCACCTTTGATACAAAACGAAAAAGCGGCGAGTTCATCGGCGCATTTGCTCCCTATGGGTATCTCAAAGACCCAGTGGACAAAAACCATCTGGTCGTTGACCCAGAGGCCGCAAAAGTCGTGAAAGATATTTTTCATTGGTTTGCCGACGATGGGATGAGTAAACGTGGTATTGTCCTGAAGCTCAACGAAATGGGTATCTCAAACCCTACCATTCATAAACGCCGCCAGGGACTTAATTACTGGAATCCCCAGATTTACAATAATGATGGCCTGTGGAGTGAAAAAACTGTACACGATATCCTGCGAAACAGAACTTACACCGGATGTCTCGTCCAAGGCCGCCAAAAAGTACTCAGCTATAAGCTTCACCGCCGGGTACAGCTTCCAGAAAAAGACTGGTATATTGTGAAAGATGTTCACGTCCCTATCGTGAGCCCCGCGCTGTTTGAAAAAGCCCAGGCCCGCAGCCGTCTGAATACCAGAACTGCACCAGGACAAACCCAAGTACATTTGTTTTCTGGCCTTCTTCGCTGTGCCGACTGCCAAAAATCTATGACCCGTAAAACCTCAAAAAACAATGTCTACTACTGTTGCAGTACTTATACCCGCAAATCTAAATTCAAGTGCACAAGACACAGTATCCATGAAGACCGTCTCAAAGAAGCCGTCCTTTTCACCCTCCAAAAGCAAATTGAACTTTTGGTAAATTTACATCAAATCCTAAAAACGATAGAAATCGCTTCGAATTCCAGTTCAGAAGCAACTCAAATTGACAATCAGTTACTCTCACAAAACAAAGAATTGAAAAAACTAAGCACCGTACAAGACCAACTCCATCTCGACTTGTATGCCGGCATTCTCTCTTCAGACGATTATACAAGGCTGTATACCCGACTGAAAGATCGTTCTTGTCAGCTTCAAAAATCTATCTCCGCCTTAAAAGAAAGAAGCGTCTCTCTGAAAAACTCTGCTTCTCCCTATCTGGATAACTTTCTTAGCACAAAGAACATCAGCAAGCTAGAACACAGTCTGCTGACAGAACTTATCCACTCTATTCAAGTTCACGAAAACGGCAAAGTCACTATAAACTTTCGGTTTTCAGACCCTTTCCCAAGCAATGAAATCTGAGCAGTCCAACGGCAAATTTTCAGCTATCGGTTGTTCTAATATTACTGCGGCCGTCGGACCGGTGGGCCCTACTGGTCCGTCTGCACCTATTGGACCAGTCGCCCCAGTAGGCCCTGTCGGACCAGTCGCTCCACTCTTTTATGCCCAATTATTGATTCCGTTGTACACTATGAATATGGATTCTTAAAGCAAAAGACAATCGTAATCCCACCGTTCTCATGCACAAGAATTTCTTCTACCAACTCTGTAAGAATTCCCTGGGACAAAGAAAAAATATTTCCATGTCTCAGGAAATATTCAAGATCAATGTTGCCACAAATATTTTTTTGCCTTTCTGATTTCAAGTCTTCTTTAATATTTTTCAACACAATTTTAAGCCGATTTTCTTGCTCTTCCAGTTTCCTTTTTATCTTACTGTATTGTTCAAGCGTGAGTGTTCCATTTTTCCAGTCCAGATAAGACTCCGCCAAGAGATCTTCTGACTTTTTCAGCTCCCGGGTACGCATAAACAGCAATGTTTGCAATCTACTTTTTTCTATGCCAGCAACAGGCCATTTAGTAATTCTTGAAATCGTCTCATCCACGCAGCCCGCCAGTTCAATTTGTCTTTGAATCACCGTCAGCACAGTTTTTTCCAGCACATCCAGCCGAATTGAGTGAATGGTACATTTATTTTTAGATTTGCGTTTATAGGTAGAACAGTTAAAGTAGACGATATTTCTCGATGGTTTTCTAGTCATACTTTTATGACAATCCGCACATTTCAAAAATCCTGAAAAAAGATAGTTGCAACGCTTTCCTGGAGCTCGCCTCCTCTCTCTCGCCTGCATCTTTTGAGCTAAAGCAAACATCTCCTCCGTGATAATGGCCTCATGGGTATTCCGTACTCTATACCACTCTCCTTTTGGCACTCGCTCTCTGTCATGTACCTTATAGCTGACCACTCTTTGTTTTCCCTGAACCATAGTTCCAGTATACATTTCATTGGAGAGAACTGCTGCAACACTAGCCCCCTGCCAAAGTCCATCATTTTTCTCTATCTGAGGATTACAGTATTTCAATCCCTGACGACGCTTATAGGCGGTGGGATTGGGAATTCCCAGATCATTTAGCCTTCGGGCTATTCCCTCCTTGCTCATATTTCCTCTGAATCGTTCCTCTTTTTCTTTCTCCATTTTCATATCCCCATAGACATACCAACAGAAAATATCTCTCACCACCTCTGCTGCATCCGGGTCAATGATTAGATGGTTCTTGTCCTCAGGATCTTTAAGGTATCCATAGGGGGCAAAAGCTCCGATGAATTCACCCCTACGCCTTTTTGTGTCAAAAGTTCTTCTGATATCGTTAGAAGTCTTGCAAGCAAAGCGGTCATTCATAAGCCCGCTGATCGGAACCTCCATTCCGCTAACTACCTCAGGGTCGGTAAAAGTATCTACTTTAGGGTCTCCTAGCGTGACAAATCGAGTGTGAAACTTAGGAAAATAGCTTTCCAAAAAGTATCCCTGATCAGAGTAATTGCGAAACGCTCGGGAAAGATTTTTGCAGACAATACAATTAACCTTTCCTCTCTCCACATCACACAGCATTCTCTGAAACTCAGGACGGTCATAATCTGTGCCGCTTTGTCCATCATCGATATAAATATCCTCAATTATATCCTCTTCTTGAAAATTCTCCTCCACATACTCTAAGATAATCTTTCTTTGATTGGAGACGCTTAGGCTCTCATCCTTTCCATCCTCGCGGGAAAGACGGATATAGACAGCTATACGCCAGACAATACGTTTTTTTAATTCGAAAGATTCTTCAGGTAATTCCTTCCTTATACGTACCATTCTAATCTCCGAAAGCAATCAGCTCTGCTTCAAACGCAAAAAATAAGCCTGCAGAAGCTCTCCAAGCTCAGGCCCATTTTCAGTAAAACAAATTTGCACCGGTGTCTCCCCACACAAAAAGCAGTAAGGGTTTCCTACCTGTTCCAAAAAGGAACACATTTTTTGCTCCGGGCTTAAATTCTCATCCAGATGAATCTGAGAAATATCCGTCAATTCCTCCTTTCTTATATCCCCCCATCTCTGCTGACTCATTTTCGACGGTCGTCTTACATCTGTCATATCGATTCCCCCGTTTACTTCTACAAAGCTGATTTATATAGAAATTTTTCCATACATCCTATGAAAATCTGATTGTCCGCTATGCGAAAAATTCTCTTTATCTATCGTAAACTATAATTTTCTTCTACACTAACCAAACCAACAGTGTTGGGCATATATCAACGCCTCTGTCGCTCCCACCGCACCTGTAGGACCTGTGGCTCCTGTTCCTGTCGCTCCTGTCGGACCCGTTGGGCCCGTTACTCCCGTTGGGCCAGTCGGGCCGGTCGGACCTGTGGCTCCTGTTCCCGTCGCTCCTGTCGGACCCGTCGGACCCGTTACTCCCGCGAAACCTGTTGGACCAGTCGGACCCGTCGCTCCCGTTCCGGTTGGGCCGGTCGGGCCTGTGGGCCCTGTCACTCCTGCTAAGCCGGTAGGACCCGTCGGACCGGTTACTCCCATAGGCCCAGTCGGACCGGTGGCCCCCGTCGGACCCACGTATCCCTGAGGCCCCATTGCCCCTGTAGGCCCCGTATAGCCTCTCGGGCCGGTCGGACCCGGGCATCCTCTCGGGCCTGGAGGGCCAGGACAACCTCTCGGCCCGGTCGGACCTACCATGCCATGATTTGGACCACATCCACAGCAATTCGAACTGGCTCTCATTTCATCTGAAGAATCATTATTTCTAAACATCATTCTATACTCGTCTCCCAAATACCAAGTTTCTATTTACAATATGCTAGGTTTTCAAAAAAAGGAACATTTCTCAAATACTCCTTCCCCCTTGGATTCCATCTGCCAGCCTCTTTGTGATAATAGAGAGCCTTGTCATAATTTCCCAACCGATACCAGCACACACACAGCTGTAAACAAGGTAGGTACCCCCTACTGTTCTCTCGGCAAAATCCTTTTTCCGGACGTGGCGCCTGAAGCGCCTGTTCATACCAATAGACCGCAGTCTCCCACATCTGTTCCTCCAAAAACCACCCACCTAAATCACAGCATAGCTCCGGTCTTGGAGCTCCATATGCCAGTCCTCTTAGCAGGCTGTGCAACCCCTTTTCTCTGTGTCCCTGTTTATAATAACAAACAGCCAAAAGTCTGCATGCCTCTTTTTTATCCTCCTCCCACCCAGAAGGCATCTTTAGAAATTCCCGCAGCATTCTCCCTGCCTTTCTCCACCGTCCATGATCGTACAGCTCTCTTCCGTAATAATAGGTCTCCCTCGGCCCCAATATCTCCCCTTCCCGCACCATTCTCTCATAAATCCGCAAATTTCGATTCGAGTCTGAGGCTTTCACCTTCCGGTGTTCCACATAAATCTCTTCATACTTGACTGTTCCAAATGGTGTGATCGCCTCATGTACCCGCCCTGCAAACCGGCATCTGTCTCCGTTTCGCACTAGTCTCTCACGATAATAGGTAAAAGTCGGTCTATCCCACTCGTCGAAGGCAATCGCATATTTCATCATCACCACATCTACGTCCACCGGCATCTCCTCTTTCAGTCTCTGAATCTTTTCCGCTTCTTCCGGCTTTAACACGTCATCCGCATCTAACCACATACAGTAATCCTGAGTAGCCCTCTCCAAACCATAATTCCTGGCCGCTGAGAAATCATCTATCCACTGAAATTCATAGACCTTCTCTGTGAACTCCCTCGCAATCTCGGCAGTATGATCTCTGGAACCTGTATCCACGATAATAATCTCATCTACTACCTCCTTAACGCTGTCCAAACACCGTCTCAACGTCCCTTCCTCATCTCTCACAATCATACACAGACTTATCGTAAACATATATTTTCTCCGTTTACCTTCTTTACACTGTTATATGCAAATGTCCCATGAATCTTTCATCACAAAACGGAGCGTTTCTGCTATAGGAAAGATCTTTCCTGAAACAGAAAAAATGAGAGAAAATATCCCAAGCTTCTAGGATACTCTCTCTCATTATTTTAAATCCATGCTGTCAGATCAATGACTGCACCACCGTTTCTATTCCTGGCCAATCTTCTTTACTGCTTTTAGCAAAACAGGAAAATCTTTCTCCATTGGCATTCTCACTCTCACATAGGAAGAATTCAATTCGTCAAATTCCGCTCCCGGTACAGTCAGAACACCTTCCTCAATAAAGCGTCTGTGCAGATCAACCTTCGAATCCTGATGATAAATCAAACAGATAGATACCGTGTCACAAGTTTCAGCCATCCGAAGCTCCCCACCCAGATTCTTTCTGAGCTCTCTTTTCTGTCTCGCGAAATTCTCCATATGGTCTGCGATATGATTTTCCACCGTCAAAGCCGCTCCCGCCAGCTCTCTGGAAATCTCACCTACCTGATATGGATTTGTCATCTTATACATACAGCGAATCAGATTCTCGGCAGCCAAGATATAGCCTACCCTAAGGCCGGCCAGCCCAAATCCCTTTGACAACGTACGAATCACGATCAGGTTTTCATAGGATGCCAAAAACTTTACTGCAGAATTATCTTTCGGCATAAAGTCTCCATATGCCTCATCCACAATCACACAAACCCCACAGTCCTCTGCCTTTTTCAAAATCCGCTCGATATCTTTGCTGTCCACTACCTGTCCCGTAGGATTGTTAGGATTGTCGATATATAACAGGCTTAGATCTCCTGTTATCTTGTCCAATAATTCCTCTATGTCAATCTGGAAGTTATTCTCCCTTCTCAACGGAACAGACACATATTCCATTCCTAGAAGGCGGATGTTCGCGCCGAAGTCCGTGAACTGCGGCGCAATTCCCAACACCTTAGCTCCCTTGACATTAAAAATATTATTAATTATATAGATAGCAGAGATGCTTCCATCCGTCAGCATAATGTTATCCCGCTTCAGGAAACACTGACTCTTCCAGTATTCACAGATTCCATTGTAAGCCGCCATACTGTGCGGATATGGCGCAAATCTCTCCGACTTAAACGCTCTAGCCACCTGGAGTATTCCCTCCGGATAGCCATAAGGGTTACACCCTTCGCTACAGTCAATTCCCCCTTCTGGAAGTACGATCTGGTCCGACGCGTAGCTGTTCTTCTCCATCTCACACAGCTCTTTGCGAATCTTTAGTTTCACTTTTCATTCCTCCCCGCTTTTCCCTTGACCACATACACAATCACGCAGATAAACAATAGAATTCCCAGATATCCGGTATACGGATAAACAGTGCCTACCAGCTGGTCAAATGGAAGCTGTCCGCAGAAGAATGCCGCAACGACAATCACTCCTGCCACAATCTTAGATTTTAAAGAACCTTCTTTTACGATCTTATCACAGACAGTCCATGTCATAGGAGCCGCTGTGGAGAAAATACCAGACAGCAGGACAACGGAGAAGATGACACCGATAATCGGCGAGATATTGTCAGCCAGGTGCAGCGTAGGAATTGCCAAAGTTCCAACCTCTCCAATATCAGACAAAAATGCCAGATTCATGACTAGAGTCGCCAGCATCAGTGTAATACCGCCTACAGCACCACCCATAGACGCTTCCTTTCTGCTCTTGGCTGTCCGTCCCAGGGCAGTTAAAAAGATGATGGAACCAAAGATATTGTAAGCCGCATAGAGCAGACCGCCTAACAACCAGTTCGGCGCAGCCTGAGCAATGGACATTTCCTCCATTACCTTACCTGCCTCAGCCAAACCTGAACCTGATTCAACCAAAGTAACCAGCCCTACGATCATGGTAAACAAAATAATCACAGGCCCGATACATCCAATGATATTTACCAGACCCTTCAGGCCAAATATATATGCAACGTAAATGAGAACTGCCATCAAAAGGCTTCCTACATAGTGATTCATTCCATAGTACTCATTCAGTGTAGCTCCCGCTCCTGAAATCATAATCACCACTACACAGAACAGAAAGAACGGCACAAAATACTCATAAAACGTACCCAGATACTTACCGCAGTATCTTTGATATGCTCCTCCTTCCGGCTCGTTCTTGTGGTCATATCCCACCTTCATTACGGTACTTCCTACCCATGCAAAGAAAAACATACTGATTAAAATTGCACCGACGCTGAGATATCCATAAGACGTGTAGAACTGAATAATCTCCTGTCCCGTCGCAAAACCAGAACCTATGATATAAGCAATATAAGCTCCGGCAAAACGTATGATATTCAACAGACTTGTTTTTTCACTCATATTTCTCCCTCTCACTATCTGACCGCAATCCTAGCCGCGCGTCCCAGGACAGCCTGGTCTTTTTTCATCTGCTACCTTCCCTCAACAACAGTTTTTTCAAACCGCATACTTCAGTACAGCACCATTGTTATTTATTATAGCGTTGGGCCTTTTCCTTGTATAATATCCAAAACTTATATTGTTATTCGTTTTTCTTATATCTACCCATCTTTTATGCCGATATATTTATATCATACCTGCCGCCAACACTACACTCGCCGCGATTCCCGCCGCCGTAGCCAGAAGCGCCCCTCTCACCGTATAACGGGTCTTCGTGATCTTAGCAGCAGCAAAATAGACGCTCATCGTATAAAACACGGTCTCCGTACAACTCATCATAATGGACGCTGCAAGTCCTGTAAGAGAATCGGTCCCATACTCCTTAAAAATATCTAGGGCTACCCCTGTCGCTGCGCTGGAAGAAAAAAGTCTCACCAGCGCCAGGGAAAACAGCTCTGGTCCAAAGCCCGTCTCGGCTGTAAATCTAGAAAACAAATCTCCCAGCAAATCCAACACCCCACAGGAACGCAGAACTCCCACCCCTATTATCAGTCCAATGAGCGTAGGCAGTATCCTCACAACAATTCCCAGGCCCTCCTGAGCTCCTGATAAAAAAGCACTGTATATGTCCTTCTTCATCAAAAGCCCATAACCGACAATCACAAATATCATAAGAGGGAATATAAAATTAGAGAGAAACATAAAAAATCTCATCTTTCTACCTTCTGTCCTTCCATTTACAGTAAATAACTCCTGCCACAGTACTGACCATAGTCGCTACAATCGCCGGACCTATAATCGCCGTTGGATTTACGCTGCCATACTGACCACGGTAGGCCAGCATAGTCACCGGCACTAGCTGCAACGAAGAAATATTTATAATAAGGAAGTTACACATCTCATTGCTCGCTTCTCCCCTCGGCCGCGGTTTTCCAGAGATGGCACCTCTTCTTCTGGCCTCCTCTATCTTTTCCAGTTCTTCCATCGCTTTTAACCCTGCCGGTGTGGCTGCCATTCCCAGCCCCAGAAAATTTGCGATCATATTTACCGCTATATATTTCCTGGCCTTTTCCTCCCCCACCAAACCGGGAAACAAAAAGTTCAACAGAGGTCGAATTTTAATGGTCATCCCCTCCACCATCCCGGACTCCTCCGCAATCTTCATCAGCCCATTCCAAAAAGCGGTGATCCCCGCCATTCCAATGCAAAGATTCACCGCTTCTTTCGATGACTGTATGACTGCCTGCGTGACTTCTGATATGTTACCAGTACACATTCCATAGACGATTCCTATGAGAATCATACCGCCCCATAGATAGTTCATAAGCACCTGCCAGTTTTTTTACAATATATGAAAGTTTCTCTCTGATTCATTCCTGTATCACTCGATTTTCTCATCATACTCTGCGGATGTAATCATGACGGACATAACCTTTATACTTCTTCGCAATCCAAATATAGTACCACGGTACCCCATCATTCGCGTTTTTCTCCCCGATTACATCCACAAGGTTCCCCTTGTTCAGTCTCGGATACCCTGCAATATTGCCGTAGCTCAACCCCGGTCCTTTTCTCACATTGACACTGTTTCCCGTACAGGCACCCACCCAAGTTTTGTAGGCCTCATCTGTCTTCGGAATCTGAATCTTCTGTCCGACATAGATTAGATTTGCATCGCTGATATGATTCAGGCTCACCAGTTTCTCCACCGTAGTATTGTATTTTTGAGCAATTCCAGATAGTGTGTCCCCTGCTTTTACCGTGTAGGAAACAGTACCTGAAGCATCTTCCCCAGAGCTCCCGCCGGAAAAGTCTTTATAAAACACATCCAAATCCACGTCTCCTTCTATCCCCGGAATCCGTCCCTTTGAGCTGTACTGCCAGCCGATTCCTACCGGTGGACGCAAACTTTCGACGATTTGTCCTTTATCATTATAAGGATACGCAGCCAGCCAATAATCATAAGGAAGGGATGCTGTATCCAGCACATGGTAATACCAATCTGTATTACAGTAAATTCCAAATAAGTAGCCACCATCCACAATCACCTTGCGGAATGCTTTCACTATAGCTGTCACTGTGGTTCTCGGTAAAGATCTTTGCTCACTCCATTCCATATCATAGAAAACTGGATAATCCAATTTTCTGCCGCTCAGAGTCTCCAAGACTTTGCGGGCCTCCTCCTGGGCTTGTGCTACAGACAGCGCATAGCTGTATTTATATACCCCTACTTTAATTCCTGCTCCCACAAAGCCTTCATAATTTCCATAAAAAGTAGAGTCTACTTTATTTCCTCTCTCTGTGATTCGAAGAATTGCTACTTTAATCCCAGCCTTCGCCACTTTTTTGTAGTCTGTCACACGATTATACGCGCTCACATCAATGCCTCTGATTTCCATAATCTTTCACCCTATTTCTCATTCTCACTTTAAGGTATGCCAGTGTCTATGCTTTGGTTTAAGCAAATAACTCTTTACTCTCACTGTTTCGTGTATTAATATATACCAAAGTAAGTATTTAGGACTATTGAACCTTTGGAGGACTTATGAATATTCAACAAATCATCTATGTTGTAGAAGTATATAAACTACACTCTTTCAGTTTGGCCGCTCACTCTCTCTTTGTCTCCCAGCCAAGGCTCAGCCAGGCAATACGTGACTTAGAAAGAGAACTGGGCTTTGATATCTTCGAGAGAAACCGAAAGGGCATCTCTGGAACCACCGTACGCGGATATGAATTTATCATACAGGCCCGCAATGTGCTAAAGCAATTCTCCAGCCTGGAAAACTTCAAAGAGTCTCCGGTATCTTCTTTCCACCTTGCAACAACCCTTGTCTCCCAGGCTCAGAACGCCTTTGTCAACCTATGCAGCCAAAATGCCCAAAACCCTCATCTTAACTTTGACATGTTTTTCTGCGGATGTTATGAGGCTGTGGACCGAGTAAAAAATTTTGGTTACGATCTAGGAATTGTCACAATTATCGACCCGCAATTGAGCGACTGGATGTCTTATTTCAAAAGCTCTAAGCTAGACTTTCATGATCTACTCTGTTCCAAATATCAAATCACTGTTCACCAGAACTCTGACCTTGCTGCCAGAAGTTCCATCAAGCCTGAAGACTTGGAAGGTTATACCTATATCACCGAGAAATGCTCCCGTATGAATTCCCTCACTCTGCAAGTCTACTCACTTCTTGACAAGATTTGCCCGGAAGCTCGGATTACGGTCTCCAACACCGATATTATGTACCAACTTGTTTCTGATAACCGGGCCTTTACGCTGGACTGTATGCCTCTGGACGAAAAAACCTGTCGAAAATACAGCCTGGTCAGTCGACCCCTGGATGAAAACCTCCGTGTTCACTTCGGTTATATAGTTCCAGCTAACATGCCCTTGAGTCAGTTGTCGATTACCTATCTGGAACTCTTGAAAAAGGAGCTATTGCTCCATAGATGAAACATCTATTTTGCAACAGCTCCTATTCTGCACAATAAACACGGCGGATGGGGAAGGGCCCCCTATCCGATGATTACTCCGCGTCAATTTTCACCTTATCCAGGTGCCAAATATCATCCACGTATTCCTGTATCGTCCTGTCAGATGTGAACTTTCCACTGCACGCAGTATTCAGCATCGCCATTTTCGCCCAACGTCTCTCATCCCTATATGCCTCTTCGACTCTTTTGTGAGCCTCTGCATATGACCGGAAATCCGCCAAAATGAAATAGGTGTCCGCCCGGTCACTGCTCTGAGTATTCAGCAGAGAATTATAGAGATCTCGGAACAATTCTGTATCATTGGAGTATTTTCCATTAATCAATTCCATCATTACTTGGCGAATCTCCCCATCCGTATTGTAGATCACATGAGGATCATAGCCTCCATGATTCTCGTAATTGATAACCTGATCGGAACTAAGGCCGAAGATAAACGCATTCTCCTCCCCAACTTCCTCCACAATCTCTACATTCGCTCCATCCATGGTTCCGAGAGTCACGGCACCGTTGAGCATAAACTTCATATTTCCAGTACCGGAAGCTTCCTTGCTCGCCGTCGAGATCTGTTCAGACACATCGGCTGCTGCAAAAATCATCTCAGCATTAGAAACACGATAGTTCTCAATAAATACCACTTTCAGCTTTCCATTGATGCTGGTGTCATGGTTTACTACATCCGCCACCGCATTAATCAATTTAATCGTCAGCTTTGCACGTCTGTAACCTGCTGCCGCCTTTGCACCAAAGATAAAAGTCCTTGGGAAAAAGTCCATCTCTGGATGCTGCTTGATCTGATTATACAGATACATCACATGCAGAATATTCAGCAATTGCCGCTTATACTCATGCAGCCTCTTCACCTGTACATCAAAAATAGATCTGGGATCTACCTCAATGCCATTGTGCTTCAGAATATACTTCGCCAAGCGCACCTTATTCTGATACTTGATATTCATAAACTCCTGCTGAGCTTTCTCGTCATCTGCATAGATCGCCAGCTTACGAATCTGACTCAAATCGGTAATCCAGTCCGCTCCGATATGGCTAGTCACCCAATCCGCCAAAAGTGGATTTCCATGGAGCAAGAATCGTCTCTGGGTAATTCCATTGGTCTTATTGTTAAACTTCTCTGGCATCATCTCATAGAAATCCTTCAGCTCCTGATTTTTCAGAATTTCCGTATGAAGTCTCGCCACACCGTTTACGGAATAGCCTGCCACAATCGCCAGATGCGCCATTTTTACCTGACCATCATAGATGATCGCCATCTTTTTAATTTTCTCATAATTGCCAGGATAGCGATTCTGAATCTCGATAATGAACCTACGGTTGATCTCCTCAATGATCTGGTAGATTCTCGGAAGCAGTCTGGAAAACAGCTCAATCGGCCATTTTTCCAACGCCTCCGCCATGATCGTATGGTTGGTGTAAGCCACGGTCTTTGTAGTGATTGCCCATGCCTGGTCCCATCCTAAGCCTTCCACGTCCATCAGGATACGCATCAGCTCAGCCACCGCCATCGTTGGATGCGTATCATTCATCTGGAACGTCACCTTTTCGTGAAGCTTCATAATATCATCGTGAGTCTTCTTATATTTTACAATCGCAGCCTGAATACTAGCGGAGATGAAGAAATACTGCTGTTTCAGACGAAGCTCTTTTCCTGCATAGTGATTGTCATTTGGATAGAGAACTTCCACAATATTTCTCGCCAAATTCTCCTGCTCTACTGCTTTGCGGTAATCTCCCTTGTCAAAAGAATCCAGTCCAAAATCCACAATCGGTTCCGCATCCCAGATTCTAAGCGTGTTCACGATCTTATTGTTATAGCCCACAATCGGCATATCATAGGGAATTGCCTTTACTGCCTGGTACCCTTCGTGAATAAACTTATTCTCACCTTTTTCTTGATCGTACTCCACTCTCACATACCCACCGAAATGCACTTCTTTTGCATATTCCGGCCGGCGCAGCTCAAATGGATACCCATCTTTCAACCAGTTGTCCGGCTCTTCTATCTGATATCCATCCTCGATCTTCTGCTTGAACATCCCATAGCGGTAACGAATTCCACATCCATAGGCACTATATCCAAGAGTCGCCAGAGAATCCAAAAAGCAGGCAGCCAGACGGCCCAGACCACCATTGCCTAAAGCTGGGTCTGGTTCCTCGTCTTCAATCGCATTCAGATTGATTCCCAGCTCATCCAGAGCTTCCTTAACCTCCTTATAAGCAGTTAAGTTCAACAGGTTATTTCCAAGAGCACGACCCATCAAAAACTCCATAGACATATAATACACCGTCTTTGGATCCTGCTCTTCGTATGTCTTCTGCGTCAGCAGCCAGTTATCAATGATTACATCTTTTACAGAATAAGAAACTGCCTGAAAGATCTGCTGAGGAGTCGCCTCTTCCAATGTCTTTCTGAACAAAAATCTCACATTGTCGCGCACACTCTTCTTAAACGTCTCTTTTTCAAACTGTTTGTCGATAATCATATCGTCCTCCTATCACTGTTTGGATACACCCATCGTCACTTTTTCTTTGTTGATGTTCCACTCTTTTTCAAAGCCTTTCGTCTCACCTAAGAGCATCTCATCTGCCAAAACTTCCACTTTGATTTCCTCTGCATTGGCCTTCATGATTTCCATAACCTTCTCATTATTCTTTGCAGATACACAGATCTTATCTGTCACTTCAAAGCCCGCTTCTTTTCTCATGGTCTGGATCTTGCTGATAATCTCACGCACAAAGCCTTCTTCCAAAAGCTCCGGTGTCAGATTCGTATCCAAAACTACGGAAATCTCGCCACTATTCTCTGTCACATATCCTTCTTTCTGAGCTGTCTCGATCAACAGATCCTCTTCAGAAAGAGAGACATCACTGCCGTTCACCTGGAAGTTCAAAGTTCCATTTGCCTTTAACTCTTCCATCGCTTTCGTTCCGTCCACCTCAGAGAGATACTGACGGATACCATTCAGCAGTTTACCATATTTCGGGCCTACAGTCTTCAGCTGTGGCTTAAAGTTATAAGAAATAAAGGAGCCGACATTATCCGCGAACTTCACTTCTTTTACATTCAGCTCATCTGCGATAATATCCAGGTAAAAATCATCCAATTCGAATGGAGCTTTCACAAACATGGTTCCAATTGGCTGGCGGTTCTTGATATTTGCGGTATTTCTGCAAGCTCTTCCCAACACAACCACATCCAGCAGATCTTCCATATTTTTCTCCAGTTCCTTGTCAATCCATTCCTCCTTCACCTCAGGGAAGTCGCACAGATGAATACTTTCCGGAGCATCTTTGTCGATACTGCATACCAGATTGCGGTAGATATCCTCTGTCATAAACGGAATCATCGGAGCTGCTGCCTTAGAGATGGTCACCAAAGCTGTATACAGTGTCATATAAGCATTGATTTTATCCTGGGGCATACCTTTTGCCCAGAAACGCTCCCTGCTCCTTCTGACATACCAGTTGCTCATCTCATCCACAAAATCTTGCAACGCTCTCGCACTCTCAGGAATCCGGTAGTTTTCCAGATTCTCATCCACACTTTTTACTACAGAATTCAGCTTAGACAACAGCCATTTGTCCATAACCGGCAGCTTGTCATAATCCAAAGTATATTTTGTCGCATCAAATTTATCAATATTCGCGTACAGCACGAAAAATGCGTAGGTATTCCACAAAGTACCCATGAATTTACGCTGGCCTTCCACAACCGCTTTTCCATGGAAACGGTTCGGCAGCCATGGAGCGCTGTTCACATAGAAATACCAGCGGATTGCGTCTGCACCGTAATCTCTCAGCGCGTCAAACGGGTCAACCGCATTGCCTTTGGATTTGCTCATCTTCTGTCCATTCTCATCCTGCACATGTCCCAGAACGATTACATTCTTATATGGAGCTTTGTTGAAGATCAAAGTTGAGATTGCCAGCAAAGAATAGAACCATCCACGAGTCTGGTCTACAGCCTCAGAGATAAAATCTGCCGGGAACTGCTGTTCAAAAAGTTCCTGGTTCTCAAATGGATAATGGTGCTGTGCAAAAGGCATCGCCCCAGAGTCAAACCAGCAGTCGATTACCTCTGGTACTCTGTGCATTTCCTTTCCACATTTCGGACACTTGATCGTCACTTCATCGATGTAAGGACGATGAAGCTCAATATCCTCCGGACAGTTCTCAGACATCTCTTTTAACTCTGCCTTACTGCCGATGGAATGCATATGTCCACATTCACACTCCCAGATATTCAGAGGAGTCCCCCAGTAACGGTTACGACTGATTCCCCAGTCCTGAACATTTTCCAACCAATCACCGAAGCGTCCTTTTCCGATACTCTCCGGAATCCAGTTGATCGTATTGTTGTTACGAATCAGATCGTCTTTGACCGCAGTCATCTTGATGAACCAGGACTCACGGGCATAATAGATCAGCGGGGTGTCACATCTCCAGCAATGCGGGTAGCTGTGCTCGAACTTCGGAGCGTCGTACAGCAGACCACGGTCCTCCAAGTCCTGGAGAATCGGCAGGTCCGCGTCTTTGCAGAACTTTCCTGCCCAAGCTGTCTCCTCTGTCATCTCACCTTTTTCATTTACCAGTTGTACAAACGGCAGATCATAGCGGCGGCCGACCTGAGAGTCGTCCTCACCAAACGCCGGAGCAGTGTGTACCACGCCGGTACCGTCTGTCAAAGTGACATAGTCCGCGCAAGTCACATAGTAAGCTTTTTTCTTTGGCGTTACAAAATTAAACAACGGCTCATATTCTCTATATTCCAGATCTTTTCCTGTGTAACGCTCCAAAATCTCCACATCTTCGCCCAACACTTTTTCCACCAGAGCTTCTGCCATGTAGTAGACTTTTCCCTCGTCATTCTTTCTGACCTTCACATAGCATTCCACCGGATTGACACAGAGAGCCACGTTGGACGGCAAAGTCCATGGAGTCGTGGTCCATGCCAGATAGTAGGCATCCTCGCCCACTGCCTTAAAGCGTACAACTGCGGAGCGCTCTTTCACGTCTTTATACCCCTGAGCAACCTCATGGCTGGACAATGGCGTTCCACATCTTGGACAATAGGGAACAATCTTATATCCCTTGTAGAGCAGCCCTTTCTCCCAGATTTTCTTTAATGCCCACCACTCAGATTCAATGAAATCGTCATGATAGGTTACATAAGGATGCTCCATATCCGCCCAAAAGCCTACCGTCTGGGAAAAGTCTTCCCACATTCCTTTGTACTGCCAAACACTTTCTTTGCAGTGATTGATAAATGGTTCCAGACCGTACTCCTCAATCTGCTCTTTGCCATCTAAGCCCAGCATTTTTTCCACTTCCAGTTCCACAGGAAGTCCATGGGTGTCCCAGCCCGCTTTTCGCGGAACCATATACCCTTTCATTGTACGGTAACGGGGAATCATATCCTTGATTACTCTAGTCAATACATGTCCGATATGAGGTTTTCCATTGGCCGTCGGCGGACCATCATAAAAAGTATAAGTCTCGCCTTCTTTGCGGCATTCCATACTTTTTTCAAAAATATGGTTTTCTCTCCAGAATTCTTCGACTTTTTTCTCTCTGTCTGCGAAATTCAGATTCGTATCTACTTTCTGATACACGATTCATACCTCCTACTACTTTATTATTAAATTTCTACAAGATTTTCTTTCTCTTATTTTAGGAAAAAAAAACTTCCATCCTGTAAAAGGACGAAAGTTCTGCATTCGCTGACCACCTATTACATGGTACTGCTGTTTTAGCTTATACCCGTTCCTGATAACGGAAGAAATCCGTCTCCTCTTACTCGCTTCCGCTTTCAGACTCGAAACTCCGGAGGGATTTTCAACTGTTTCTACTCATACCAGGCTTCCACCCGCCCCGGCTCGCTGTGCTTTTCAAATACAACCTACTGTCTCCATCGTGGTTTTTCCCTATTTGTAGTGTATTATACTAATGATTAATTCCCCGTGTCAAGACCTTCTTCCTATTCTTCTTATTTTTTGTGACATTTCATTATTGTTAACATGGTACTTATAGAGTCTCTTCTCATAGATGAACTGCTACCATTTTTACATATACCTGCCTGGACAAATTCTCGCTTTCTTGTTATCATCAAAGAACACCTATAGACAAAGACAAAATCATAAAAAATATTTTGAAAAAATTCACAACGAAAGAAGGAATTACTATGAAGCAAAATAAAACTATACTGCTCTCAATCCTAGCTGTGATTTTGCTGATGCAGTCTCTCTTTATTACTGTCCCAGTATCCGCCACAGCAGAAGATATCCCGCCTGCGAATGAAGCGGTCTCCGACCCCACTCCGACCCCAGTTCCCCATACCGCCTATTACGACGGCAAGATCACTTCAAACCAAATCAAAGGATGGCCTGAAGGTCCAAAAGTAGAAGCTGGCTCAGCCGTTCTCATGGACGCGAATACCGGAGCTATTCTCTACAGCAAAAACGCCCATAAGAAGCTATACCCTGCCAGTATCACTAAGATTATGACCACCGCACTCGCGATGCAGCGCTGTAATCCAGATGATACCGTCACTTTCTCTGACTATGCAATCACCCATCAGGATGTGGACAGTTCCAATATCGGTTGCCTGGTAGGAGAACAGATGAAAGTTTCCGACTGTTACCGTGCCATCATGCTGGCATCCGCCAATGAAGTAGCGACAGCTATTGCAGAACAAAGCTGTGGAAATCTAAAAAACTTCGTGGAGCTGATGAACCAGACCGCGAGACAAATCGGATGTACCAGAACGCATTTCAACAACGCCAACGGTCTTCCCGATAAACACCACTACACTACTGCCCATGACATGGCATTGATCGCCCGGTATGCCTGGAAAAACACCCAGTTTCGCAAAGTAGCAACCACCTTGGAGTACACGATCGAACCCACAAACTTGTACACGGAGCCCCGCGTTTTGTACAATCACCACAAGATGATGTCAAACACAGGTTATTATTATGAAGGCTGTCTGGGCGGCAAAACCGGCTACACCCAAGCTGCCGGAAACACTCTGGTGACTTATGCTAAGAGAGGACATATGACTTTAATCTGTGTAGTACTGCAAGACGAGGGAACCTACACTTACACAGATACGGCTGCCCTTTTTGACTACGGATTTAACAACTTCAAGAATATCCAAGTCGAAAAGAAAGGGCCTAAATATTTGGATATCAATCTAGACCCCCTCACCCAGACTGTGCTCGATTACAGACAGTCAAAAAGTCCAATGTTTGCCTATCACGGTTATTTTATCACCGTGCCTACTGAGATAGACACAGACAAAATATACGCAAAGACAACCATTATTCCAAACCCTATTGGAAACAAAAAATTAAGAACCAGCTATCTGTACAAACACAACAACTGGTTCTTGGGAGCTTCCGATTCCTATGAACAGCAAGAAAATTTACTTTTCCTTGCTGCGCTTTCTTCTTAACTGTCTTCTGATGCGAAGGGATTCTTGCTTTTCCTGAATCTTCTTCGCATCTGCTGTATCTATCAACTTGATAGTTTTAATCACATAAAAAGTATCGTTCTCTGTCTTCTTCATGCGGATTTTTCCTTTTACTAGGCCATGGCTCTGACATAGAGACACGCTGTAATACTGCTTGGAATTCGTAGTAAACCAACGGATCTTTCTCTTGGCAGCCACCGCACACACGGGACATCTCGTGCTGTTCACTTCGCGGTCTCGAATCGCTTTCTCCTTACTGCTAAATTCCCTAGAAATAAATTTATCGTAAGTAGGATATTTAATATGAATTTCCTGCTTCTTTCCCTTAGGATTCTGATACACGTCTATGGAATCATAACAATAAACTTCAGGGTCCTCAATCTTCTGAAGAACTTCTGCCGTGTAATAGGCATCCGACTGTGCTCTGTGAAACTTATACTTCTTTTCTATATTCAAATACTCAATTGCATATTCCAAAGTTCTGCGGCTGGACCGATCTTCATAGGCAATGCTAAATAATTTCTGTATATCGTAGTAACGAATTGGCCCTGGAAGACTCTCTAGAATTTGATAATATCTCATATTCTTCTGTAATTCAAGCAAATCCTGAGTTCCCCAGGTACAGAATCGATAGTCCTCTCCGCACCACACTAAAAAATCCTGGACTGCCGCCGAAAAAGACTTACCATTTGCCAAATTCCTGTAGTTCAGATGGACCACCTCTCTGGTCTTCGCATGAATCCACTTATATACCTGGGGCCTGATAATCTCATGAAAACGTCCAACAATCTCTTTGTTCTGGTTTAATTTTACTGCCCCAATCTCAATGATCTCAAAAGGCAGCTTTTCATTGGCATACTCTTTTCCGTCCGGACACTGATTCCATTCCAGATCCATCACAATATAGTTCATAGGTTACCCAGTCTCTCATCCAGTTCAAATATAGCTTCTATTAAAAGTTCCTGAAATTTGTTCTCATCTGCGCTCAGCAAAACCTTGACTGCAGGCTCCTCCTCGAATCTCCACCAGCGAAAATCGCAGACTGTCTCTCCGCGGCTGATTCCATAAGAACAATCCACATGGACGAACGCATCTTCATCCTGGAAGATTTCTGGGTGAACCAAATACATAATCGTCACCGCATCATGTATGGGCAAAATTCTACGCAGTTCATGAAAACTTCTCTCAAAGGCGTATCCTGCCATATCTCCGCAGAATTTAGCTACCTTTCCTCCCACTTGACAGAGCTTCTCAATCTGCCGACGGGTCAGTCCGCACTGCCAGGTCACATCCAAACCTGCCATGACGATGGGAACTCCTGACTGGAATACAATTTCTCCCGCTTCCGGGTCCTCATGCATGTTAAATTCTGCCGCCGAAGTCACATTGCCGCTTTTTACACCGCCTCCCATGAGTACAATCTGCTGAACTTTCTTTTTTATATGTGGAAACAGCCGGAAAAGCATTGCTATATTGGTACAAGGGCCAGTAACCACCAACGTGACTTTCTCATCTTCTCCCAATCCCATCAAAAGGTCGCGAATATACAACACCGCATGCTCATCCACCGGTTTTCTCACGGAGTCAGGAAGTGTCACATTTCCCAATGCGTTCTCCCCATGAGCATCCTCTGCCGGTCTTACTGGATTCAGAATATGTGTATCCATCCCTCTAGCCACCGGCACATCCATCTTCAGAAAATCTAAGACATCCAGTGCATTCTTAGTCACTTTATCAATCAGGTGATTTCCCGCAACTGTAGTCACTGCCAGAATTTCCAGCTGTCTCTCATATGCTGCTGCCAGACAGAGCATGATAGAATCATCAATCCCGGGATCGCAGTCTATTATAATCTTCGTACGGTTCATAAAGACTTCCTCCTAAAACGATGGAAAGCACGCTTCGCGAACTTTCCATTGTCATAAATGCCTATATTTCTATTACTTTTATCATTATACCAACAACACTGTTATTTTACAATCACCTTATTTCACTACCGGAAGCTGCTATTGGCTATTCGTTACATTTTTTTAAAACTGCGTCTCTTTATTGGAAAGAATCTCTTTTCCTGCTAGAATCTCCTTATAATCTTTCAAATTTTTCTGAAGAAGCTCAGGGGTGTTCAATTCATAAGGACATTTTTCCATACATTGATTACAATGCAGACAGTCTTCGATCTTCATCATCATCTTCTGCATATCTGCTGTCAGCTGCATCTGAGCCGGCGCCCTCCGTATCATCAAAGACATTCTCGCACAGTCATTGATCTTGATACCTGCCGGACATGGCATACAATATCCACATCCACGACAGAAATTCCCACACAGCTCTTCCCTGTCATGATCAATGACCTGCCGCAGCTCCTCCGTCATCACAGGCGGATGATCTATGTAGGACAGAAACTCATCCAGTTCTTCCTCCCTTTGTACTCCCCAAATGGGCAAAACATTCTCATACTGTGCCTGAAAAGCATAAGCTGCCGCTGAGTTATTAATCAATCCTCCTGACAAAGCCTTCATAGAAATGAATCCCATATCCGCTTTTTCACATTTTTTCACCAGTGCAATGTCTTTCTCCGTAGCCAGGTAACAGAATGGAAACTGAAGAGTGTCATAAAGCCCGGAATCAATTGCCTCCTCAGCCACCTTTAAGCGATGATTGGTGATACCGATATGACGGATTCTCCCTTGCTCCTTCGCCTTTAGCATACACTCATAGACCCCACTGCCGTCCCCTGGTTTCGGACAAAAATCAGGATTGTGAAATTGATAAATATCCAGATAGTCCGTCTGAAGATTATTCAGCGTGGTCTCTAAATCTTTCCAAAAAGCCTCCGGCGTCACCGCCGCTGTTTTTGAAGCAATGTATACCTTATCCCTCATTCCTTTGAAGGCGAGACCAATCTTAACCTCGCTGTCTGTATAAAATCTAGCTGTGTCGTAAAATGTAATCCCTCTGTCGTAAGCTCTTCTCAGCAGCTTCACAGCCTCCGCGTCGCTGATTCTCTGAATTGGCAGCGCTCCAAAACCATTTTTATTGGTCACAATCTCCGTCTTTCCCAATCTCACAGTCTGCATTTCCTTGTCCTCCTATTTTGTCGACATCTAACTTTTTAAAAATTTGAAAGCTATTTTCTGACTTAATTCTGACTATTTTCAATTTATCATAAGATTTAATTTTTTTCAATATCAAATAGCATAATAAAGTGGATAAGCCTGCTTCCATTTCCTCATCCCCTCAATCTTTGAGGAGCTCGTTCCGCTTGCGCACTGCTGCGACACCGCAAAACGGTGAAATTCCTCATTGCGGCGTTCGCATCCATAGCGGAGCGTTTATGTAATAGGAAAAGGCTTTCACACATTAGCGTGACAAGGTCTTTCCTATTATATAACAAAGTGGGTAAGCCCACTTCAACTCCTCATTCTCTCAATCTTTGAGGGGCGCGCCCCACTTTGCGCGCCGCCGCAGCACCGCCTTGCGGTGAAATTCCCCATTGCGGCGTGTGCATCTCGCCCGGAGGGCTTTTTATTGTATAGGAAACTTCGTTTCCTATACAATAAAAAAACTGCTGCCGCTTTCACGGCAACAGTACCCTTTCAACTACCTGTTATGCAATTACTTTATCCTCACTCTGTGCATTCTGCTGCTCCTCCAGATCACCAAACGCACAGCCTAAATTCTGCTCAAAGGTTCCAAAATTTTCAAGATTCTGCCGTGCCGGCGCATAAGATGGGTCCAATGCGTACGCAGCCCGAAAATGTCTCATTGCTGACGCGTGGTTTCCCTGCTTCTCCAATACAATTCCAAATATATTATGAGGTTCCGGCGCATCTGGATAATTCTTCATGGCATCCGCCGCCAACAATCTGCACTCCTCATATTTACCCTTATTAATCAGCTTCTTTCCTGCTTTGCAAAATGTATATAAATTACTTTTATTTCTGTTAAATACTCTCTCCATCATCTCTATCTTCTCCTTTACCTCTTTATCGAGGATATTTTCTTTTCTTTATCTAAAGAATAACAAAGATTTTGTGATGATGGTGTGAGAGATTCTAAATCTGTGTGAGAATCCTGTGAGAATTTAATTTTCGCTCAGCCGGTATCCCACTCCAATCTCTGTCAAAATATACTGGGGCTTCGCCGGATTTTTTTCTATTTTCCTCCTGAGACCAGCCATCAGTGCTCTTAACGCCTGAGTGTCTGTTCCATAATGAACTCCATAAACTTCTTTTAAAATATAACTTGTGGTCAGTACTTTTCCGATGTTGTGAAAGAACAGATTCAAAAGGCTGTACTCCATGGGAGTCACATGGATTTCTTTTCCCTCCAAGTACACCAAATGCTTCTCAAAATCTATACTCAAATCCTTGACCTTCGCCGTAGTCTGAACCCTCTGTCCTCCGATTCCCAGCCTGCAAAGGTGCCGCAGCGCCACCCGAATTCTGGCCAAAAGCTCCACTGCTGAAAAAGGCTTCGTCAGATAATCATCTGCTCCGCTGTCCAGCACTGCTGCTTTTTCCTGATCTTGGTCTCTCGCAGACACCACTACAATAGGAATCTCCGACCACTCTCTGACTTTTTGAATCACCTCGATGCCATCATAGTCCGGCAGCCCCAGATCCAGAATCATCAAATCTATCTGCCCTGACACCAACTCCGACATGCCAGCCTGCGCAGTCCCCACAGCTGTACACAAAAACTCTTCCTGCTTCAGCACATAAGATATAAAGTTTCTAATCTGAGGATCATCTTCTATGACCAAGATATGAATACTACTATTTTTCATGAGACACCTCCATAGGGAGCCGAATGGAAAACTCCGCTCCTTTGCAATCTTTCCGGTTGCCCGCGGTAATCGTTCCTCCATGCATCTTCACAATAGACTCACAGATCGCCAATCCCAGACCAACACCTCTCTTGGCATCTGCACTTTTCGTACTCGTCGTGTAAAACAGCTGGAAAATATGAGGCAAATCTGCCGGAGCGATTCCACTACCCTCATCCAACACTTGAAACAGTACTTCTCCTTGCTCCTCCTGCGTCTTTACCACCACACGAATTTCTTTTTCCTCCGATGTGTGCTTCACTGCATTGTCCATCAGATTCACGAGAACCTGTTCCATCAATCTTCCATCCATAGGTACCATCAGCAGTTCTTCCGGAATATCCACCGTAATTTCTCTTCCTGGATAACGCTTTGTCACATGGGCAATTGCACTGCCCAAAATCTCCTCTACCGCCTCCGGCTGCTTATTCAAGATAAGCCTGCCATCTTGGAGCCTCGTGAGATTCAGGATGTTTTCTACCAAAGACAGCAGCCAATCGGCATCCTTATAGACGCCAGAGGCCAGCTCACGGCCCTCCTTGTCCTCCTTCAGCATATCCATCAAAAGTTCCGAACTCCCCATGATTCCCGCCAGAGGAGTCCTCAAATCGTGTGAGATTGCCCGCAGCAGATTCCCGCGATATCTCTCCTGGGTCATCTCCGCCTTCGAACGATTGCTCTCCTGCACATTCCATACTCGCTCCATAGCCAATGCTGTGTTTTCCAACATAGCCTGCATCAACGGCAGATAACCTCTCATGGTACCAACCGCGGTATCTTTTGGCAACCGCAGTACACCTAGAATTCTGTCTTTGCCGTAGATAGGCCAATCACAAAACTTCTCTCCCACACAGACTGTGTTTTTCCCAAAGACGTTTCCCTCGGAATACCTGGCGAAATCCTCTTCTCCAGTTTTTTGAATCATCCGTTCACTACCTCTTTGCTGTTGATAAGTCTCCATGGGACAGCCCTCCTGATTAAAACACAGGCACGCTGCATCACATCCCAATACTTTACTCACCTGCTCAATGACCGCTGAGACAATCTCATCCAAATCTGCTGCATTGGTAAGCCGATGTGTCAATCCATACAGTGCATTCGCGATTTTTTCTTTTTCCCACGCCTGGCGCTCGCTCTTCCTCGCCCTAGATGTCAGCGCACTGGTCATAATCGCGGTCACTGTCATAATCACAAAGGTCACCAGATAAGACAGATCATACACATTCAATGTAAAATACGGTGCTGTAAAAAAATAGTTAAACGTCAGTGTCGCCGCTACGGAAACCGCAACCCCATATCCATAGCCTGGGACAAAACGTGCGGTCAGCAGTACAGAAAAAATATAGATGATCACCACGTTGGTATCTGGAAATTTCATCCAGTGAAAAACCATTCCTATCAAAGTCGCGCCCGCAAGGCATCCAATCATCACCGCCACCGATTTCAACACCTGTATCATTTTCAAGACCACTGTCCTTTTATCACTCATTTTTCCACCCGAACCATACGATATCCAATGCCGATATGCGTCTGTATATAGGTTCCCCTCTCACATCCAATTTCTATTTTTTTTCTCAGAGAGGTCATGTATACTCTCAGAGAAGACAAATCGCTCTCAATACTGTTCTTCCAGATTTTATCCAGTATATAGGAATGCGTCAGAACTTTGCCGATATTCTGTGCCAGTAGACATAAAAGACTGTATTCAATGGGCATTAGATGAATTTCTTCTCCTTTTACCGTAACCGACGCGGAAGAGTAGTCGATTCGAAGCTGACCGTTCTCAAAAACCGGTGTCTCTTTTCCCGCATTATCCTCTAGATACTGAATTCTTCTCATTGTAGAGCGAAGCCTGGCCAGCAATTCATCTACACTGAAGGGTTTTGTCAGATAGTCATCCGCACCTGCATCTAACGCGTCAATTTTATCTTTGTCTTCACTTCTGGCACTTATGACGATGATCGGACACATAGACCAAGATCTCACACTCTTAATCACCTCAATCCCATCTATATCAGGAAGTCCTAAGTCCAACAGAATTACATCCGGCCTGTGGGAGACTGCTTCCATAATCGCCGTATTTCCTGTCGTAGTCAGTATATACTTGTAATCATTTACTTTCAAAGTACTCGTTATGAGATTTCCCACCAGCTTGTCATCTTCGACCACCATAATCAGCATATTTTCTTTTTTCATCAGAAATTTACCTCCTCTGCTTCTATCTCAAACCGAAAGACAGCTCCATGCGGATGATTATCCTCCACCCAAATTCTTCCTCCATGGGCTTCTATAATTGACTTACAAAGTGTTAGCCCCATTCCCATACATCTTCGTCCATCCGATGTAGTGTGATCTCCTGAATAGAACATTGTGAAAATTTTCTCTTTCTGGTCATCCGGCACACCGTCACCATTATCAGCCACCTCAAAGACAACTTTATGTCTTTTCTCATATACATTTATCTCAATCTCAGACCCTTCCGGTGTATGCTTAAACGCGTTGTCGACTAAATTAGTCAGTACCTGTATGATCAATTTTGCGTCCATTTTTGCCATCAGCATATCATCAGCCTGACTTACTTTGAGCTTATGGTTTTTCACATGACGGTTCAAATGCTTCATGCTAGCATCCAGAACATCCTCTACCATCTCTGGCTGAAGTACAATATCCATGGTTCCATTTTCAATTCTCGTCACCGACAGTAAGTTTTCCACCAGATTAATCAGCCACACCGCATCCTCATAGATATCGTGAAATATTCTCGTGCGCTCAGAGTCCGCCATCATTTGATAGCTTTTCATCAGCATATCCGCATTTCCTGAAATACTCGTAAGAGGTGTCCTCAAATCGTGAGAAATCGCCCGCAGCAGATTCCCTCTGAGCTGCTCCTGTTGTAATCTAAGAGCAGTCTCCCTCTCTCGCCTACGCAGTTCCTCTTTCTCAAATGCCAGCGCCGATTCGTTGAGCAAAGCCAGCATTACACTTTTCTCGAAGGCGGTGGGAACCTTTCCATTTAACTCAATTCCTATAATCGCAAAAATTTTATCCCCATTGCGTACAGTCAGATAAAGGCATCTCGCGCCAGGAAGTGTTCCCGTTGTAGCCCCTGCGTGCTTGTTGTTCTTATATGCCCAGCTTGCCACCGCAATTTCATCCCGTGACAGCCCATTGGCCTCCTTGTTGCTGGCAAAGTAGTCCTGCAACTTCATATCTGAGCTTGGTTTTCCCGGAATACAGTACACAGTACAGTTCAACAGTTTTTCCAACTGCTGAATAGACTGTAGTGCTATCTGAGAGACATCCTCTGCCTGTTGCAGCTTTTGGCTTGTTTCCAACAAAATTTCTGTACGATATGCCTTCTCTGCAGCCTGTTTTGCCACTCTTTTCATCTGCTGAACTAGAGTAGAGACGGTCATTGATGTGGCAAACATCACAAAAAAAGTAGTGATATAACTCGTATCATTTACATGCAGTGTCAGCCGAGGTTCGGTAAAAAAATAATTGAATACTATCACGCTGCCTAAAGCATACAAAATACTGCTGATTCTGCACCGTGCAAACAGTGCCTGTAAAAGCCCACCCATCATATAGATCATCAGCAGATTGTCCGTCTGAAATTCATTTTCCTCAAAAAGAACACAAATGCCTGTTGAGAGCAGCAAGAATAAAAAAATTGTCAGTATATCTATTGACAGCCTCAGAGAATTCCGGTAGAAATCTTGGTTCCTTCTTCTCCTGACCCAGTGAACTTTATGTTCTTCTTCCAATGGGTCTGGAATCAGCATCACCTTTAAATTAGGGGCAATCTTTAACAGTTTGTCTGAGATACTGTCTCTCTTAAAAAGCCAACGTCTGCCCTTATAGGTCTTCCCCATTATGATTTGTGTCACTTTTGCCACCTTGACGTACTCAGCGATCTGTTCAGCCACATCATTTCCATAGGAGACTATGATATTAGCCCCGCATTGTTCCGCCATTCGAATATTTGCCTGAAGATTATTTCTCTCTTGAACTGGCATATCATCCATACCAGACATCTCCACATAAAACGCAGTAAATTTTCCATGAAAAGAACTGGAAATCCTGGCTGCTTGACGTATCACTTCTGGGTTTGAAGCGGACGCCGACAGACATACCATGATGTGTTCATTTTCATCGGCAGCACTTTGTATATGAGCAGACATACGATTCACCTCTATTCTTTATTTTTATTCATATAAATATATCAAAAAATGAATGAATTGTACAGAAATAGACTCCCACGTCATCGAACCGTTTTTTGATCTCCTTTTTGCTCTTCTACATTATTGTTGGTCATATATATTCTCGCAAACACCAGCGCTGCCTCATTCAGCATAGCAGTGAGCAGTCCATACTCAAAAGGCGGAATTTCCCTTTTCTCCTCCAAAACAATTCCCATAACCGCATAGATCTCGTCACCACTTTTAATAGGAAGATACATAGCCTGGGCGCCTGGAAGCGTATGTGTACAACAGCCAGCTCTTTTTTTATTCTCCAGGACCCACTGTACAACGGCACGCTCCTGATCATCTAACATATCCCGAAGCTGAGCCTTGTCCATCCCTACCCTTGGAAATAACCATGGTCCCGTCATTTTATTATCCTTTTTCACAAAAAATATCACTGACAGATTCATCAACTTCAGTACCTGATTGCTGAGTTCCTTCAATAGAGCTCTGACTGTATGAACCCGCCGCATCCTCTTGCTATTTTCCAAGAGTAATTCCGTGCGATATGCAAATTTCGCACTCTCTTTTGCCTGTTTTCTTTCACTGGTGATAATCGTAGAAATAATAAATGCAAACAGAAACATAAACACAAAGGTCGTATAGTAAGCCGGCGCATGAACGGCAAAACTGTAGATCGGCGGTACAAAGAAAAAGTTAAACAAAAATACACTGAGCAGTGCCGCCACTGCCGAAACCCACCTTCTCCGTGAGTAGAGAGACAGCATCAGAATCGCAAACAGGTAAATGATGATAATATTTGCACTCATAAAGCCGACTTGTTCCACACCTAAACTTACTACTGTGGCAATTCCAAGTGTAGCAACACCCCTTATAAGGTCTAAAAACAGGCTTCCATTTTTCTCCTCTTTCTTGTGCTTTGCCACATCTTTGGGAACCGCCCATCTCTCAGCCCGATTGCTGGTATCAGGAATAATATAGATATCCATGTTAGGAATATATTGTGTAATTTGATCGGTGAGCGTTCCCTTTTTCTGTCCCAGCCATATTTTGTGGTTTGTTCTTCCTAGAACCAACTTTGATGCGCTACAGATTTTTGCATACTCCGCTATCTGAAAGGGAATATCCTCTCCAAACACCGTAGCGATCTTCGCTCCCAGAGCTTCTGCTAAATGCATATTTTCTTCGACCATTTTTTTTACTTTTCGGTCTGCATTTTGAAGATCAGGAGTCTCAACATATAAGGCAGTAAAGTTTGCATGAAAAGCATAAGCCAGACGTGAGGCGCTCCGAATCACTTTTGCACAGGTAGGAGAAGGAGAGATACAAGTCAAAACGTGTTCTCCCGTATAGTACTTTTTGTCACGGTACATCTTGCTCTCTTCAATCGCTATTCTGTTCACTCTATCCGCAGTTCTGCGCAGAGCGATCTCTCTTAATGAGATTAGCTTTTCCTTTGCAAAAAAGTTATTCAGCGCTCTCTCAGCTTGAATTGACTTATAGATTTTTCCTTCTTGCAACCTTTGTATCAGTGTCTCAGGTTCAATATCAATAATTTTCACCTGGTCTGCAGAATCAAATACCGTATCCGGCACTCTTTCTTTCATATGGATTCCGGTAATGCTTCCCACGATATCATTCAGACTCTCTAGATGCTGGATATTAACCGTCGTGTAGACATCAATTCCTGCATCCAGGATTTCCTCGATATCCTCATACCGCTTTTGATGCCTCAGCCCCTTAGCATTCGTATGGGCCAGTTCATCCACCAAGGCGAGCTGCGGCCGTCTTTTCAAGACTGCATCCAAATCCATCTCCCGCAGTTCTATTCCCTTATATTCCACCATCAGCGGCGGCAATACCTCTAAGCCTTCCATCATTGCTCGCGTCTCAGGCCGTGCATGAGGTTCGATGTAACCTGCAACTACATCTATCCCATTTTTCTGTGCCTGATGCGCAGCATCCAACATCGCATAGGTCTTTCCAACACCTGCCGCATATCCCAAAAAGATACTGAATTTGCCTCTCTTTTTTTTCTTCTCCTTTTGTTCTTCCTGTTGAATCTGCCGCAGCAGCTTCTCTGGGTCAGGTCTCATCTCTTCGCTCATATTTTCTCCCCTTTACACAACCGGATAGGAGAGAGCTATCGTCCCCTATCCGCCTCAATACTGCGTACAGCTCGCAGCATAGCTGCTCGCCGTCCGTTGCCCGGCAAATGTCCGCTCGTGCAAGTACGGTTACCACTTGCCGAGCTTATCACGCAAAATTGAGGCCGTCGCAGAAGGTATTCCTTCTGCAGCAACCTCTTAGATTCAGCACAGTGATTTCCTCTCTCACCACGCTGTCCATTATACTTACTCTGCATCTGCTGTGAGTTCTCCGATCTCCTGTGCAATGGCAATGTTGCATTTCAGAACGTTTACTTTTTCCTCACCAAAGACGCCTAGGATCTTGTGACTTGTATTCTCGTCTACAATCTCCCTTACTCTCTCTTCAGAGAGTCCGCTGTTTGCAGCTACAATCGGCACCTGAATCTCTGCTGATGCAGGACTGATGTGTGGGTCCAGACCAGAACCGGATGCTGTCATCAGGTCTGCTGGAATATCCTCTGTCAGTTCCTCGCCAGTAGCGTCTTTATAGCGCTCTTTAAAGTCTGCTACGCTTTCCTTTACTCTGGCTTCCAGATCAGGATTCGTCGCACCATAGTTGAATGAACCTGAACTTACACCACCATAGGTTCCATCTTCCGCTTCCTCTTCTGTATAAGTGTTATAGTTTACAGAAGAAACTCTCCCATGGAAGTATCTGTCATCAGTAAAATTCTGTCCCACCAATTCGGACCCTACTACCTCACCGTTTACCTCGACCAAATTTCCATTCGCCTGTTTTTTGAACATCACCTGGCCTAACCCGGTCAATACCAGCGGATAGATAACGGAACACATTACCATCAACACCAGGGTAAGGATAAAAGCTTTTTTAAAATATGATACAAAATTTTTCATCTTTTCTCTTCTCTCCTTTTATAGTCCTAAAAGAGCAAGCAACGGTGACACAAGCAAGTCAATAATCTTGATTCCGATAAACGGAACAATGATACCGCCAAGTCCATAGATTCCCATGTTTTTCAGCAACATCTTTTCAGAACGCATTGGTTTGTATTTTACACCCTTCATTGCGATAGGAATCAAACAAGGAATGATAATCGCGTTGAAAATAAGTGCTGACAAAATCGCGCTGAACGGAGTAGCCAAATGCATGATGTTCAGTACTTCCATCTGTGGAATAACCAGCGTAAACATTGCCGGGATAATTGCAAAGTATTTTGCCACGTCGTTCGCGATACTGAATGTCGTCAAAGAACCTCTGGTAATCAGAAGCTGTTTACCAATCTCAACGACTTCCAAAATTTTCGTCGGGTCAGAATCCAAATCTACCATGTTTGCTGCTTCTTTTGCCGCTGCTGTACCACTGTTCATAGCCAGACCAACGTCAGCCTGTGCCAGAGCCGGAGCATCGTTCGTACCGTCACCGGTCATAGCCACGATCTTACCTTCTGCCTGCTCTTTCTTGATCTCAACGATCTTGTCTTCTGGTTTACACTCTGCGATAAATCCATCCACACCAGCCTCTTTTGCGATCGTAGCTGCTGTCAGTGGGTTATCACCTGTACACATGATAGTTTTGATACCGATCTCACGGAGTCTTGCAAATCTCTCTACCAGACCCGGTTTTACAGTATCCTTCAGGTAAATGACACCGTAAATCACGTTATCTACACACACTACCAGCGGTGTTCCCCCTAAGCTGGAAATCTCTGTCACGATTCCTTCCAAATCCTCCGGAACCTTTCCGCCTTTTTCTGTCACATAAGTCTTAATTGCATCGTAAGCACCTTTACGTACCTGAGTGCCGTCTTTCAGGTTGACACCACTCATCTTAGTCTGAGCAGTAAACTCTACGAATTCCATCTGCTCTGCTGCTTCCTCGCCGATCTTGGTGCCCATCTCTTTTCCCAATTCCACTACTGATTTACCCTCTGGAGTATTGTCACACAGAGAAGTCATAACACTGTAGTCAATCAGGTCTTCTTTTGATCTTCCTTTTACCGGTTTAAAATCCGCCGCCAGACGGTTACCATAAGTGATGGTACCAGTTTTGTCAAGGATCATGGTATCAACATCACCGCAGGCCTCTACAGCTTTACCTGACATTGCGATGACATTAAATCTGGTTACACGGTCCATACCCGCGATACCGATTGCGGAAAGCAGACCACCGATTGTGGTAGGAATCAGACAAACCAGCAGTGCAATCATTGTTGCTACCGGAATAGCTGTCTCTGAATAATCTGCGAAGCAATACAAAGTTACTACTACAATCAGGAAAATGATTGTTAAACCAACCAACAGGGTATTCAATGCAATTTCGTTTGGAGTTTTCTGTCTGGAAGCTCCCTCTACCAGGGAAATCATCTTATCCAGGAAGGATTTACCAGGTTCAGAAGTAATTCTGACTTTCAGCCAGTCACTGACTACGGTAGTACCTCCTGTGACGGAAGAAAAGTCTCCGCCTGCCTCTCTGGTTACCGGTGCAGACTCACCAGTGATCGCTGACTCATCTACAGAAGCGATACCTTCGATAACCTCACCATCGTTAGGAATTAACTCATTTGTTCTTACAATAACAACATCGCCTTTTTTCAGCTCAGAAGCATTTACCAGCTTCTCTTCGCCATTGTCCAAAAGCAAATGTGCCATGGTATCTTTTTTTGTCTTCTTCAAGGACTCCGCCTGTGCTTTGCCTCGTCCTTCTGCCACAGATTCTGCGAAGTTTGCAAACAAAACTGTGATAAACAGAATCACCGCTACCAAACCATTATATACTCTAAGAGTACTGTCGTCACCAAACACTGTTGGGAAAATGGTAAGAACCAGTGCAATGAAAAATCCGATCTCAACCACGAACATTACGGGGTTCTTTATCATATATCTCGGACTCAGTTTCTGAAAGGCTCCAATTAAGGAGCTTTTCAGAATATCTTTTGTCACAAATTTAGTCTTTTTATTTTCCTTTGACATCTTAGTTGATATCCTTTCTCATTTTAATAGCTACAAATCATGCAGCCCGAACGTCAGTCAGCTGTTACATCCACAAAGTCAAATGCTCTGCGATCGGTCCAAGTGCCAATGCCGGGAAGAATGTCAGTGCTGCAAAAATGTATACAACAACTACAAGAATAATCACAAAGATTGCATTGTCTGTACGCAGTGTACCGACAGTCTCATTCACTTTCTTCTTAGCAAGCATACTTCCTGCGATAGCAAGCTGAGCAATGATTGCAATGTATCTTCCGAAGAACATCGCAAGTCCTGCGGTAATATTCCAGAAGTAAGAGTTATCAGCCAATCCTTCAAATCCAGAACCGTTGTTGGCCGCTGATGAGGAGTACTCATACAGCACCTGGGAAAGTCCATGGAATCCTGGGTTTGTGATTCCCTCAATGCCTCCGGTTGTAGAAACTGCCAAAGCTGAGAAACCAAGAATCAGCAACGGATGTACGATCAGTACAAGCGCAACCAGTTTCATCTCTCGGCCTTCAATTTTCTTTCCTAAGTATTCCGGTGTACGTCCGATCATCAGGCCGCATAAGAAGACTGCCAAGATGACGTACATAACCATATTCATCAAACCAACGCCCTTACCGCCGAATACGCAGTTCAACATCATGTGAAGCAGCGGAACCATACCGCCGAGTGGCGTCAGTGTATCATGCATGTTGTTTACAGTACCGGTTGTAAAGGAAGTTGTAACCGTAGTGAACAGCGCAGATTGATCAATGCCAAATCGCACTTCTTTCCCTTCCATACTTCCCATCGCCTGGCTAACCCCAGCGTCTGCCAGAATCGGGTTGCCGGCTTTCTCAGAGAAGAAGCAGACACAAACACCTACCATAAAGATAATTGCCATAGCTGCAAAAACGGTTCTTCCCTGTTTTCCAAAGATTGAAATCTTCTTTGCTGCCTCAACAGTTTTATTCTCAGATCTTTTTCTCTCCTGTACCATCTTACCAAAGGTAATTACACAGGCACCTGGGAGAATCATCATGGAATACATCTCTACGAGGTCAGAAATAATGGTCGGGTTCTCAAATGGCGTTGTCGAGTTCGCGCCAAAGAAACCACCACCGTTTGTTCCTAAGTGCTTAATAATCTCCAGAGCTGCGACAGGTCCCATCGCTAAGTCCTGAAGCTTGCCTTCAATTGTATGTATCGTCTGGTTAGACAAGAAGTTCTCTGGTGTTCCCTGACTAATCAAAATCAGACCACCGATAATGGAAACTGGAATCAGGATTCTCGTAGTGATACGAATCATATCCTCGTAAAAGTTTCCAAGATCTTTTCTCTTTCCGGCAAGTCCACGGCAGAATGCCATACAAGCCGCATAACCGGAAGCTGCTGATGTGAACATCATGTAAATGATGACCAACATCTGGCTCAAATAAGAAAGACCTGACTCTCCAGAATAATGCTGAAGGTTTGTGTTCGTCATAAAGCTGATGATTGTATTAAAAGAAAGGGTTGGTTCCATTCCTTCGATTCCGTTGGGGTTGTTGAAAAGAACTCCCTGGAATCTCAAAACGAGATAACCTACAAATACCATGACAGCATTGGCCATCAAAAGGTGCAGCGCATACTGTTTCCAGTTCATGCCCTGGCGATTGATTCTGCACAATTTGTAGATTCCGTTGTCAATACGGTTGAAAACCGGATCCGCAAACGTCTTTTTATTAGTCGCGATATGATACATGTAAGTACCCATCGGTATTACCAATACCATATATATCGCCAGCGAGATAAGTATCTGTAACATTTATTTCTCCTCCACTTTTTATAATTTCTCCGGATATACCAGTGCGTATACCAGATATCCTGCTAAAAGTATGATAATCGCTCCAAGTAAAATCATGATTCTTCATCCTCCTTTACTCTCTGAACTTTTACCTGCTTTTCGCACCAGTCAGCAAACAGCTTCATACTTCCAAAGCAGACGAGCAAAACAGCAACCATAATAACATCCATCATATGATTTCTTTGTATGGATTTTCCATACTCTCCTTTCTTCCTGATCTATACTTAGCTGAAATCTGTTGCAAGCTATTCTCTTCTGTAATCATCCATCCGGCCTAAATACCTTAAACATCTTTCATCCCTAACCTTTCCTTTAAGTACCCTAAGAATTTAGCATACCCAAAATAAAATAGGGATTATGAGTTATTCTCATCATGTTAAAATGGGATTAAAACTACTTCATCCATTGTATTTTGCCATAAGTCGAAATCGAATTTATAGACCAGCATGCATCTACATAAACTATTTTTATACTAGATTATGAAGAAATTTTCATCGACTAATAATTAAAGCTGCCATACTGTAAATCAGTATGGCAGCTTCGACTGCTTCTATTCTCCATAATATACCTTCAATATCAGACTCTGCATCTCCTCACGTGTGGGAGAGATTGGGTTAAACGGCGTAGCTACATCACTCATCGCCTTATCTGTTAATTTCTCCAGCTCTTCTATAAATAATTGCTCGTCCTTCACCACTTCTTTCATACAAATCGGAATATGAATACGTCGATTCAATTCTGTTACTGCCTCCACAAGCGAGGGCTGTCCAACAAAACTTGACAGCTCATCATATTGCTTCTTCACTTCTCTCAACTGACTGTTAAACTCCAAACCATATGGAAGCACAACAGCGTTGGCCAGTCCATGAGGCACTCCATACTCCGCACCAAACGAATGAGCAATTCCGTGTACAATTCCTAGTCCAGAATTTGAAAATGCAATTCCCCCCATACAGGAGGCTGCAAGCATATTTGCCCTCGCTTCCAGATCGTCTCCCCTTTCATAGCAAAGTGCCAGATTTTGATATCCATATAGAAACGACGCGAGTGACATAGCTCTGGAAAATGGATTTGCCGTCGGTGTCACATAAGACTCAATAGCGTGAGTCAAAGCATCCATTCCCGATGCTGCCGTTAAGCTCTTTGGCATTGATACGGTAAATGAAGGGTCCAAAATAGCAACGTCAGGAACTAGGCGGCCATTCATATCCCGCACTGAGTACTTTTTCTTATGCACAGTATCTTTAATCAATGCAGCCCTCGTCGCCTCACTTCCTGTCCCAGCAGATGTCGGAATACAACATACTCTTGCCTTCTCCCTCAGATGCCTGATCGTATTAGGCGGCATCGTCTCTTCCAATGTCGTATAATCAGGATTCTCATAGAACACCCACATCGCCTTTGCGGCATCCATTGCTGAACCGCCGCCGAAACCGATCACCCAGTCCGGTTCGAATTCATTCATCCTTTCTGCACCTTTTAGAATGGTCTGAAAACTCGGTTCCGGTTCCACCTCCGTATAGGCTTCACATGTAAAACCCGCCTCCGCCAATACATCGGCAACTCTCTTATAAGAACCAACTTCGATCAATATATCTCCACTCATCACGATGAATGCTCTTTTTCCACCCAATGTCTTCAGTGCCTGTACCGCATTCTCGCCACAATACATCTTTTCACAGCCTAATTTAATTGAATACATCTCTTTCCTTCCTTCTTAATACACAATACAGTTCTTTATTACCTTCTGTGCTGCATGTTCTAAGATTGCTTCTTCTAGATGTTCCAGAGGGTATTCATGCTGAATAAAATCATCGCTGGAAATAACTCCCATCTTCAAAAGTTCCAGCGCCGTCTGTACATGTCTCGGCGTCGTGTGAAACACACCTTTTATTGTCACCTGGGAGTAGTGAATGCGTGTCGCGTCCACCTGCAGGACACTTCCTGATTTCGTCCCTCCAAACAAAAGAACAAATCCGCCCTTTCTCGCCATCTCCACGCTCGTCTCCCATACTCCTATCAGACCTGTTGCCTCTATCACCACATCCGCTCCTCTGCCGCCAACGGTCAGTTCTTTGACTGCTGTGACAGTGTCATCCACTCCCGTCATGTTGACTGCCTTGTGAACTCCCATTTTTCTCGCCTGTTCCAGTCTGTTTTCTGCCATGTCCGTCACCAGAACCCTTGCTCCTCTTAGAACAGCAAGCCTCGCAAACATCAGTCCTATAGGCCCTGCCCCATTCACCACCACAGTATCTCCAAGATGAATCGGACATTCCTCAATTCCATATACCGCACAGGAAAACGGTTCCATAAGCGATGCTGTCTTGTGAGAAACTCTATCCCCCAATACAAACATGTTCTGTCTGACAATCCTCTCTGGAACCTTTACATATTCCGCATATGAGCCGCGGTTAAACAGCATATCTTCACACATGGAAGACAGGCCTCTCTTGCAGTAATAACACTCATTACAGGGGGCCGTATTATGCACGGCCACTCTGTCTCCTTCTTTAAATCCCTTTACTCGTTTTCCTACTGCGGCGATTACTCCTGAAAATTCATGTCCGAATGGGTGAGGCGGAACAAGAAGAGGATATCCTCGCTTATAAATCTTGACATCTGTTCCACAAGTCGTAGATATCTTGTTTTTGACAAGAACCTCACCGTCACCAATCTCTGGGATAGGACACTCCTCGATTCTCAGTTCCTCCTGCCTGTATAAAACTGCTCTTCTCATTTTCATCGTTTTCTCCTGTGTGGATCAATAACAATTTGGTTCTTTACTCTCCCCGTCCTTCTTCGGCTGACCATATGACTGAAATCTCTCCATGACATTTTCCATCTCGCTATCGCTTAAAATTACCGGGTCCCCCACGCACATTGCACGAAACTGCATCTCTGCGCAGAACTCCATGTTGACTGCCAGACCAAATGCCTTACCGATATTAGGACCACACGTCAGCAGTCCGTGATTCGCAAGAAGAACCGCTTTCCCTTTTCCACACGCCTCTATCGCAGCCTCAGCAAGCTCCGGTGTGCCAAATGTGCGGTAAGGAGCACATGGAACTGTCGCTGTACCTGCTCCGCCGATCACATAATGCAACGCGCGAATCGGTTGATTAAGACACGCAAATGTTGTACAAAATGTAGAATGTGTATGTACCACTGCCTCCACATCCGGCTTATTTAGATAAAATACCGTGTGAAGTCCCCATTCGCTCGAAGGCTTTTTATCCCCTTCTACGATATTCCCGTGGAGATCCATGATGACCACATCCTCCGGCATAGTTTCAAAATATCCAATTCCTGACGGGCTTATGGCCATTAGCTGCTCTTTTCTATTATAGATACTGATATTTCCGCTTGTCCCTTTGCTAAGTCCCGATGAACTCATTTTCTTTCCATATTCAACCACAAGCTCTCTTTCCTTCTGTAATAACATATTAAGCTCTCCTTTTTGTCTTGTTCACTGTTTCAGCATAATCTGCCTGAGATTCACTACCATATCACTCTTTTTGGTCTTCCAGAAATCATTGATTACTCCCACGAGAAGCCTCGGAGATTTTGGAAGGGCGTCCACAACATTGCCGGCATTATGCGGTGTCAGTGTAATGTTATCCAGCTTCAGAATTGGGTCATCCTTGTCCAGAGGTTCATCCCAATATACATCCAATGCCGCTCCACCGATCGCCCTATTCTGAAGTGCTTCTATAAGGGCGTTCTTATCCAGTACCTTGGCTCTGGAAGTATTAATCAGGTAAGCAGTCGGCTTCATAAGGCCGATGATCTCTTTGTTGATACTGTTTTCTGTCTCCGGTGTCACCCGCAAATGAAGAGATACGATATCGGCTTCTTTGAAAACTTGCTCTTTTTCCTTCATCGTCACAGTTAGCCCTCTTTCATCCACAGATTCCTGCGTGACATATGGGTCATAGGCAATCACTTTCATCCCCATTCCGGTAACTTTCTCGGCAACCAGCCTCCCAATGTGACCCAGCCCCACGATTCCTACTGTCATCTCGCGCATTGCTGTTGTATATCCGGAATTCACATATTCTTTTCTCCATATCCCTTCTTTTAACGCTGCATGAGCTCTGGCAATATTTCTCGTCTCTGCAAACATAAGTCCCACCGTAAAATCAGACGTAGCCTCCGCATTTCTGATGACATGGATAACAGGGATATTTTTCTCTGTCGCCGCCTGAACATCTATATGCTCCATACCGCCCCTACACGTCCCGATCAGTTTCAGTTTTTTTCCTGCTTCGATCAGACGCCTTGATACCGGACAGAAATGAACCAGCAATATGTCCGCGTCTCTCACTTCCTCGTACAGCTCATTTGGGATTTCTTCCGCATCTGGTCCATTCATCTCCAAATTCAGTGCTTTCCGCTGAAAATCTTTTCTGTCTCTTGCCGGCCAGAACATTTCTATGATCTCCGCCTTCTCTCCCACATTCAGCGAAGATGCCGCCTGCGCAAGAAGAGCTTCACTTACGATAATATCTCCTACTGCTACAATTTTCATATTGATCCCTTTCCTAAATCCCTATCAAACTGTGTCTCCGCCTGACGCCGCCGCTGTCTTCTGGTATCCTGTCGCATTTCTCTCGAGATAATCCCATACTTTTGTCTTATTCTTCTTGAATAACACAAAACAAACTACATACAGTGCCACTACTGGAATAATAATTACTGGATTCATTGTCATAAACGCATACGTAATCAGACCAGCCGTACAATTAGACATGATAAATCCGATAATCATAACAGCACCTTCCGTCACCTCGAATCCAACCCCCACTGCAATCTCAGTGAATACTGCTGCCCAAGAGGATGCCATCAAAAGTTTCGCACAGAATACGATACACGCTGCCACCCAGGATTTAAAGATATTTCCATTCGACAGTGAAACCGGAACTTCCACCATATATGGCAGCGATGGGAGTACCATGACCGGAAGAACAATATTCCCCGGAAGAATAAATGCTAACAGCAGCGCGACCGGAATCACGAGCAAGCCTGTTGTCAGAGTTGCCGCCTCGCCATAACCCAACGCATCATTCACAGCAATGATAAACTCTCTGTCTTTTCCATATTTGGATTTCTTCAAAGTTTTTCTTGAGTAATCTGTGATTGTGGTAAACCCTGACGCAAATAGACCCGCAACCTTTGGAAAGATTGCCATAACTGCCGAACAGGTGACTGCCACATTCGCAATCTGTCCCCAGGACTCCATTGTATTAAGTGTAGTGATATTCCCAACTACACCCAAAATCACTCCGACAATCAAACCGACATACATCGGTTCTCCAAGGAAGCCCATCTTTTTCTTGATAGTCTCCGGCCTCAAATTAATCTTATCTGCACCGAGTTTGCCAAGTACCACATCCAATACAAGGTACATTGGTGCGTCTCCCATATGATGTGGTGCAATCATCGCACAGCCTGGATAATTATAATAGGTAGACCATCTCTTTTGAACTACTTCTGCGATCAGTAGCGTCACCAGATTAATGAAAAGCATCAAGACAAATGCCATTAACATATTTTTCTTAATCTGATAAAACATGGACCCCCATACAATGATAGAATAATTATTCCAGAGATCTGAAGGCTGGAAAATATCAGTAATCTTGACCAAAAATATAATAATTTGGAAAATCAATCCTACCCCGATGAACATCATTCCAATATTTGTTGAATATGCTACCGACGCAACCGCCTGCCATCCTACATCTAATGCAGGTAGGTTGAGCCCTGTATTCTCGATCAGTTTATTCACCAGCTCCGACAGCACCGAACCAAATGCACTTGTGATAAACGCCATGCCCTTTAACCCTACCCCGATCAGTACGGCTGACATAAATGCTTTTTTCACTGGCGCTTTAAATATCAGACAAATGATAAAGATAATAATTGGAACTGTAATATAGTTTTCAAAAGTATCAAAAAATAGTTTTAATACATCCCACATAACACTACCTTTCCTCTCTCGTATTCACGTTCTAAAAACTTTCCCTTTCCTACAACTGTAGTTTCTCCACGACCTGCATCAGTTCTTCTATAAACTCTTCTTCGTTGATTCCTACCAAAAAACCTGTCGCATTCAGAATTGGAACTCCATAATCACCTTCTACTGGACTTGTATATACGATCATGTCGTAACCACCGCTTTGCATTGCACCAGGAACACCTCCTGGACTCACCTCTGTCGCTTCCATATCATATCCCTTCTCTGCAAATACGTCCTCAAGTTTGGACGATAGCATAGCAGAACTTACTGTTCCTGAACCGCATACTGACAACACTTTAATCGCTCTCATAATTTAGTCTCCTTTTCCTAATTTTATTCTTCCAAAGATTTCAAACACTCTAGTATCACCCGTTTATCCTTTGAATCTCTGATTTTTCTGAGCAGTTCCCCATTCTGTATAATCTTCATCATCTGCCTGAGCATATTGATCTGCATATCAGAATCCTTGATTACAAGCGGAATAACAACTTCACAGTCAAGCCACTGTTCTTTTGTCCCCATCGCGCAGAACTTCACAGGACTACTTGGAATGACAACCCCTATCGCCGGTTTATTCACATATGTATTATTCGTATGAGGAATTGCTATCGCTATGCCTTTTCCGGGAAGCCCTGTGGGATATACTCTCTCACGTTCCACAACTGCTTGTATATAAGGTTCCTTCACATATCCCTTCTGAAGAAACGCCTCTCCCGCAAGACAGATACATTCTTCTGCTGTCCTGACATCCGCATCCAGGATTACCAATTCTTCATCCAGTAATTTCACACCACATCACCTCTTTACTTTTTAGAATTATTATAGTTATCGATAACATAATTTGTAATAATATGATATCATTCTGCTTTTAATGCAAAAAGAACAGATTTTTTCACATTTTCCCAAATTAAATTTACAATTTTTATACCTATTATCGTTGGAAGATCAGAAAATTTTGTCGTTGTTCTATTGACCAAACACCGTAAAAATGATACCCGCAGCAATGATTACATATCCTGCAAGCCTTACATACTTTAATGTCCTCGTAATACCGTATCTTTCATAAGTATGATAATGTGTAAATACAAGAGGCCAAACAGACAGGCAAATGCCTATAATTACAGTGGGGATATACTTCCACCAACGATCGACCTCATTTCCTATCACAAACAGATTCATCCCTACACATACTGCAATGATGATATATGATATCAAACGGTACCTCCTATCCCACTCAATAAATCGTTTTGTATCGTTATAACACTGCACACTGCAGCACAAAAGTTTTTCTTTTCTGTCCTTTCCCACCAATACGATCTGAGGTTTCTTCCCCAGTGGTTTCCCACAGTAAATACAAGTTGTCCTCATTGATCTCCCCCTTTATAGGATTTCCTCATAGTCCGCCATTCTTTCTTTCAGATACTGTTCCACCTCATCGGCAGCGTCCATTTCAAAAACCTTTTGGACCGTCTTTTCCGCCTCTTTTTGTGAAATATGCTTAACAATATATTTAATATGTGATGCCTGTGAAGGAACCATACTCAACTCATCAATTCCAAGCCCCAACCATATGTATGTCATTCTTTCATCAGACGCAGCTTCTCCACAAATTCCCACCGGGATTCCTGCCCTATGCGCATTTTCAGCAACCATCCTCACAGCGCGAAGAACTGACAGATTACAGCTTTTGTACAAGTATTGTGTATGTTCATTCATACGGTCCGTTGCGGTAATATATTGAATCAGATCATTAGTTCCAATGCTAAAGAAGTCCGCCTCCTCAGCTAGTTTATCACTCAAAAGTACAGCCGCTGGCGTCTCCACCATAATCCCGACTCTTATCTCCGTGTCATAAGGGATATCCTGCTTGTCCAGTTCCCACTTACACTCCTCTACAAAAGTCTTTGCTCTCCTTAATTCTTCAAGATTTACGATCATAGGAAACATAATCGATACTTTTCCATATGCCGACGCGCGAAGTATTGCCCTTAACTGAGTTTTAAATATCTCTGTCCTGTCCAGAGATATTCTGATAGCACGATATCCCAAAAATGGATTTTGTTCCCTGGGTAGCTTCATATAATCAGCCTGTTTATCTCCTCCTATGTCCAGAGTACGTATAATCACCTCTTTTCCTCCCGCTTTTCTGGCCAATTCCTTGTATACCTCATATTGAAATTCTTCTGTCGGGTAATCATCCTGAGCCATATACAGAAATTCTGTGCGGAACAGCCCCACTCCATCACAGCTTTCCATGTCCAACCCACGTACACTTTCCATATCTCCGGAATTGACACAGATATCTATCCTACGTCCGTCAATTGTAACTGCCCGTTCATTTTTTAACCGTTCCAAAAGCTCCCTTCTTTTCTCAGTTTTCTGTCTCTCTTTTTCATACTGTTTGAGAATCTCATCCTCCGGATTTAAAATTACTCTGCCCCCAGCACCATCAATGCAAATCGTTTCACCATCTCTAGTACGCTGCGTGATACCACTTACCCCTACCACGGCAGGGATACCAAGTGTTTTCGCGAGAATAACCGTGTGAGAAGTCCTGCCGCCTCTTTCTGTCACGAAACCTTTCAAGTATCTTTTATCCAAACGTACGGTATCAATAGGCGTGAGATCTTCCGCCACCAAAATAAAACTCTCTTTGATCTTTTCGATTTTTTCAGCAGGAGACTCTATCCCTTTCATCTTTTTAATCAGAGTATTACATACATTTTCAATATCCGTTCCTCTTTCCTTCATATAAGGATCATCCATACTCATAAACACTGCTGCCACACTTTTTTTCTCTTCTTCCAGCGCAAGCTCAATATTGATACGTTCTTCCCGCACACGTCTGATTGGTCTCTGAAAAAAGATTTCGTCGTTTACCATCTCTTTATACGCCTGAAGAATTGCGGCGGAATCCGCACCCGCATTGATCTTTGTCTCTTCCCACACTTCTTCTAGTTCTCTCCTGTAATCGTCTCTCGCTTTTTCTAATCTCTTCAGTTCTTCTTCCGGATTTTTAACTGTTCTAATTTCGGCAGTGTATTTCTGTTCCTTCAAGATGACGACCTTTCCTACCGCATACCCTACAGCCCCTTCTGAGCCTTTTATCTCAATCATATCGCTCCTCCTCACTAGTCTTTCATGACAGTTTCAAGCAGTTCCCTGCCCTCCCCACTGTCACAGTAATCATATATTTCTTTTAACAATGCAAAATGTGTTCTCTGGTCAATTGTCACGAAAAATATGAATATCTTGCCGGAAATATACTCTGTAATTGGAATAACGGTTTCTGAAACCACAACAGAAAATCCGACTGACCGGTTCATATCTCCTTGCATAGGACAATGAATCAACACGACATTCTTCTGAATTTCATAATATTTCAATCTGTGCCGGCGTATCATATTGTATAGCCTGTCATAAAGCCGTTTCCATGATTTTTCATGGACCGCAGTCTGACAGCCTTTTATAAGAAGTTCCTCCATATCACCGGTCTTTGGAATTTTCACGAAACATCCATCTTCCATATAGCCTCTGAAAGAAATTTGTTCTCCGATACTCTCCCGTTTCCCGTCCTCATATAAAATACGAAGAATATCAAAATATAACTCGTTCTTTTCAATCTGACCTGTTAGATTATCTTCTACGCTCGCTATAATTCTCTGTATTGTTCTATCATATCTGCCGACAATACCGTACTGATTTAATAGCTGAATGATCTTTCTCTTATCTTTATCTTGCAGAACTACTTCCGTAAAAATTGTATTTCTGTGTTGATTCAATATATCCGAATAGCTCGTCGACACGATGAGAGTATAATTATCTAATCTATATTTTTCAGCTTCCGAGACAATCCCGACTTCTATATCAGCGATATTTCCAAGCAATTCCTTTAACTGCTCCTTTACCAGAGTAGACGTAGCCATACCAGCTGTACACAATACTAATATTTTTGACTTATTTTCAACAGTATTCGTCACCACCTGCTTTTTTTCATCACTGATAAAATAAACAGCTAGATACGCAATTTCATCGTCCGTCAACGTCTGCGCCAACTCATCCGGCATGGCACGAACCGATCTTTCTGTGAACTCATATATCTCAGGATACATTCTCATAACATCTTTAAGCAGAGGATTTGTAGACTGCATGCCATATTTCAGACGATAGTACAATGGACGTATATGACCTCTTAGCCTGTTAGCCAATCTCTCTCTGTTTTCAAACGCTATACATGCAATTCTTTCAAAATTCTTTAGCAATGAAGCTGTAAAGCGATAGATATACAGGTTCTCTTGATCCTGCGATACAAACTGAGCGATCTTAATTCCCAGCAAAAGAGTCGCAATGTAATAAATCTCCGAGTTTGGTATTTCCAGGTTATATTCCTTCAGCTTCTGAAAACTCTTTTTCAATGACTGATATGGACATGTCACTGCCAGAGCTGCTCTCTCCTCCGCATTGAGAACTACCGTATACCCTTCCATACTTCTTATCCATGATACAAGTATCATGCTACATTCAAATTCCTCATTCTCTGAGACCAATTTAATATTTTCATCTTGTTCATACTGTTTAATCAGACATCTGGCAATCTCCCGGTAATCGTACTCTTCTCCAGATATCTTCGCGAGAGACTCCTGCATCCATTTTCCCAGGACAATTTTAGGTTGAAAATTCTCTAGCTTTTTTATCTGTTTTCCGATCATTTTTCTTATAGTGAATTCTTCACCTTGAAGCACATACCCTACTTTTATCGTACTCACAATAGAAATATCCAGTCCAATTAAGGCTGCTTTCCACTCTTTGATGTCCGTTAATATGGTATTTTTACTGACATCGAAGATTTTCTGCATTTTTTCAATCGTCACGACCTCCGTGGACAGTGATATAAAGATTAGTTCTAGTATTCTTCGTTCTTCTATCGAATAAAAATAACTCTCATTTCTTTTTATTCTATTAACCAGCTCATCCCTCCTATCGGAATCTATCGTGACCATTCGAGATTTAATCACCAGTTTTCCGAGTCCCTCACTGCTGAGCCAATCATTAATCTGCTCCACATCGTAATAAAATGTTCTGCGTGTAATATTTAGTTTTTCTGTAATCTGTTTTATCGAGCTACTTTCCGGGTTTTCTAATATAAACTTCAAAATATACGCCGACCTGCTTTTTAGTTCCACATCTACCATCCCCTTGCCGCGTCACGTTTTACATAGTAAGTTTTTATTCTTTCAGCTCTTCGATAAATCTACTGATCTGTTCTCCTGCTTCTTCTTCATCAACTCCTTCTACACGAAGCCTGATCGTCGTTCCTTGACTAACTCCTCCTGCCAAAATACTGATAATGCTCTTTGGATTGATCTCTGTATCTGGTGTTATAATTAATATATCGCTATCAAATTTTTGACATAGAACTGTCAAATCAGATGCCGGTCTAGCGTGAAGCCCTGTTTTGTTACTTACTTTAATCTGTCTTTCAAACATATATCGTTCCCTCCAAATAGATAAATTATCAATTCTAAATTCACTATAACATCTTTAGAAGCTCTGAAATATAGCATATGTTAGCACAGAAATTCTCTTAAATTTGTGAAAAAAACAGACTTCATCTATATTCCTAATTCCGAAAAGATCACTTCGATTACCTAAGAAATCTCAAATATTTTATCGTAGATAACGGCCGCACATTGACAATAACCCTTGCACAAATATTATCTTATGATCTATAAAACAAAACTGAACAAAGTGAGCAAGCCCACTTCAGCTCCTTCATCCCTTCAATCTTGAAGTACACATCCTTGTAAAGCGTTTATATTATAAGGAAATACTTTTTTCACGCTAATTTAAAAAAGTATTTCCATTAACATAAAAAATCCAAAGGCTAGGCAACATAATATTATGTTGCCTAGCCTTTGGACATAAATAAGAATACATTTTATGATATTATAAAACTTTATCGTCTTTTCTTACTACTAGAAAACGCCATAAATCTTCTGATTCATGGCGTTTTTACGTTCCTGACTGGAGTCGAACCAGCGGCCTATTGCTTAGGAGAGGCACTCCTAAAGGTCAATCAGCTACCTTCTAAGTTTAAATAATC
>ENA-ORTH01000207-ORTH01000207.1-human-gut-metagenome-genome-assembly--contig:-NODE-207-length-75093-cov-4.483941_pt1 | contig 75093 bp, 70 predicted proteins | sample MGYA00241914_ERZ509192 | MGnify/ENA primary metagenome ERZ509192 (study PRJEB26280, sample SAMEA2338826) | human gut metagenome | biome: human gut; feature: human-associated habitat; material: faeces...
ACATACTCGCGCCAAACTGCTGTTTACAGCAGTTTGTGTGCATCGCGAAGCGTGTTATTACTCACGAACCGCAAGTGAATAACCAGTAACAACAGTACCTGCTGCATTTTACGGAGTGCCATCTGGCCCCATACAAAAAAATTCCAACTACCATTCTCACTACAATGATGCTATAATATTCTCTGTACATCAAAGGAGAAAATCTATGAAAAATTCTAACATATACTATAACGTAGGACCACTGCTTTACTGCCCTGCATCCAGCCAGACCATTGCACACTCTATTGTTACAGAACAGTTCGGCCATCATTTTTCCCTCGCTCTGTGTCTGGAAGATACCATCGCCGATGATTTCATCCTAGAAGCGGAAAACCAATTAATCCACTCTCTTCATATCATAAAAACTGCTCTCTCGGAAGCTAATTTCTATCTTCCGCAGATATTTATCAGAGTCAGAGATTCCCTGCAGATTTCTCGCCTATTTCAAAAACTAGGCTCCGCCAGCGATCTACTCACGGGGTTCATTCTGCCTAAATTTTCTCTATCTAACGCAGATGCCTATCTCAACGCATTCCAAAAGCTGGACTCAGAATGTAAAAATCTATATCTTATGCCAGTAATTGAAAGCCCTTCCATCGTGAATTTAAAAACCCGCAGCCAAATTCTCTATACCCTGAAAGAAAAGTTAGAGGATATCGAGGAAAAAATACTAAATATCCGAGTAGGTGGCAACGATCTGTGCAATGTATTCGGTCTGCGGCGCCAAGTCTGCGAGAGTATCTACGATCTGCGTCCTATAGCCGACATTCTCTCAGATATTATGACCGTCTTTGGGCAGGATTACGTTCTGTCCGGTCCTGTCTGGGAGTATTACAATGGAACGAACTGGAAAAACGGCCTATCAGAAGAGCTCTCGAAAGACAAAACTTTCGGTTTCGTGGGAAAGACCGTCATTCATCCCAAACAGATCACATTGGTAAACCAAGCCTTCTCAGTCTCTTTGGAAGATTACCAGGATGCCTTAGAGATCTTAAATTGGAATCCCGGTCACGCTAATCTCGTCAGCGGCAGCCACCGAAATATCCGCATGAATGAATATAAAACTCATTACAACTGGGCCCTGCGTACCAAATATCTGGCTGATTCTTACGGTATTTGCTCTGCTGTTCAGAAAGCCTGCCACTGACATTGCCTCAATCTTTGAGGGGCGCATCCCACCTTGCGCGCCGCCGCAACGCTATTTTGCGGTGAACAACCTTTGACAAAAAAAATCGGCAGTGCTGTCATGCATCTGCCAATTTTTTTATAATTCCACATGCTTTATAATTTTTCAAGGGGTAAGTCTGTACTGGAACATTCTTCTCTTTTGCAAGACGAAGAATGTGCTCCAAAGCCTTATCCCCCATATACTTTTCATGTACCAACACTTTCCATGGCACTCTGCGCAGCAAAACCCTAGTGGTCTCACCGATTCCTGGCTTAATAAGATTGACATCTTCTATTTTAAACTCTCGACCAATCCGTAAGACTTCATCAAGCCCTTGGCCTGAATCTCCGGTATCCTTTTGAGAATATTCTTTCTGGAAACGCGATTGAATCTCAGAGATAAATGCATAGGATAAGTCCTGCGCTTCCAATTCCCCATAGTACACCGCACCATGAAAGTCTGTCTCACCAATAATATCATCCCGCAAAAAAGTTCTGCTCACAAGCCCCGACACTGTACAATTTAAGCAGGAACTGGGAATCAGAATATCTTCGTGGGTCCCGCACAACTTAGTGACATTCGCAGGGTCCGCCAGCACTGCCAATTCAGGTGAGACACCTGGAAAATCCGCTACGGCTTTTCTAAGCTCACTCAAAATCGCCCCCTTGCCAATCCAGCCGTCCACAAACAACATGTCTTCCGGTCGGTAACGGCAGAGCAGGTAGCGCATCGCATTTTGATCAATCCCTCTTCCACGTATAATCGAGATGGAATAATGAGGAACTGTAATCCCATACTTCCACCTGAGATACCGCTTCAGCAAAATCCCCACAGGAGTGCCTGCCCTAGCCAGAGAAACCAAAACCACACTTCTGCCTTTTTCTTCCATAATCTTGTCCGCGAGTACTCCCACAGCCTCAGACGTGGAGTCTGCAAACACCTTCAAGGCAGTCTCGTAGGCCTCCATATACGCCTCCGAAGGTGAATACTCAATAGGAAGCATCTCACAATAATGCCGTCCCTGCTGAATCAGTTGTTCTCTCTCTTGGGTGGACTGCGGCTTTACCAGCCCCGTAATGTCCTTTAACAAAAGTTCCACATCTTCTTTTTTATACGTTGTTCTCATTCGTTCTCCCACCTAATCCAGTGCACTGCAAAATTTCCAGATTGACTCAATGCATAAGCCAGACTGTCCGTCCCTGCCTCTTCCTCCTGCCAGGCATCCGTGACCACATACACCTGGTCATACTTATCCAGATCGTAGAGATAAGTCGCCCTTTCTCCATCATAGAAGCTGCACAGTTCATAGCGGCATTGAAACGGATAACTCTCATCTGCGCTCACTGCAATCGGACTTCTGGTAGTCGCATGGAAGCTAACGTCTGCTCCTTTTCTCTCCATCCAGGCCGCTATGCACAGAGGCGGGTACATGAATTCTTCCGTCCCGAGAACTAGAATACGCTCTCCTGCCTTTACCGGATATCTCTCCAAAACTGCCTTTCCCAATCGCTCGCACTGCTGTCTCATCCTCGTGCTGTCCACCAATCTCCGGGCATCGACCCTGCCCGGTACCAACTCCCATGGTTCCCGAGCCATTCCAGCTGCTCCCACACAGTCCACCACTTTTCCGTCTTCCGGATAGCCAGCGGCAATCTTCTCAAAGCCTTCGTGATCTGTCTTTACCAAATAGTGTACCGAGATTCCCAAATCGCAGAAACTTTTCAGGTCTGCCTCCTTCATACCATTTAACACAGAAGCTACAGAATATTGGAACTTTCCAGGATACCTCTCTTTTAAAATCTGAACAATCTTCCCAATGGTATTACCTGTAGTCACCTCATCTTCTACAAAGACAATTCGCGTACATTCCTCTGCCGCTTTTTCCACATCTTCTCTCACCAGCTTCTGCTGCGTCGCATGGCTGTGGGATTCTGAAAAGTACAGCCAATCCACGTCATCCAATTTCTCTCTGGTTGTCTGCATATATCTACACCCCAAAGCTGCCGCCACTGCTGCTCCAATCGCCGTAGCTGTTTCCGCAAAGCCGACCAGCAGCAGAGAATCTCTTCCATACTCTCCTTGCAGTACATCCGCAAGACTCTCAAACAATTCCAGGGCCTGAGCCGGCCGTACAGGGATATGCTTTCCCTGAAGGCGGTTTACCACCAGATAGCCTCTCTTCTTATTGTTCAGCCTTTTCGCAACGCAAACCAAATCGCTCTCTCGGTACATATTTTCTCTCCATTCTGTCTACACCCAGACCACAGTGCAAAACTCTCTCAGCTTTCACCTCTGTAGGCAGGGTCTTCCACCCCATTAACTTTAAAAGCCTCACTTCTGTCAATACAGGTTCCACATACCCCGCAAGGCTTCTCTTTTCCCTCATAACAGCTCCAGGTAAACTCATAAGGAACTTTGAGCCTTAAGCCCTCTGCTACAATCTGTGCCTTATTCATTTTGATAAACGGAGCCTCAATTCTGATCTGCTGACCACTGCCCTCATAAACCGCCCGATTCATACTTTCAAAAAAGCTCTCGCTACAGTCCGGATATGCACTTCCCGCGGCATCATCCCTGTGAGCTCCATAATAGATACAAGAACATTCTCTCGACAGTGCGATACTCGCGGCGCAGGCCAAAAACAGCCCATTGCGAAACGGTACGTATGTAGAGACCGGAACCCCCTCATTTTCCCTGAGCTGTTCTGCATAAGAAGCCTCTGGAATCTCCTTTTCGGAATGAGAAAGCAGCGAACAATCACTGTAAGCAAAAATCGGCGTCAAATCCAGCTCCATCCCTTCGATTCCGTAGTATTCGAGAATCCTGCGGGCGGCTTCCACTTCCTTTTCATGCTTCTGCCCATATTGAACGGAAAGCGGAATCACATTCTGGACCCCATACTTTTCAATTGCAAGTCCCAGACAGGTAGTGCTGTCCACACCTCCGCTGAACAGAACCATCGCCTTTTCACTCATCTTCTTAGCCTCCTATCGATTATCCACTTTTTCTGGGTAAAGATCGTGGTGAGTCAGACGCTCAAAGGCCACCTTTTCCCAACAAGTGCCTGGTTTCCCATAATTACAGTAAGGGTCAATGGATATCCCTCCTCTGGGAGTAAATTTTCCCCATACCTCAATGTATTTAGGGTCCATCAGACGAATCAGATCTTTCATGATAATGTTTACACAGTCCTCATGGAAATCTCCATGGTTGCGGAAGCTGAACAGATACAGCTTCAAAGATTTACTCTCCACCATTCTCTCTCCTGGAACATAAGAGATATAGATTGTCGCAAAATCCGGCTGTCCAGTCATCGGACACAGGCTAGTAAACTCTGGACAATTAAATTTCACAAAATAATCGTTTTCCGGATGCTTATTCGGAAAAGTCTCCAGCATCTGCGGCGCATAGTCCGTCGGATAAGACACTTTCTTGTTTCCCAAAAGAGACACCCCATCCAGCTCCGCTTTTTCTCGTCCACTCATACTTCTCTCTCCTTTTTCGTTTTTCATCTGCCTGGTCATCTGGATGTACTCACCCGCGCAGGCCGCCATACTCTCTCTAGAGCCTTCACCAAAACCACACCGACCACAGACGGCAGAAGCTGTCCGATACACAGGTTCAATGCCATCAGCTGATACGGCATGTTCAGGAAATATGACAGATAGGTAGCCACTCCCAGCCCCGGCACCAGTACAATCGGTACTGCAATCAAGACACGATTCCAGCCTTTTTTTCGAATCAGCACAATCGACGCTGACGCCACAATCCCAACGATACAGCCGCCCAACATATCGACGATGCCAAATCCTCCAAAAAACATATTCGATATAAAATTAGCGAGACCAAGAGGAAAAACCAGGAACGGAAAGAGATAAGACAAAGCGTACAAAGACGTCGCAATTCGAATTTGGTACGCTCCGAATGAAAAGCTCTGTGTAAAATAAAGAACGACGATATAAATCGCCATAACCATCGCAGAAAAAGTAAGTTTCTGCACACGACTCATTTTGTCAATATTCTCCATATTCGTTCACCTCCAAAAAAACTCCCGGACAGTATCTACAATACGACCCGGGAATGTCAACAACTCAATTTTTACTTTGTTGTCCCTAGTTTTGTTTAATGACAGGATGGTCTCGAACTGTCAATTTTATATCTGGAAGTAACTCTGTCTGTCTTAGACAATTAATTATTATATTATATCTGAATTGATAATTCAATAAGAAATGCAATTTTTTTCTTTCCTGATTACGTTTTTGCCCTCGAGGATTCTCCTTGGGTTCTCCTCCAGGAGCAGCCAGGGACATACTTCCCCGTACCTTCTCGCCAAAACCCGGCCGAACTCCTCCATGGAGGTCGTGCGGCGGATTGGGCTGTGAGCGTCGGAGGCAGCCACGCACGCCAGCCGACGGCGCAAAATATAGTCCGCAGTTCTCAGCGCGCCCTCCCCGAAGCCTCCCAGCACGCTCCCTTTGTTGACCTGAATTACGGCTCCCATCCCGTCCCACTCATAGAGATGCTCCGGCGTCCTCTGGGCGGCCAGATACCTCTCCGGATGCGCCAAGATGGGCCTGTAGCCCGCCTCCAGCAGCCGGTTCAAAATCCTGTACACATCATACGCCCGTACGTCCAGGGCAAATTCCACCAAGACATAGTCTGTCCGGTTTATGGTCAGGAGGTTCCCACGCTTCAGCCCTTCCACCACGCCGTCGGAGGCGAAGATCTCCATCCCCTCCACTACCTGCAGGGGAATTTCTTCCTTCCTCAGCATTTCCCTGAATTTCTCCAGCCTCTCCCGGTATCTTTGGGGCCAGCCTTTCCCGTCCCAGCCGGGGTAATTTCCGTGGCAGGTTGCGGCCAGAACCTTGGTCTCGGTCTCTGCTGCCGTCTGCGCCATTTCCAGCGCATCCTCCCAGGACTTCGCCCCGTCGTCCATCCCCGGAAGGATGTGTGTGTGCAAATCGATCATTTGTCTCCTCCCGTCACCGTCACGCTCAAAACCGCCTCCGCCGTCTGCGTGCCATCCAGAGAAACCGCCGTGTACACCACGGAATATCTGCCCGGCACGCTTACATTCACCGAGCTACTGACCTGTAGCCGGTCAATGACGCTGCCGCTCAGAGGGTCCCGCGCCTCCTCCACATAGACCAGCGGGTCAAAATCCGCCCCCACCGGTATCTCTATGTGGTCTTGAACCAGCGTCAGGACCAGGTCGCTGACTTCCCCTTCGATCTGCGCCTTGACCGTCTCCTGGGCCGTGTCCAGATAGGCGTTGCTAAGCTGGAAAGTCAAAAGGTAGCTGCCCTGGGAGAGTTTTTTCCTCGTCCAGGTAATTTGGTTGGTCACATCCTTACCGAACCCATCGTCCCCTTTGATCTTCCCTTTTTCTTTCAGAATTTCTATGAGATCATCCAGCCAGGACGCCTCCAGATTCAGCTGCCCATCCAAGGTGATCTTCGGCCCCTGGTAATTTTTCAGGACCAGAGTTCTCTCCCGGGTCAGCTCCCTGCCCTCGGCGGTAAAAAGAGAATACCGGACTTTTTTCCGATTCCGGGTTCCTGAGCCAGTAATCAGGGCATTTACCTCCCGGGTAATGTCGCTTCCATCCACGTCCGTGCCCCTGACGCCCTCCAACAAATCCAGTCTTCCCGACCCATCGTAGACAATCTCCTCCGTCTGAAACTCCAGGGCCTCCTGTCCAACTTTTTCTCTCTTCGCCGGCTTCTTCTCCTGTCTCTTGTCCTGATATGCCGCTGCCGCCACTATGGCGATGAGCAGAAGAATCCCCGTGATTCCCAGCACTAGCCTAACTCTGTGTCTCCTCATCTTGCTCTCCATAACCGTATTTTCCATAATAGCCATAACCATACCGTCCATAGCCATAATAACCGTATCTTCCCTTGTGTAACGGCACACCGTTAAAAGCATAGCCCAGAATCGTCGTCCCGCTGCTCTCGAGCCCCGCCAGACTCTCCAAAATCCTTCGCTTCTGGACAAAATCATGGCGGATGACATAGCAAATCCCGTCTGAGAATTCCGCCATCAAGCTGGCATCCTCGAACATCTCCGCCGGAGGGCTATCCAGAATCACCAGATCATACTCTCCTCGGACTCTTCTTAAAGTCTCTTGAAACTCCGGGCGGTTCAAAACCGCGGGCACATTTCTCACCGGCAGACTCCCGCACAGGAAGGAAATCCCGCTGCGCCCGTCCTTTTCCACTGCCTTTTCCAGGCTGCACTTCCCTGTGACCACGCCGTAGAGCCCCTTTCCCTCCGTCTCGGTCAGACAGCGCCGGTCAGTCTGTTTGCGCAAATCCGCGTCGATGAACAGTACCTTTTTCTCATGTAAGGCCGCGGCGTAGGCCATGTTGAGGGCCACCGTGGATTTTCCCTCCCCAGAGATCGTACTGGTAACCAAAAGAATCTTACCGTTCTTATCCTGCAACTCTCTCTCCGCCTTCAGCTCGATGCTTAAGAGGCTTTCCTTGAACCTTTGGGAAAACTCCTTGTTCAAAATGGAGATATCCCGTCTCCTCTTCTTTTTTCTGGCCTTTTGCTTCATCTCTGGAAGATTCCCTAGGCAGGGAAGACTCATGACGTTTTTCAGCTCGTCAGGCGTCTGAACCGTCTTTCTGAAAAAGGCGTACAGCACAATCAGGAAGATTCCCGCTGCCGCCCCCAGGAGTGCCCCTTTGACGGCCTTTTTCACAAAATTCGGCTGGTTGTAAGGCTCCTTTGGCGCCGTGGGCACGTCAATCATATTAAACTTCGTCTCCCCAATCACGAACCTGGACACCTCTGGGTAAACCTTGATCGCGGATTCCAGAATCGCCTTGGCGTCCTGCGGGTCACTGCTGGTCACTGTCATAGTGATCAGGTTCGATTCTGACACCGCCTGAGCGGAAATGCTACCTTTGATCGAGTCCACGCCCAGGTCCTCCTTTATGGCATCCGTCAGAAGGCTACTGCCAAGAATATAGGGAAACGTCTTCGCAAGCTGTCCGGCCGTGGTCGTGTCGTAGTAAAAATTATAGCTGCCTTCCTCCTGACCGTTCTCACTGTTTCCCCCTGTCATAACCGTAAACGAGGCCACGGACTGATACATGGGCGTATAAAACTGGGAATTTTTTACGTAGTAAGCCGCGCTCCCCAGCGCCGCCAGCAGGATAACCAGCCACCAGAATCTGGCGAGGCCCTGCAGAAAGTTCCACAGCAAAATCCCCAAGTCGATCTCCAGCTCCTCCCGGTCTTCCAATCTCTCGTCCACTGTCAATCCCTCCCTTCTGCTCTTCTGCCAAAGCGGTATCCATAATAGCGGTACTCCTGCCCATTGCGAAACAGACTCTCTCTTTGAAATACATTCAGCACAAAGCCCGAAAAATCCGTCCCAGACTGACCGATATTGTCCACTGCGTCATTCACCGCCCGTATGTCCGTCCAGTCCTGTCTGACTATCAGGACCGCCGTGTCCGCCAGCTTCATCAGCAGCTCCGTGTCGCTGGCCAAGGACATGGGCGAGGAATCTAAAATCAGGTAGTCCACCAGATTCCTGCTGTCCCGGATGAACTGCTTCATCCTGCCGCTGTCCAGATATTTGGCCGAGTTGTGCACCCCTGTTTTCTGAAAGATCGTAAAAATTTTCCCGTTTTTCTGGTAAGACATCACCTCGTCCATGGATGCCTTGCCGTCCAGATAATCCGTCAGGGACTTTCCCTTGCTTCCCGGCTTTTCAAAGATTTTATGCTGGGCGGGCTTTTTCAGGTCCGTGTCCACCAACAAGACTCTTCTGCCCTTCTCCGCCAACGCCAAAGCCACGTTCGACGCTATGGAGGATTTTCCCTCGTTCTCCGCCACACTGCTGACCATGATTACCTTCTGTCCCTTTCTCCTCATCCGGTGGTCCAGACGAGTCGCCAGCTTTCGAACGGACTCCAAATACCCGGAACTCACCAAAGAAGAGGTAATCAAGATGGAGCGGCGTTTCTTCCGGAGGAATCCCAGAAACGTCTTATTTTTCCTCTCATAGGGAAGAACTCCCAGAATGGCGCCGTCTAAATTCCTCCTGGCTCCCGTCCTCGTCTTCACTGTAAACCGCAGCAAAGAGGCCAGCACAATCAGGGCTCCAGCCCCGGCAATGGCCCCCAACATCGCCAACTTCTGAATTCTTGAGAAGTTCGGCACATTAGAGGGAGACACCGGCACCGTGGGCTCCTGCACCATTTTCAAAACCGCGTTGGAGAACAGATAATCCGACACGGTATCATAATTCTCGATGGCAGACTGGATAATCAGGTATGCCTGCCTAGGATTGACGGAGGTGACGTCCAGTACGATCAGGTTTGTCTCCTCGATAATGCTAGAAGAAATCTCCCCCTTAATCGTCTCCTGTCCCAAATCCTCCGCGATTTTTTCCCTCAGCACATTGCTGTCAAAAACCTCACTGAATACCTCCGCCATCTGGTTCGCCATCGTCAGCGAGGAGTAAGCGCTACTGTTGTTGCCTTTGGCACTGACCGCCATTGTGGCGGTAGCCGTGTACTCCGGCATGTAGAGCAGCCCCGCCGCGCCGTTGACTGCCAGATACGCCGTCGCGGCCGCCAGTATCAGCACCCAGAAGTTTTTCAGGATATCTCTGACGACACAAAACAGACTGACTTCGTCCAAATTAAATTCTCTCATCTCATCCATGATACCACTCCTTTACTCCCGGACAATGACCGTCAGCCATGTCTCTCCGCTAAGCCCCTGTTCATTTGTCACCTGATAATGTACTTCGTAACACCCGGCCTCCTGGTTGTTCACGCTAGATTCCACCGTCAGAGAAGGCCCCTGCACCAGATTCCCGTCGGCGTCCTCCACGCTCTCCACATAGAGGTTCGGGTCAAAGCCTTCTCCCTTTTTCACATAGACCAGAGGCTCCATCAGTTCAATCTCCAGCGCGGCATTGGAGCCCTCCACGATGTGTACCGGCAGACTCGCCTCTTGCGTATCCCCAAAGCTGTTGGACACCTCCACCTGGATGGAGTACTCGCCCTCCTCCCGGTAGTTCACATCACTCTCCACCAGTCGTACCAGAGAGGTCAAATCGCCATCCAGCACATCGTTCGCTCCCACCTGGGAGACTGCATTGCTGCCTGCCCCGGCTCGGAACACCAACGGCTGCGACAGCGTAAACTGCGGGGAACGGTAATCTGTAAAGCGGGTCTTCCTGGTGAGAACCGCCGGCTGGTTCACAGAGTCAAAGACCACATAGGAGACATTGCACACCCCCGGTTCCAGAAACTGGGAGAAGCTTCCCACAATAATCTGATCTGTCAGATCTCCGTCCTTCGCGTCAGAGGCTGTCAGCCCTTCCAGTAGGTCTCCCTCCTCATAGTCCACGGAGAGCTCCATCTCTTCTCTGTCGCTCGTGAGCAAAGGCTTCGTGGAGTCCTCGAGCTGCTTTTCCTTCACCCAGGAAAGGCCATATAGCCCCAGGCTGACCACAAATAAAAACATCATTGTAATTCTTATATATTTCATTTCTTACCTCATTTCTCAGAGTCCTGCCCCTCGGCAAAGCAGTCAAAAAGCTTCCAAAAACTCCTGCAGTCCCCTCTCGTCCACCTGGGAGAACCCGCCATCCTGAATCTTATATACGCGGCTGCACAGGGTGAATACACTCGGCCTGTGGGCTGCCACAATCACCGTGCGGTACGGTTCTCTCTTTATAATATTGTTCAAAACTCTCCTCTCCGTGACCACATCCAGCGCGCTGGTGGCCTCGTCTAGAATCAACACCGGGGCGTCCGCCAGCAAAGCTCTGGCTATGGAAAGCCTCTGTTTTTGCCCCTCAGAAAAACGCTGCCCCCGCTCCCTCACCTGGGTCTCCAGCCCGTCCTCCAGCTTTTGAACGAACTCCCACGCGCAGGCGCTTTTAAGCGCCGCGATGATCTCTTCCTCGCCGGCCTGCGGCTTCGCCATGAGCATATTCTCACGGATTGTGCCTGAAAAGAGCGTATTCCCCTGAGGAATATAGCTGAACATACACCGGGTGGAGGAGGAGATCTCTAGCGACTCGCCTCCGGGATTTCCCAACCGGATATCGCCGCTGCTGGGATGGTAGAGTCCTAGCAGGAGATTCAAGGTGGTGGTCTTTCCCTGGCCGGAAGGACCGATCAGAGCCACGATCTCTCCGGGATTCGCCTCGAAATCCGCCTTTTGGTAGACCCATTTTTGTCCTTCATAGGCGAAGTCCACCGCTCTCATCTGGACGTAGACTCCAGTCTGTCTTCCAGTCTCCTTCATCCTCTTTGCCGCCTCTTCATCCTCTAGAAGCTCCCGGGGGAGGCTGACCACCTCCATAATCCGTTCCGCGCTGACGCAGGCACGGACCGCCGTGGGCGCCAAGCTCAGAATCGAATTGAAGGACCCTCTCAGGGCTCCTGCCATCCCCACGAACATAGTCATGGTTCCATAGGTGATCTCACCCTGCCACAGGCGATAGATCGCAAAGCCGTAGCAGGCATAGCCGATTCCCTGTCCAATCAGAGAGGTCAGCATCATCCTGTACGCCTGGAACCGGTTCTGACGTGCCGCCACGTCCATGGCCCTCCTCTGGATATGGTAAAACTTCTCCGTCACCTGGTTCAGCATCCCAAAAGCCTTGATGAACTGGAGATTCTGAAATGTCTCCTGGTCAAACACCGTGCGGTCGCTGGCCACCTCCTGGTTTTCCCGCTGAAACCGGCGCAGCCTGCGGGTGGTGCACCTGGTGGCGAGAAAAGAGACTGGGCCCCCAGCCAGAGCCAGCGCGGCCATCGCCGGGTCATGGCTCACCATGATGACGAAAGCGCCTCCGAAGCTAATCAGCGCTGTCACTGCGTTCGGCAGAAAGGTCAGCACACTGTTGGCCACAGCGCCGGCATCGCCGTTTACCCGAAACAGGAGGTCGCCGGAACGATATCCGGCCAGGCTGGCCCAATCAGTGTGAAGCACCTGCTCATAGATGTCCGCCCGTATTTCGTTGGTCACCTTCAGCCGAATCTGAAAGGATATTCGGGTCTTGACCGCGTTGACGAAGATCTGCCCCACGCCCACACCTACGTAAAGGGCAACCACCCGGCCGATTCCCTTGGTATTCATCCCCGTCACCGCGTCCACCAAATCCCGGGTGACCAGAGAAAAACCGAGACTTAAGACGGAGCCCGACGCTCCCAGCAGGACGTAAAAAGCGATCAGCAGCCAGTAACGTCTCACATACAGATACATCCAGAGCAGCTGGGCAGTCAGCTTTTTTAGTTTTCCTTCCTTGATCTTTTTCCACACTCGGTTCTGTTTCCTCATTTTCTCCCTCAAAAAGAAAAAATCCCGCTCAGCGAGATTTGTATTCTCCAAATACGGCCTCCTCTGTCAGCCTCACCGCCTCCTCGTCCGGCCGGCACGAGAGCTCATAGACCGGAATCCTGCCCAGCAGGCGGTCCAACAGGTACAGGCACAGCTCCATCCCACCGTCCAGCCATCTGGGATAAAAGACGCTGCCGGACACCGCCGCCACCTTCTCAAAGCCCTCCAATCTCCGAATCGCGTTATGCTCCGCCTGCTTCAGGACGATCATGGCCCAAAGGGGTACTCCGATATTCTCACAGTAGGCAGACGAACCGTGCCACGGAGTTCCCCAGCCGAGAAATCCCGTCCCGATCTCCTGGGCAAACACAAGATCTCCGTTGACGATCACCGCGCCCCTATGGCAGTTCCAAAGCTCCGCCTGGGTCGTCTTTCCGATTCCCGACGGTCCCAGGAACAAAAGCCCCCGGCCTTCTGGCGCCGCGAGCGCCCCATGAATCTGAAGAAGGCTTCGCCTCACAGCCGTCGAGTAAAACATCTGAATCAAAAACGCCTGGAGGTTACGCGGATTTTCCAGCGGCAGAATCCTGCAGGCGCTCCAGTCCCCGGAGACCAGCATCACGTCTGCCTCTGTCCGAAAGATCTGGGAGGTTCCCGGCCAACTGTACCCCTGCACGCCGTAACATACGCTCTCCGCCTCTGAAAGCAGCGTCACCGCAAGATCACTCTTCCTTCCATCCGTTTCCACCTGAAATTTCCTCCAGCTCTCTGCCGGGAAGTCTCTCCCCGCCTCCCAGCCAAACCGGATTCCCGCAATGTCGAAATTTCTCTTCATTTGTTTAAGTTGGAGTTGTACAGTTCATAAATATGTTGGGATTTTCCTGGATAAATGCCCATTTCGCCTCCGAACTCCAACCGTAACCATCCAGCCATGGATCCAGATTATCAATTCCAGTGCTGACATAAGCTATAAAGTCCTCATATGTGTTCCCATATCCCGCTGCCGGATTATTGGTCCACGCACCACTAAGAGGAACATTGGAGCTCCCCCACGCAGTCTCCCATCCGGTATCAGTAAACCCTCCGCTGGCAGTCCAGGTCAGCCAATATGTACCTTCCGTCCCACCCCCAGACTCTGCCATCGTCATGATTCCGCCGTTGGCAACTTCCCCCGTCACTTCTACGTATACTTGTCCCATATATCTTCGTCTCCTTTCCATTCATCGTAATACTGTTTTATTCTTCCACAGAACTCATCCGTGACCTGGCGGGGGCCTCCGCACTCCACCGCCAACGTCCCAGCGCATTTTCTACACACGCTGCGCGCTCTGCAGGTCTTACATTCCTCCGGCCAGTCCAGAGTCTCTTCATAGATGAGCAGCTCCTTCCATGCCTCCGAAAACACCTGCCCCCGCACGGGAATGTCCGGTTCGTTCATAAAACTGCAAAATCTCATGAATCCGTTCCAGGTCACCCAGTACCCCAGCCGATAATCCCGGCAGTAGGTACAGGGTTTTCTCTCTATTTTTACCGGGCTGCCCTTCAGGCAGTGCAGGATTTCTTTTCTCTTCGCCTCATTCAGCTTCTCCTGGACGCGCGCCTCCCTGGCCTGGCTGTCCGGCGTTCGCACCGAGGGCTTGACGTTCCCGGTCGCCAGGTAGGGCAAGCCGTTATCCCGCGCATAATCCGCCATCCTTGGGAGGTCCGCCTCATTCTGGCGAATCACCGTGCTCACCAACTGTACAGGAATTCCCAACTTTCTCAGAGTCCGGAGGCCCCGGTCCGTTTTGGAAAATCCGTCTCTCACCCGGCACACCGCCTCGTAGACTTCATCGCTGGCCCCGTACAGAGTCGCCTTCACGCCCACCGGCGGGCATTCCTCCAGAAGCTTCGCCGCCCTCTCGTCGATCAGCGACGCGTTGGTCTGCAGGGTGATAAAAAATCCCATGCCGGTCAGCCCGCGCCAGATCGTCTCGAACTCCGGGTGCATCAGGGGCTCCCCGCCTGTGACGCACAGCCAGACCGTCCCTGCCGCCCTTGCATCCTCGGCAACCTTCAGCCACTCCTTGGCCGAGAGCTCTCTTCCGTATCTCGGCATCTCCTCCGGCTTAAGATGGACATAGCACATTCGACAGTCAAAATTACAGCGGCAGGTCAGCTCGAAAGTTCCCGATATGGGAATCGCGTCGGCAAACGCCCGCTCTCTCACCGCACGATAAAAAGGGTCCGCCCCTTCGTTTCTTTCGCACACCGGTTCGAACCCGCCGCCCGTCACTGTTTGCCCTCCGGCATCCGCACCAGGACACTGCCGTGGGCCACCCCGTCGTCCAGAATGTTGTTGGCGGCAAGCAGTTTCAGAAATTTGCCGATATCCTCCGCCGCCTTCTCCCGGGTGACGCCCTCATAGCGCTCCATGACTCGGTTCACCAGATCTTCCTTCTCGAACTCCTCATCCTTCATGTAGTCCCATAGGTAGGCCGCCGAAGACGAGATATAGACGATGGAGGTGACTTCCTTTACCCGTCTGCCTGTGGGCACAATCACAAACTGGCCCGCCACTTCTCTCAGTATCAACCCATCCTTCAGCCTCATCTGTCGTCCTCCTTCTCCCGGTCGTTTATCACAACTCTCAGTATAAATCTTTCCTCTTCCTTCCATGCCTCGACGCTGCCCTGGTATTTTCTCGTGACCAGCTCGATGCTCTCCATCCCATAACCTCGGATATTTTTCACCAACCTTTGGTTCCGTCCGAAGTCCTCCGCCTCGGAAACGTCGTTTTCTAGCTTAATCAGAATACTCTTTTTTAGCTGCCGTATTGCCACATGGATGCACCTCCTCTCCGGCGGGCATTCCTTGCAGGCGCGGATGGCGTTTTCCATCGCATTTCCCAAAAGGACCGTCATATCCATGATGTTAAAGGGATAACTGTCCTGGACCTGGATGTCGCTTTTCACCCGGATGCCGTTTTGCTCCGCCTGGATGATGTAGTAGCTTAGAACCCCATTTAACACAGAGTTTTCCGAAAGCTTCCGGCTCTCCGCCTTTTCCAGCTCCGCCAGATAGCTACCGATGTACTCCTGTAGCTCTTCGGTCTTGCCGCCGTGTACTAGGGTGCCCATCGTCCGGAAATGATGCCGCAGATCATGCCTTCTTCGCTTTTCCTGCTCCATGCTGTCGCACATGCTCTTATACTGCTGCTCGTAGGCCTTCAGCTTCGACTCCATATCCTTCTTTTCTTTTTCCAGGACCAGGCACCCCAGATAGATGAGGTAGGCCAGAATATCTCCCGCCATAAAGCAGAACATCCAGACACTCAGGTAGATCTCATATCCCAGTCTTTGCATCTGCATATTCAGCTTCGTCTCAATCATCAAGGCGATAATCAAAAGAACCAGAATCGCGATGGAGCAACCGGTGGCCAGCTTGATCTCCCTGTGGTCCAGGTAGGTGATCTCCCGTACCGCGCTGCGGCGCAGAAGCCAGAAAAGCGGCGGAAACGTAAGCAGAGTCGCCAGTGCGTAGCAAATCAGGGTCATCCCGCTGTAAGGAGTAAAATATCCGAATGGAGCGATCTCCAAATAGAATTTCGCCGCTATCTTGTTTATCACATAAATAAAAACCCCATACTGGACGACGAGCAGATAAAACAGCAGTTTTCCTTTCGTCCCCTTTCGAAAGCTGAGAAAGTAGACAACGCTGCCCAAGGCCAGACACAGGCTGAACAGCAGATTGGCTGAGGATGTGAGCGTCATCTCGCTGGCCCCGCCCCCGAAGAGCCTGCCCAGATAGCAGGCCGATAGGCAGGCCAACAGCAGGTAACCTATATTTAAAAAAATCAGCAGCCTCCGCTTGGAAAACCGTAGAACCGACTCGCCAAAGGGAGCGTAAAGTAAAAATATCATCGACAGAATCTGAAGCAGATAGCCGAAAAACTGCACCACTGTATAATAGATCTGAACACGCATACTCTCTATCCTATTCTTCCATATAATGTCTAAAGATATAATCGTTGTATTTTCTTCTGCTGTCGGCTCTCTGCCTCCGGCTTAGCATAAAGATCATTCCTCCCACCTCGCAGGAATCTGTGTTCATTCTGTCGACCGCTTCCATATTCACGATGACGCCCCGGTTGATACGCAAAAAACGCTCGTCCAAATTCTTCATGACCTCCTGAAGACTTCCCCGGACTCTCACCACCGCCTCAGTAGCCAGATGGATATACAGGTAATTATGGATACTCTCTATATAGACAATCCTGCGGTATGGGATTTTCTGATTCTGCCGGATATCCGCGTCATAGACCTCCAGCTGCGGCATGTGTATTCTATGGAACCGCTTCTTGATCTTAAACAGCAGGCCCCTCCGGTACGGCTTCACAAGATAGTACAGCGCGTCCAAGTCTATTGCCTCCGGCCCGAACTCTCTGCTAACGCTGACAAACACAAGCTCCGTCTCCGGAAAGCGTCTCCGTATCTCGCCACCGATCTCCAATCCGTCTGTCTCTTCCATAAATATGTCTAAAAAAATCAGACCGTAGGCTTTCCCCCCCCCTCGATTTGACTGAGCAAATCTCGGCCCGCGCTATATTCATCCACCTCTGCATCCGGCCAGACAACTTCTAACGCTTCGCGCAAATCCATACGATCTTTTCTATCATCATCACAAATAGCTATTTTCATATCATACCTCTATTGTCATTATAAGAGAATATACCAATTTCTTCCAGTGCCATTTATCCCATTTCTCTGCCATTCATCCCTCTTTTTCCTGAACTACTGGACATTTCCCCCTGCTTCCTTTACTCTGGATAGATAAGAAATATTTGATCCGCGCCCTGCGGCGGCGCGCCTATGTTATAGATCATAACCCGTCAAAAGGAGAGTGTTTAGATGTCCCATCATACTGCAAACAATACTGGTAAAAAGCTAAAAAGCCCCGGAGTAATTCTCTGTCTTTTCCTGCTGCTGGCCTCCGCCGGCTTTATCGCCGTCCTCCTGCATACAAAGATGTTGCCTGGGCTCTATATCGCCGTTCTTTCTACCGGCATCCTGGCGGTTCTGTGTCTCATCTTTTGGCTGACCGGAGATTTTCACCGCAGGGACCGCTTCGTGGCCGGTTCCGCGCTGGCCCTGCTCTGCATGGCCCTGTATATTTTCACGGGCTACCACGTCGGCTTGACCCAGCAGGCTCTGCTCCAGGTGACCAGCCCTTCCGCCGAGAAGTCGGTGATCTCCTTCTATGTCCTGGACAGCGACCCGGCAGAAACTCTCTTTGCCGCCGCCGGATATACCTTCGGCATTCTTAAGACCCAGGACCGTGCAAACACAGATCAGACCCTCAGACTGGTAAGCCAGGAACAGGAGCTGACGCTGAAGACCAGGGAATACGACGGTCTGGCTCAGCTCGCCGACGCCCTATCTGGTGGCGAGATCGGCGCAATTCTGCTGAACCAGGCGTATCTGGCCCTTTTCGACGAGCTTCCAGGATACGAGGATTTTCCTGAACAGCTCCGCGTGCTCTCCACCCAGAACGTGGAGCAGCCAGTGGAAATTCAGCCGGTAAAACCCCCCTCCCAGGAACAAGTGATTAACGTGTACATCAGCGGCAGCGACACCCGCGAGGATACCCTTCCCGGACTCAGCCGCAGCGACGTCAACATCCTGGCCAGCATCAACACCACCTCCAGGGAAATCCTGCTGGTCTCCACTCCAAGAGACTACTACGTGCCCCTATCGGTTTCCAGCGGCGTTCCCGATAAGCTGACCCACGCTGGTATCTATGGGGTACAGGTCAGCATGGATACCCTCTCCATGCTCTACGATGTGGAGATTGACTACTATTTCAAGGTGAACTTCACTGGCTTCGTGGACATCATCGACGCCTTAGGCGGCATCGAGGTGCAGTCCGACTACAGCTTCGACGCCTATGGCTATCACTACGACAAGGGGACCAACCTGCTAGACGGGGACGCCGCCCTCGGCTTTTGCCGCGAACGCTACTCCTTCTCCAGCGGCGACAGGCAACGGGGAAAAAATCAGCTAGCCGTCATAAAGGGAATCATCCAGAAAGCGGTCAGTCCCTCCATTCTGTCCACTTACACCTCCATCCTGGAGCACGTGCAGGCCTGTATCGACACAAACGTTCCCTACGACCTGATCGCCTCCCTGGTCCGACGGCAACTATCCGACGGCGCCTCCTGGACTGTGAACAGTTACAGTGTGGACGGCACCGGAGATACTCAGGTGCCCTATTCCATGAGTTCCCCGGTCTACGTCATGGTCCCCGATATGACCACTGTGGAACACGCCAAGGAGCTACTCAAAAAGACTGCCAGAGAGCCGGCGCCGGATGAAACCTAAAAACCTATCAAGGAGTGATAAAGTATGAACTGTCAGACTGAAAATTTCCTGCATCTGTTAAGATCTTTTTTGTGGGGGAACACCGCCAGACTCGACTCCCCAGACTGGGCGAAGCTGTGCGAGCTGGCTGGACTGCACAATCTCATTCCTGCCGTATATTCCGCCGCCAGCCGGACCGAGGAATTCTCCCGGGCCGATGCCTCCGCCCGGACCCAGCTTCTGGAGACGACTCTCGTACAGTCCAGCCGGCAGTTCATGAGGACCCAGGAGCTTTTTCGCATCTACGAAAAGCTGCTCAGCGCAGGAATCCAGCCCCTCATCCTCAAAGGCCTGATCTGCCGCAGCCTGTATCCAGAACCGGAGCTGAGAGTTTCCTGCGACGAAGACCTCTGGGTGCGAAAGGAAGATCTGGCTGCCTGCGACCGGATCCTGAGAGCTTGCGGCTACACCCCTGATTTCGACGACGTGACGCCGATTCTGGACACCGTGCAGGAAATCACCTATGAAAACGGCGTGCTGGTCATCGAACTCCACCTGAACCTTTTTGGTACGTCAAACTCAGATCGCTTTCAGATGACCCAGGTATTTTGCCGCTCCTTCAGCCAGAATATGGAGTTGGAAATCCAGGGACATAAGGTCTTCACCCTGTGCCCCACTGAGCATTTTCTGTTCCTGTTTCTACATCTGTACAAGCATTTTTCCGTAAGCGGCGCAGGAATCCGCCACATCATGGATTTTCTCATGTTCCTGGACAAGTACAACGAGGACATAGATTTCACCCGAATCCGGCTTGTGGTCTCCCAATTCCGAGGGGAATTGTTTTACTGCTCCCTGCTGGAGATCGGCAAGACGTACCTGGGTTTTTCACCGCAAAAATCTGCGGAACTATTCAGCTTGTCCATCTCCCGGCCAGAACTGGAGCTGCTGTTGGAGGACATCATACAAAGCGGCTGCTTCGGAAACGCCTCTAAAGTCCAAAAACTGGGCTCCACCTATGTGATGTCCTATGCCATCTCTTCAGAGACCCACAGGCCTCAGATACTGCCGCTGCTCTTTCCAAAGGCAGAGTTTTTGTACCCGTCCTTTCCCCTTCTCATCCGGCACCGGTGGCTTCTCCCCTTCGCCTGGTGCGCCAGAATCCTGAAATTTTTCTGGAAAACCTGCCGTTCAGACAAAAAGGAGGTCTCCGAAGGCATCCGATACGGAAAAAAGCGGGTCCGTCTGCTGAAAAAATACAAAACGTTTCCCGGGACTGTTGCAAAAGTAGATAAATAATCCACCGAATGAGTGAAAGGACATTAAAAGTCCGGCTTCGCCTATACAATATCTTTGGGCGGAAAGGACTGGTAACCACCAGCAGGGTAAGGTATTATTCTTCCGATACCCAACAAGCAATAGTGGAGGATTGTCTTTCGGGAAGCTTTACTGAACTGGAAGTACTAAAAATATAAAATCCAATGAGAAATTCAATTCAGAAAGTAGATTATAAGGTATAACGGTCATAAGGAACTGAAATCTTCTGAAACAGAAGACTGTACCATCATGACTGATGATGTAACAAGTATCTTAAAGGTCAGTGAGGGCAGATTGAAGACTGTAAGAGATATCTAGTTTGCTGATATAGAGAAACAGGGATTTATGCCCGTATATGAACGTCAAAAAATCACAGATGAACTTCATAAACTATGCAGTTTCCGGACGGACTATCAGGTTATAACAAAACCAAAAATGAAAGAGATTCAGAAAAAAGTAAACGGAGAGAAAGCATTATTATATTTCAGGTATAGGACACCAAATGCCACAACCCCAGTATCTTCAAGGATTGTGGCACTTTTTTTCTTTACTAATTGTCAAAGACGAGATTATATCTGATAAGTCAATGTCTGTTCTTCCAGCTCCTGAGGTATTCCATAATAAGCCCCTGCTATGCTTCCACAAATGGCAGCGATTGTGTCACTGTCCCCGCCAATAGAGATTGCATTTCGAATTGCATCTTCAAAATCCACGGATTCAAAGAATGCCTCCAGTGCCTGGAGTACAGAACCCTGGCAGGAAACATCAAACCGATATTTTTTGCGGATACTGTCCAAAGTAAAGTCCAAAGAATAGTATTCCGTCTCTATAACTTTCCTGATCTCTCTCAGACTTTCCCCTTCATTCGCTAGATAGACAGCCACCGTTGTCGCTTCCGCACCTTTTATGGCTTCTGGATGACTGTGCGTAATCTCAGTAACTGCTTTCGAGAATCTTTTCGCCTCGCTCAAACTTCTTGCCGCCTGACCGCATCCCCCAACTCTCATGGCTGCTCCATTTCCATAACTACCATAAGATTTCGGAGAATCTGAAAAAATCCATTCATAGAACTTTTCGCCATAGCCTGCATCCGGATATCGCCGTCCCAACTGCTGCATATCACTTACAGCATTTTCAGCAAGATTAAAAAAAGATGGTGCGCTTTCCATCATTGCTTTCGCGACAGCAATCAACATTACGGAATCATCCGTGAAAAAACATTTGCCAGTCATCAAATGATACCCCGTCTTCTTTTTATAATTTCGAAACTCAAATCTAGACCCTGCAATATCACCTATGACTGCGCCGAGAAGTACGGATTTCTTATCTTCTTTTTTTGTACATTTTTGTTGGAGACGCCCAGGCCAGCGCGATTCTCTGGCGTTCCCCACCGGACAGATGGCTGCCCCGATCATCACAACGGTATCGTAGTCTTTGGGAAACTTCCGGATGAAATCGTGACAAAAGACAGTTTTTTGCCGCCACCTAAAGACCCCTGGGACCAGTAGGCGATCTGCCTCCACCAGCCAATGGAAAAATTCACATTTTCTTTCACGGTATTGCTGAATGTTTAAAAGAAACGGGAATCGTGATTAAAGATTTTGATCACTTCAGGACCATAGATATATTCCGCCAGCGAAGCGTTCACTTTTTGGGCAAGTAATATCTGTCATTGAAAATTTTCGCTGTAATCCCGAAAGGTGAAAAGAATTAGAACAAAACCGACCGGGAGTATGGACAAGGACAGTAAGGCAACTCTCCAGCCCAAAATAAACATGTAAATCAGGATAAAAGCCAGCACAAGGACATTTGCGGTCATTTCCGGAATGAGATGAGACAGCGTGGTCTCTAACGATTCGATTCTGTCGATAACATATGAAATCCTCCATTTTCTACGATAGTTACCTCCAACTAACCCGCGACATAAGCATAGCACAGAGGAATAATCGCTTCTATTCCTGCGGGTTTTATTTATTCCACAGGACATTAAGTTTAATCTTTCCGTTTATGTTTATCCCCGTCTACAGAACATAATATATCATGAAGTCTCTTTATCATCCGATAACTCACCCATCCCACTATTGTCCCCACAGTATTAGTAATCACATCATCCAGTTGGCAAAACCCTCTTTGCGTCACAAGCTGCACTAATTCCAGGCACATACTGAACACGCAGCCGCCTCCGACACAAAATCTCCAATCTTGGAATCTGTAATCTGCCAAAGGAAAGAGGAAACCAAAGGGTATAAACATAATAATATTTTCAATAAAATATGCCTGAGAAATTAAAGAAGAATTCCAGGTTCCAAACAATTCCAAATCTATCCCCATTCTTGAACCCGATTCTCTTGAAAATAATGCCAATTTTAACAAAACAGTTAAATAAACCACACAGAAAAATAAACTCCATTTCTGCCTTAAATTCCTCTTCTGTCTCCTCGCCTTTTCGTGGTATCTTACTTCCCACAGCAGTAAAAATACTCCTCCCACTGCCATTCCCCAAGGCAAATAACCAATCGGCTCTAGCATATCTTTGCCTACAAGTAATAAAAAATCAATTATTCTATTCAATATTTTATTTTCTCCACATTTTATTCAGATTTCTCCTAATATTTGTCATATCTTATCACTTTCCACGTGCCATAACAAGCCTTCATGAAAATCCCCTTTCTTGTCATTCTCAACTTCTCCCTCCTGCAACTATTTTATCTCTTTATTTACTTAATCAAAATTACGGCAACAAATATTATTCAGTGTGAACTACAAATAGTAACAATTATTTTAAGAAAAACTGTTTTCTTTAAATTGAAATCTCTCCTCATTCACCAACCTTCTGTCAATTTTTTATTTCTTTTACTCCAACTTTTCATTCCTATTGCTCTGCATAAAATCCCATAAAACACTCATACTACAAACAAAGAGGTATGAAAAACATGAAAAAAAATTGTAAATACACCTGTGCTGTGGCTGGCATTGGATACGTGGGGCTTTCTATTTCGATTTTGCTGGCCCAGCACTGTAAAGTATATGCTCTGGATATTGATTCAGAGAAAATCGAGCTTATTAATAGAAGACAGTCTCTCATAGCAGACCCAGAAATTGTAGAATATCTTTCCTCTAAAAATCTGGATTTAACCGGAACTTTGGATGCCCGTGAAGCTTATACTCAGGCGGACTTTGTCATCATAGCCACTCCTACAAACTATGACAGCCAAAAAAACTATTTTGATACTACCGCCGTCGAAGCAGCAATATATTTGGTCATGAAATATAACCCAAAAGCTACGATTGTCATCAAATCTACGGTCCCTGTGGGATACACAAAATCTCTGCGCAATAAAACAGGCAACGAAAACATAATGTTCAGCCCTGAATTTCTACGAGAAGGAAGGGCTTTGCATGACAATCTTTATCCTTCTCGAATTATTATTGGCACCGACATGAAAAGTGAATCTTTGAAACAGAAGTCTCAAACTTTTGCTGAATTACTTCTTAGAGGTGCATTAAAATCTGATATTCAGACCCTCTATATGGGTTTTACAGAAGCTGAGGCAGTCAAGCTATTTGCCAATACTTATTTGGCTTTACGAGTGAGTTATTTTAATGAACTAGACACTTATGCAGAGATGAAAGGCTTAGATACCAGACAGATTATCGAGGGAATCTGTTTAGATCCCAGAATAGGCAATCACTACAATAATCCTTCTTTCGGCTATGGCGGTTACTGTCTTCCAAAAGACACAAAACAACTGTTGGCTAACTATTCCGACGTCCCCAGTAATTTGATCGAAGCCATCGTGGAGGCTAATCGAACCCGAAAAGATTTTATTGCAAATCAAGTGCTTCGCAAAGCACATTACTACGAAGCAAATAGTTCTTACGACAGTACTTTGGAAAAGGCAGTTACTATTGGTGTCTATCGGCTGACGATGAAAACAGACTCCGACAATTTTCGCCAAAGCTCTGTACAGGGGATTATGAAACGTGTGAAAGCGAAAGGAGCCACTGTGATCATTTACGAACCCGTTTTAAAAGATGGTGAAACTTTTTTTGGAAGTCGAGTAGTAAACGATCTTGAAAAATTCAAAAAAACCGCTGACGCGATTATAGCTAATCGTTATGAAGCTGTTTTGGATGATGTAAAAGAAAAAGTTTATACACGAGATCTATTTCAACGTGACTGATTTTTCATTTTTAGGAAAGACCTTGTAGAGCTAATGTAAGAAAATCCTTTTTATCACACAAGCACTCCATGATTGGCGCTGAAATACTCAGATAAATGAGGTGAGGAACTATGAAAATAAAACTGGAAAACAAAACAATATTTATAACCGGTGTGGCCGGTTTTATCGGTTCTAATCTGGCTGAAAGATTACTCTCCACAATAACCAATGTAAAAGTCATCGGAATTGATAATTTGAATAATTACTATGATAAAAAACTAAAAGAAAGTCGAATAAGTAAGTTACGAATGTATCCAAATTTTATCTTTATAAAAGGGAACATCGCCGACAAACCTTTTGTTCAGAAACTCTTTGATCTGTATAGTCCAGAAATTGTAGTAAATTTAGCTGCGCAAGCTGGGGTTCGGTACAGCATCACAAATCCCGATGCCTATATCGAATCCAACCTTGTAGGCTTCTTTAACATCTTAGAGTCCTGCCGTTACTCACAAGAAGATGGGAAAAGAAAGGTTCAGCATCTGGTATATGCTTCCAGTTCATCTGTATATGGAAATAATCAAAAGGTTCCTTACAGTACACAGGATAAAGTTGATCATCCTGTCAGTTTATATGCAGCTACTAAAAAATCTAATGAATTAATGGCTCATGCTTACAGTAAGCTCTATAAAATCCCAAGTACAGGACTGAGATTCTTCACCGTCTACGGCCCTGCCGGAAGACCAGATATGGCCTATTTTTCATTCACAAACAAACTTGTGAATCAAGAAACCATCCAAATCTTTAATTATGGAAACTGTCAACGGGATTTCACCTACATTGATGACATTATAACCGGTGTTGTAGAAATCATGGAGAAACCACCAAAACTTACAGAAGATCAGGTGCCTTACCACATCTATAATATAGGTAATAATCATCCAGAAAACTTAGTGGATTTTGTGGAGATTCTTCAGCAAGAATTGGTGAATGCCGGAGTACTGCCTGAAAATTATGATTTCGAAGCTCACAAAGAATTGGTTCCCATGCAGCCTGGGGATGTACAGACCACCTATGCGGATATTGATGAGCTGATACAAGATTTTGGTTTTAAACCTAACACTTCACTGAGAGACGGCCTGCGTGCTTTTGCCCAGTGGTACAAAAAATATTATTTTCAATAGGAGTCAACAATGGCTAGAGAACAAAAAAACAATCAACCTCATATCTGTTTTGTGTCTTCCTCAGGCGGGCATTGGGAACAACTTCAAAAATTGAAACCATTGGCTGAAAAATATGATGGATTTTTTGTTACAGAGAAAACACAATTTGAGACTCCGCTCAGTAAATACTTTATGTTACAGACGGATTTAAAAGACAGATGGATGCCTTTAAAAATGCTCTTCAACTTCACACACGCTGTTTTCATTTGGTTCCGAGAGCGCCCTGATTTTGTCATCACTACTGGAACTATGATCGCGTATCCATTCTATTTAATGACTATCTTATTCCGCAAAAAATTCGTGTTTATAGAAACCTTTGGACGCGCCAATATGCCTACTGTTGCTGGAAAGAAAATGGAAAAACATTCAGATCTTTTTATTGTACAGTGGGAAAGTCAAAAAAGATTTTATAAAAAAGCTATTTACGGCGGCTGCCTTTACTGAATGTGAGAAACGGAGGAATTGACCTTGATATTTGTGACTGTAGGTTCCAGAAATTATCCATTTAATCGCTTATTTAAAAAACTTGATGAGCTATATGAAGATGGAACATTGAACGATGAAATGTTTGCGCAGATTGGAACATCTTCCTATTATCCCAGACATTTTGAATACAAAAATTTTCTCTCACCGGAAGAATTTACAAATAAAATTTCTCAGGCTGATATTGTAGTGAGTCATGGTGCCTCTGGTTCTATTATGCAAGCATTAAACGCTGGGAAAAAAGTCATTGCCGTAACTCGTCTGGAAAAATATAAAGAACATATTAATGATCATCAACTTCAAAACAACGAAGCGTTTTCCAGTAATGGATATGTTCTGATGGCGGACCCTGAGCTCAGCGATTTAGGAGAATGTTTTCATAAAATTTACGCTGGAACCGATCATCTGGTCACTTGGAAAAACAAGGACCCTTTCGCCATTATTCATATGATTGACCATTTCATTCAGCAAAATTGGCAGCTCAAAATGAGGTAGATAAGTATGAATATACTAAAAATCGAGAATGCAGGAAAAAAACTATTAGAAGGACATCCTATTATGAAACGTACTGCAAAACGACTATATCATCTAGCAGGCTATACGTTTTCCAAAGACAAAATAAAATCGGAAGGCCCTCTGATTCGAGTTTCTCCGCGAGACGGCTTTGAATATTTTTATGGTTATTACGATAAATCTCCCTGGGACGCGGATGACCGATATATGATTGCTCTGAAAGTCAGACAGACATATAAATCACCCGCACCGAAAGAACCTGGAATCTTAGTGCTACTGGATACAGCCCGGCAAAACCAAGTTATAAAAATTTCTTCCGTACATGCTTGGAATGTCCAGCAAGGCTGCATGGCTCAATGGTTGGGGCCAGATTTTCGGACACGAATTATTTTCAATGATTTCCGTGATGGGCGCTATTGTTCCGTAATTTTCAATATCAGAGACATGAAGATAGAGAAGATTCTTCCGAAGCCTATTTATGATGTGGCAGTTGACGGCAGTTACGCACTTAGCCTAGATTTTTCCCGTCTCCATCGGCTACGTCCTGGCTACGGTTATTCTAATCTTCCTGATTCGACGAGAGATAACCTCTGCCCTGATAAAACCTGCATATGGAAGCTGGACTTGAAAACAAGTTCTGTCACAGAACTTCTTAAATATAGAGATCTCGCAGATTTTCAGCCTGATATAACTATGAAAGGGGCTGTTCACAAAGTCAATCATCTGATGATACGGCCAGACGGCAAGCGTTTTATGTTGCTACACCGTTGGTTCCTTAATGGCAAAAAGCACACACGCTTAGTCACTGCTGACCAGAATGGAAAAGACCTGTATAACCTCAGCGATGATGTTTTCGTTTCACATTGTTTTTGGAAAAACAACCAAGAAATACTCTCTTTTCTTCGCAAAGCACAGACAGGAGATCATTACTACCTTATGAGAGATCAGACGCAGCAATATCATATGTTGTGGCCACAACTGAATACAGATGGACATTGTAGTTATTCACCTGACAGAACTCTAGTGGTAACCGATACATACCCCAATCGAAAGAGAATCGCATCGGTTTACCTCTGTATTGAAAAGGGAAACCGCAGTGTCAGACTTGCTCGTGTGTTTTCACCTTTTCGTTATGATAATGACTGCCGTTGTGATCTGCATCCACGTTGGAACCGAGCCGGGAACAAAATTTGTATTGATTCTACCCATGAAGGCAAACGCGCACTATATGTGATACCCTTGCCCTTCAACATAATAGGAGATAGAAATGAGACCTAAAATTAGTGTAATCATTCCTTGTTTTAACAGTTCAAAAACAATACTGCGCACCCTCAATTCGCTGGAACGACAAACGTTCCAAGAATTTGAAGTTATCCTGATAGATGATGGCTCTCAAGACAACACCTTACAGTGTGTTCAGGATTATAGATCTCACTCATCCCTACAGTTATACGTGCATTCTCAAAAAAATTTTGGCGTGTCTGACGCAAGAAATAAAGGAATCAAAAGTGCGAATGCCAACTGGTTGATGTTTCTGGATGCCGACGATGTCTATCATTTTGATTGTCTAAGAATTCTTTATCAGACAATCTCCCGCGGCTGTGACACCGCTTTCGGATATACATCACGAGACGTGACCTCTGTTGAGACTGACAGAAAAGAGATTCCCACGAGAAGTGTGTCAGGCGTAGAAATTGATCGTGGAATGGAGCTCTTCATGTTTGAAAAAGAACGGATACATTTTACAAATTTTATTTATTCCAAACAACTTCTAGACACCTACCAGATTTCTTTTTCCTCTGGTGTGAAATATGGGGAAGATCTGGAATTCACTTGGAAGTATCTGGCTCACTGTAAAAAAGTAGCGGTTGTAAATTACCCAGTCTACGGTTATTACAATAATCCCCATTCTGCAGTAAATACAATTTTATGGAGAAAGACAGACCTGGCTGATGCAATGCTGCGTACCAAAGAATATATAGAAAAGAATCATCCGACATTTTCAAAACAATTTGCTCAGTATATGCTGCCCCGTGCCATATGGACCGTATCGAAAACGTTTGCCGTCGGCAGACAACACAAAATGTTTACGATCTTTCACAACCAGTACCATGTGCGCCGATATATGAAAACTTTGACTCAGTCAGCCCGCAGCCGTTTATTGAAAACATCGTCTCTTCTCTATTTGGTCAGCCCTACCCTGTTTTATTATTCTATCCAAGGCATCTATCATTTCAAAAATCGTTAATAATATTGACCAGAAGGAGAAAAGATATGCCTAAAATAAGCGTGATTACTAGCGTATACAATGAATCTGAAAAAGAGTTGCTGGATTGTGTGGATTCCATTTTGCAACAGACATTCTCAGATTTTGAATTCATTCTTGTCAATGATAACCCAGTACGAGAAGAATTAGATCAAATGTTGGCAGACTTATCCCGGAAAGATCGTAGAATTAAAGTTTTAAAAAATCCTAAAAATTATGGCCTCGCCTGGTCTATGAACCGCGCTGCAGCAATTTCCAGAAGTCCCTATTTGGCACGAATGGATGCTGATGATATCAGCGAGCCGAACCGTCTGGAAGAAGAATTAAAATTTCTCATAAATAACAACTGTGATTTAGTCTGCACTCGTTACAAAACCATCAATGAACAAGGGCGAATTCTTCAAAAGGAAAGCCCTTTTTACACTAAAGAACAGATTATGGCATTTCTTCCCTATCGAAATATCATTCATCATCCTACCGTGCTGATGAAAAAAAGCATTTTTCATGCTGTTGGCGGATACCGAATTTATCCGTGCGCCCAAGACTATGATCTCTGGCTGCGTTTTTTAGAAACAGGTTATCAAATAGAAATGCTTCCGCAAATTCTGCTTCAATACCGAGTCCGAAAGGCCAGTACTACTGGGCAGAGAAGATATCTGCAGGCACTGACATTAAATTACATGAGGAAACTTTACAAAAATTGGAAAAAGTATGGGAAAGATGGCTATTCTCCTGAAAACTATGCTTCCTATTTAAAACGTAACGGAGCAGAGGATCCCAAAAAACAAGCTGCTTTTCGCAAAGCTTCCCTCTATTTGTTGGATTCTCAAAATCCTATCCATACTCCTGTCAAAAAAATTTTGCTGAAATTACGTGTTTTCCTCTCCTCCGGAGTTTACCGCAAAAATTTTATTTACAAAATTCAGCATAAACTCAGCACTTTTCGTTGAGCAATTTCATATGCAAATATCCTTTGGAAACGGTATTTACAGGATAAGATGTGAAAAGGAGATTCAAACTTATGATACCTAAATTTAGTATTGTCGTCCCCGTTTATAAAGTAGAGGCATATTTAGAACGCTGTTTAGGCAGCCTTATCAGTCAGACACTGACAGATATTGAAATTATATTGGTAGATGACGGCAGCCCTGATAACTGCCCACGTATCTGCGATCAATATGCGAAAAAGGACTCCCGCATTAAGGTAATTCATCAAAAAAATGCCGGGGTCAGCGCTGCTCGAAATAAAGGACTGGAATATGCTACTGGTGAATGGATTCTTTTTTGTGATTCTGATGACTGGATGGAAGCAAATGCCTGTGAGGTCTTGTACCAAACAGGAATAGAAAAAAACGTAGATATTGTAGTAGGAGACATCAAAATTATTCATGGAAAAAAGCAACGCTATAATCAGTTTTTTTCGTCAGAGTTTGTGTTCCGTTCCAGAAAGAGGCTGGACCAACTCGTAATGGCTGATCTTTATCAAGGTTACTGTCCACTTCCACCTAAAACGCCTTCTATAGGTTACGGTGGCCCGTGGAATAAAGCAGTCAGGCGTTGTCTTCTACTCCAAAAAAATATACGTTTTGATACGAGTTTACTCGGTATTTTTGATGACATTCTGTATACAGCATATCTCTATGCCAATGCACAAAGCATTGCTTATGTTCAAAAGGCTGTATACAATTACGTATCCATTCCCACTTCTATTACAAAGACCTATAAGCCAAATTCTCTTGACATTAATCGGCGTATTTTTCAGGCTTTTCGTAAATTTATCGTAGAATATTCTACAGACAATCAGTGGGAACCCGCTTTTCATGCTATGGTAATTCGGCGATTTGAGGAAACATTACGCCTGTATTTTTTCAATAAGCAGAATACCCAGCATTTGACAAAAATACTCAAAGAACTAAAACAGACAATGAATACCGAGCCTTATACCACTGCCATAAAAAAAGTAGATACGACCAAATTACTACCTAGTCAAAAAAAAGCTGCTTTCTTTATGCGGATGAGATTTCCTGCCGGTCTGTGGGTACTTTACCGATTAAAAACAATCCTGAGGAAAGTTTGAGAAATTTTTATGAAAAGAAATGTTAAGACTGCCAATCATGAATTGGCTTACTTTGCCGCTTATGTAGTATATATTTTTTATGAAGTCCTCAGCTATTCCAGATATATTTCTATACTGCCTAATATGGTCTTTATAACAATAAAGTTGACAATTATCGGACTATTACTCCTGTCTGTTTTGCTTTTTAAGACTATGTCATTCAAAGAATTGATCGTGGATTTCATTTTATTTACCCTTGGAATTGCTGTTGCTGTCCAAAGTACGAAAGGGTTTTCATTATTAATCATCGTACTTTTTATTATGTGCAGTAGCCATATAAACTATTGGAAGCTTCTGCATGTTACCATGATCGTACTCTTTCTCGGGTGGCTTTTTGTGACTGGTTCTTCCTTAATAGGAATCCTTGAAAACAGAACCTATGCACGTCCAGTTTTAGGGCTCACTGCACAAACCTACGGTTTTAATTATTATGCTTATCCTACGATGGCGCTATTTACTTGTAGTGTCATTTACTTAATTCATCACAGACAAAAGTGCTCCTATCTACGTCTAATTGCTGTTTTTCTATTTAATTATTTTGCTGCTCAGGTATATACCACAAGAGTCTATCTTTGGGCACTCACAGCTTTTGAACTGTATCTGATGCTTACTTGTAAATGGAAGTTTATCAAACTAAAAAGTAGAATATGGGATCTTATCGCACGTTGGGGGTACTTGGCATGTTTCGCAGGAACCTATATCGTATACAGTAATTACGACAAATCTCGGCCATTCTGGGCTGCCGCTAACGCTTTTTTATCCGGCCGTTTGCAGCTTGGAAAGCAAGGACTAGACAACTATCAGTTAAGCCTGTTTGGAACAGAAGTCATTATGTCGGGTAACGCGGAACGAGTATACGGAAATGTATCTACAGAGTCCGATTATATAGACAGTGGTTATCTATACACGCTCCTAGCTTACGGAATTGTTTTCAGCCTTATCATTATTTTATGCTACACTTTGGTATTCCGATATTTATACTTAAAACAAGAAATTTTGTTATATGGTTGGATGGGACTCTTTATGATATTAAATATCGTAAACAACTATGTTCTTCTTATAGAAATCAATCCAATGCTTCTGTTTACTCTAACCGCATGGAAAGAAAGAGCGAATATCAGAAAAAAAGTGCCTCGAGTCAGGAGAAAGATATGAAACGCATTGAATTTATAGATGTGGCAAAAGGCATCACTATATTATTGGTAATTGTGGGGCATACAATTCCAGAAGGCTTGATGCGTACTTTGATTTATAGTTTTCACATGCCCCTTTTCTTTTTTTTAAGTGGATATTTTTACCGAAATATCCCTACGAAAGTTCTGATTAGAAAAAAAGCCCGCCAACTATTACCACCTTACTATATTACTTCAGCTTGTCTGATTATTTTTAACGCAGGAATGCTGTTTATAAGACAGAAGACCGATGAGCTTTTTCCTTCTACAGCCAGGCTTTTCTTTGCCGCTTTATATGGCAGTGGAATGGATATCCATTCGCCATTTCCCATTCCACAGATCGGTGCAATTTGGTTCTTATGGGCCTTATTTTTCTGTTTTATACTGATGAACCTTTTATATCCCTTACGTTATCAACCTGTACTTTTAATTCTGCTGGCAGTTCTTGGAATTTACAGCAGTTCTTTTCTATGGCTGCCACTTTCGTTTCAGGCTGCCCTACCTGCCGTCTCTTTTCTCTATTTAGGATATCAAGCACGACAGCAAAATATAATAGAATATTTACAAAAAAACGTTTGGATAGTCTTTCTGTTTCTTCCGATCTGGTTTTTGACAGCTGCATTGGGAAAAGAAGTCGTGATGGCTGTCAACCATTACGAATGCCTTCCTCTAAACTTTGTCTCTGCTGTAACGGGAATTATTCTAATTCTTATGCTGTCTCTTTTTCTCACAAACCATGCAGTTCAAACAAAGGACTACCTAAAAACAATGGGAGAAAACACCTTGCTCATACTTTGTGTACATCTTCTGGAACTTCGGATATTTCCTTGGTATCTGATTAAAAATTTCATGTCAGAAAAATTAATTTTTGCTCCCTGGCTTACTGCTGCAGTCGTCTGCCTTTTTAAAATATCCATTGCAACCATCGCTGTGACAGTCAAAAGAAAAATAAGGAGTTATTCATGCAAGTACAAAAAAAGTCTTTAAAAATAAATTTTATTATGAACTCCATACTTACCATGTCCTCTTTTCTCTTTCCCTTGATTACTTTTCCTTATGTATCCAGGATTCTTTTGCCTCTTGGTACTGGCAAAGTCTCTTTCGCAACCTCTGTAATTTCATATTTTGCAATGTTTTCACAGTTAGGAATTCCTGTATATGGAATTCGCGCCTGTGCAAAAGTTCGAGATGACAAAGCTGTGCTGTCAAAAACATTCCAAGAGTTGCTGATCATCAACGGAGTCACCAGTCTCATAACTTATTTGTTTTTTCTGCTCACCTTATTTACAGTACCACGGCTCCAACAAGAAAAGCCCCTTTTCCTCATTGTCAGTATGACAATTTTATTGAATACAATCGGCGTAGAATGGTTGTACAAATCCCTTGAACAGTATGTATACATTGCCGTGCGTTCCATATTTTTTAAAATTCTGGCACTGGCAGCAACTTTCTTACTGATTCATCAAGAAAGTGATTATGTTCTTTATGGAGCAATCTCAATTTTTGCCGCCTCTGCCTCTAACATTTTTAATTTTTTTCACATGCACAAATTTGTGAGTTTGAAACCTGTGGGAAATTATCATTTAAAACGCCATCTTCACGCGGTCCTTATTTTTTTTGCAATGTCTTGTGCCACCACCGTCTATACTCATTTAGATACAGTCATGCTCGGTTTTCTAAAAACAGATACAGACGTAGGATATTACAATGCTGCGGTCAAAATTAAATCTATTCTGGTCAGCATTGTCACCTCATTAGGCGTCGTCTTGCTACCAAGAGCTTCTTATTATATTGAACATCGCCAACAGAGTAAATTTTTTAACGTCTCTGAAAAAGCATTGAATTTTGTCTGCCTATTATCCATTCCTTTAATGGTGTATTTTTTACTATTTGCAGAAGAAGGAATTTTATTTTTATCTGGGACTGCTTACCTGCCTGCCATTCTTCCCATGCAGATTATCATGCCTACCCTGTTGCTTATTGGGCTGACTAATGTTATGGGAATGCAGATGTTAGTACCCCTTGGAAAGGAGAAAATTGTATTATATTCAGAGGTTTTTGGTGCTATTTTAAACCTGTCTCTTAATATCCTACTCATTCCTCGTTTTTCCTGTTCAGGGGCAGCCTTTGGCACCTTAGCGGCAGAATTTTTGGTCTTTCTCATCCAATTTTTAGTATTAAAAAAAGATGTTATTAAAATGTATCGTTCCATACCAATGTTTCCTATCATTTTGGGCGTTTTGATCGGTAGCAGTGTTTCTTTTCCAGTAAAGTTTCTAAAAATTCCCGTCTTCTTTACACTCCTTTTGTCCGCTATCTTGTTTTGGGGGATTTACATGGTAATCCTTCTGTGTTTTAAAATCCCACTGATTTTAGATATCAAAAATCAATTTTTAAAAAGCTTAAAACTAAAATAATGATAAGGAGAATTTGCTCATGTACGATTATCTGGTTGTAGGCTCCGGCCTTTACGGAGCAGTCCTCACCCACGAGGCACTTAAAAAGGGAAAATCTGTTTTAGTGATTGATAAACGCTCTCATATCGCAGGGAACGTCTACACTGAAAGAATGGAGGGAATCAATGTCCACAAATATGGAGCCCATATCTTTCATACCAGTGGCAAAAAAGTTTGGGAATATGTACAGCAATTTGCTGAATTTAACCACTATATCAACAGTCCAATTGCCAATTACAAAGGTGAGGTCTACAATCTTCCTTTTAATATGAATACCTTTTCAAAATTGTGGGGAACGATTACTCCCCAAGAAGCCTTAGCCAAGATTCAAAGTCAACAAGGTGAAATTAAAAAAGATCCCCAAAATTTGGAAGAACAGGCGATTTCTTTGGTTGGAAGAGATATCTATAATAAACTTATAAAAGGCTACACAGAAAAACAATGGGGACGAAACTGCAAAGAACTTCCTGCTTTTATCATAAAAAGACTGCCTGTGCGCCTGACTTATGACAATAACTATTTTAATGACTTCTACCAAGGAATTCCCATTGGAGGGTATACCGCTCTCGTAGATAAAATGCTATCCGGAGCGAAAATTTGTTTAAACGTAGATTATCTAAAAAACCGAGAAAGTTTGTGCCTAGAGGCTCGTAACGTGATATACACGGGGCCCCTTGACGCGTATTTCAATTATAGCCTAGGTCCTTTGGAGTATCGCAGTCTTCGCTTCGAGACAGAAGTACTGCCCATCGTTAATTATCAGGGAAACGCTGTTGTCAATTATACAGGCAGAACGCCCGCTTTCACACGTATTATAGAACACAAACACTTCGAATTCGGTACCCAGCCACAAACCGTTATTACCCGCGAGTACAGCGCTGAGTGGAAACCAGGAGATGAACCCTACTATCCTGTTAACGACGAAAAAAATATGTCGTTGTGTAAAAGGTATAAGGAATTGGCTCAAAAAGAAAAAGGGGTAATATTTGGCGGACGATTAGGAGAATATAAATATTATGACATGGACAAAGTAATTGCCTCCGCCTTAAATATGTGCAAAAAAATTTTATAGGCATTTCAGTTGTTACATTTTTTATAGTTTTTTATCTTAAAGACACTTTTTGAATCCTATCAGTAACCTTCATTGGATAAAGGAGTATACACCCTTACCCAATGAAGGTTTGTGCTATTTTCTATAGCGTCGCTTATGTATAGCATCCATTTTTTCTCCCTGGACTAAAAAAAATCATATGATATAATTTTGTTATTGTCAGTGTAAATATTGTACTTTAAATTTTATTCTGAATAATAAGCGTAATATTTAGATGGTTTCATTTTATTTCTTGTTTATACTCTCCTAAAACAATTTCTCAGAGTTCATCCAATATAAAAATCATAATATATAGAGCGTAAAACTAGAATCACAAACTATATTCATAATTTCGTTCAATATTTTAACACATCATAATAAATAAACAAAGAAAGAGAGGTTTTTATCCATGAACTATGAAAGATCATTATTGGAAGATCAGGTAAAACATTTTTTATCTCTGCTACGAGTGGAACGTAATTTATCTTCAAAAACTGTGAAGGCATATCATTCCGATTTAAATGGCCTGATACATTGGCTTAATTCTCAGCAACTTTCCATTATCGACTTGTACACACTTCGTCAATATTTCGAATTTCTTCAAGATTATGGACTCAAACCACGAACGATTCAACGAAAATACATAGCGCTCAATCAATTTTTCCGTTACTTAAATCAAGAAGGAATTACACAAGAATGTTTTTTTAGTTTTCGCGCCAAAAAATTTCAAGTTCCTCAAAGTCTCCCACGTACACTGCATTCTGAGGAAATCCGCTGTCTTATTTCCACAGTTGAAAATAAATTTGAATCACCTGCACCGCCTCACCGAAAAGCGCTCTGTGCCAGAGACCGTATTCTGATCGAACTGCTATTTTGCCTTGGTCTTCGAATCGGAGAAATCAGCCAATTAAATGTAGAACATTTTGATATCTTTGAAAACACTCTGCTTATTCGAGGCAAGCGGGAACAAGAGCGGATTCTATACATCTCTGTCCCAGAAGTCCAATATAAGCTTACTTATTGGCTTTCTGTGCGCTCCACCCTGAACCCTAAATGTAATGCTTTATTTCTCAATCGTTTTGGGGACCGCCTTTCAATCTATGGCATCGAACACATTTTCCAAAAATATCGAAACATGTCTTCTATCAACCCCAAATCAACGCCTCATTTTCTGCGCCATAGTTTCGCCACACAGCTTCTAAATAATGGAGCCTCTATCCGTGATGTCCAAGCTCTGCTCGGTCATAAAAGTATTGTCACCACTCAAATTTATACGGAAGTTTCGGTTTCCCGAAAAAAACAAGTGCTGCATCTTTACAATGGAAGGAATTCACTTTTTTATAATTAGGGAGAAGTATCTAAATTCCTGGGAAGTATCCGGAGCACTTTACATGAAAAGTGCTCTGATAGTTTCCAGGTTAGAATCGTCAATCAGTATCTCCCGTCATCCACCCAAAACGAGAGGCAAAAACCTCTCGTTCATCCATCAGGCAAATAAATCTGAATGAGTACCAGTGCTGAAAAGAAAAAACTCAAGCTCACCATTTTCAACTCTGTAGACGAGAAGCCAATCGGGAGTTAACTGGCATTTCTGAAAGCTAATATAATCTCTAGCGAGTGCATAGTCTCGGTTCTTTTCTGGCAAGGGTATACCTTATGCAAGCTGATCGACAACGTTTTCCCAAATGTCCAGATTCAAGCCGCATTTTTTAGCGCGTTTGATGCCTTTCTTAAAATGATTTGAAAGAACAATATCAAGCATCATCTAATACCTCATTCATTGCTTCACGGAAGGAAAAATACTTTTAGACTTTTCCAGATGGGCTTTCATTTTGTAATATTCATTCAATGCAGCAATAGTCTCGGCATTTGGATTCTCCCTGGTTACGGCAAACGGAAGTCTTTGTACACGAATCGATTGTTTGAGAAAAATGATAACGGCTGTGGTTAAATCCATGCCGAGATCTGCATAAAGTTCCTGACTGGCTTGCTTTAAATCGGCATCGAGGCTGATATTCGTGGTAACTTTAGCTATTATTTGCATCTCCAGTCTGATGTATAGCATATTGTATGCGTAATATTAACTTAATGTACACACATTACGCGTAAAAATACTGCGTTTTTTACAAACGGGTAAATAGCAGGGGTAAATGACGAAGGTAATGATTATGCCAAAGAAACCGAGAGTCTTATGTGGGCATCCTGGTTGTCCAGAACTTGTAGAGACGGGAGCAAAATTTTGTGAGAAGCACAAGCCTCTCCACCCGGTGGTAACATGACCCGTTGCAAAGCCTGACATGGCTGCAAGGAAGCATTGAAAACACATTTTTTAATTTTTAGATTGAAAACGAAGTGTAATAATATGAGAGAACCATATTCAGAGCATTTTATCTTTAGTATAAGGTATTCTTTTCTTTCTACTTCTGAATATGATTCTCTTTTAAACTATTATACCAGAAAATATAAAGAAATGTATAATCTAAATTTAAAAAATTTCAGATTTATCATTTTTTAGTTTTTTATTCCCAAAAAGTTATTTATATATTTTGTTACTTCTTCTATCTCTTTTTCCTCATATCCCATTGTCATATCACGCTAATGGTATCTGGTAAAGCTACCTTCTATTTTTAATTGCTTGTCAACACTTTTTATCAGCCATAGTGAAGTCTTAAAAAATTCCGGTTTTCACAAAAGAGAAATATGGTTCATCTGCTTTTTAGTTCTAGAAAAATGCTTTTCACGGAGAACTGCGAATAGTAACAATTATTTGGAGTTGGCAGATAGATTCTACACTTCCAGAGGAATTATTAATGAGTACAACAATAGAAGTTAATAATAAAATAGTAAAAAAATTGGAACAGCATAAGACTAACCTAGCATATCGTACAAACAAACAACAGGTTTTTATTATCGGATCAAAAGGTATTCCGGCCTCTTATGGCGGTTTTGAGACATTCGTTGAAAAACTGACAGAGTATCAGACGAATTTTAGAATCCGTTACCATGTTTCTCGTATAGGAAACGATACTATGCGTTATGAATACAATGGCGCAAAATGCTTCAATGTGAACGTTCCAGATATAGGAGCAGCAAAAGCAATTTATTATGATATTGCTGCTCTTCGATACTGTATTAACTACTGTAAAGTGAGGCCATCGATTCAAAAGCCTATTTTTTATGTGCTGGCCTGCCGGATTGGACCATTTATTGGAACGCTGAAAAAACAAATAGCAGAACTTGGCGGTACTTTGTATGTTAATCCTGACGGACATGAGTGGAAAAGAGCAAAATGGAGCGCATCGGTTCGAAAATATTGGAAAATTTCTGAGAAGCTGATGGTAAAACATGCAGATCTTCTCATATGCGACAGCAAAAATATCGAAAAATATATCAGAGAAACCTTTCCCAAGTATAATCCCCGAACGACATTTATAGCATATGGCTCAGATACAACGCCGTCTATATTATCTGATAATAGTGAAACTTTCACAAAATGGCTGTCTGAAAAGAATCTGAGAGCGAACCATTACTATCTGGTTGTCGGAAGATTCGTACCCGAGAACAACTATGAGACTATGATTAAAGAATTCATGAAATCAAAAACTTCACATGATTTTGTTTTAGTCACAAATGTAACAGAGAAATTTTTAGAGGAGTTAAAACTCAAAACCGGATTTCATAAGGATAAACGTATCAAGTTTGTGGGAACGGTATACGATCAGGAATTATTAAAGAAAATCAGAGAACAAGCTTACGGGTATTTTCATGGACATGAAGTAGGAGGAACAAATCCATCTTTGCTAGAAGCCCTCGGCAGTACAAATTTGAATTTACTATTGGATGTAAACTTTAACAGAGAAGTCGCACAAAATAGCGCTCTTTACTGGACAAAAGAAAACGGGAATTTGGCAGCGTTAATTGATAAAGCAGATCAAATGTGTCCGCAAGAGATTAACGAATATGGAAAAAAAGCAAAAGCCAGAATAACAGAGGCATACAGCTGGCAGCATATCGTATCTCAATATGAAAACATCTTTCTTAAAAATATTGATATATAGGAAATGAAAAGCGATGAATAAAAGTGACATATCTAATATAAAACTGCTTCAGCAAGTAGATCTGGAAATTGTAAAAGCTGTGGCATCGTTATGCGATCGACACAATCTTACATATTATATGATAGGCGGAACCATGCTGGGAGCAATACGGCACAAAGGATTTATCCCTTGGGATGATGATATTGATCTGGGTATGCCCAGAAAAGACTATGAGAAACTGCTTATGATTGCTCCGAAAGAGCTTCCCGAACATTTGAAAGTAGTTAATTACAGGAATACGCCGCATTACCAATACTATATTACCCGTATTTTAGACACTCATACGAAAGTCATAGAAGAAAGAATCGGTAACAGCAGTAGATACACTCATGTTTCCATTGACATTTTTCCAATTGATGGCACTCCAAACAATAGATTTTTAAGAAAATTTTATTTTTTGCGGGTACTCTTTCATAGGGCCTTGATGTCATTATGTTATAAAGATTCCATTGATCGCAAACGTAACAGAAGTACAGTGGAAAAAATTTTCCTTTGGATTATGGAACGCTTACCAATAGAAAAACTAACTACTCCATACAAGCAAAAATGTAAAATTGATAAATTATTGAGAAAACAGGACATTCAAACGTCAAACTTCATAGGCAATATTATGGGAGCCTACAGAACCAGGGAAATCGTTCCAGCAGAATATTACGGCACAGGAAAAATGTATTCATTTGAAGACATAGAACTTCGAGGAGTAGATATGTACGATGAGTATCTGACTTACACATACGGTGACTATATGAAGTGGCCGCCAGAGGAAAAAAGAAAGACTCATTTTAAACTCATAGAGATTCACGGAAAAAAGGTAAACGTCTAATAAGCAATGGGAAGGCACGCTTATTTGTTATGAAATTAAAAAATATACTAAAAAAACAAGGTGGAAGTAAACTGCTGAAGCAGTATTGGCAAAGCGGGGTATTTTTTACAGCAGCGGCAGAATTTTTACTTTTAGGAAAGAGCCGGACAGCTCTCGAAATTTTAAGACTGTCTGCACAGCTGAAGTCTAAAAAAAAGCTTGAAAAAAAATACAAAAAAAATTTGTTGGATTTTGATCGGCAGTTTGATAGGACTCTATCTCAGAAAAGCAGCGAGAAAATATGGATTTGCTGGTTCCAGGGAATAGAAAATGCACCTTATATAGTTCAAAAATGCTATCAATCTATAAAAGAAAACATACCTGATAAAGAAATAATCGTTTTAACAGAAGATAATCTTGCAGATTATGTTCAATTTCCTGAGTATATTTTGTCAAAATGGAAAAACAATATTATCACCCATACACATATGACAGACTTACTTAGACTTGAATTATTAATTCGTTATGGTGGTATGTGGCTGGATGCTACTGTTTTTTGCAGCGGAAAAGAAATACCCGATTATTACTTTGATTCTGATTTATTTTTTTACCAGTGTTTAAAACCGGGGCGGGACGGACATGCAATTTATATTTCTAGCTGGCTTATAAGTGCAAAAACGAATAACAAAATTTTGATGGCTGTACGCCATCTCTGCTATGAATATTGGAAAGAAAACAATAATATGATGGATTACTTCCTGTTACACAGCTTCTTTTCTATAGTCTTAGACTATTACCCGGAAGAATGGAGACAGATTGTGCCAAGAGATAATGCGACACCTCACATATTATTATTACGGCTATTTGAGCAGTATGATGAAAGAGTATGGGAAAGCGTTAAAGCACAAAATTGTTTTCATAAATTGACATATAAATTCACTCAAAAAGAAGAAGCACTTGAAGGAACTTATTATAGAAAGTTATTTGATATAAAAGATTAAAATTTCATCATTATTTGACGATTAAAAGTTTTAAATATGCATCACGGAAGGAATTAGAAAATGAGAGCTAGAGTAATTGCATATTATTTGCCTCAATATCATCCCATTCCAGAAAATGACAAGTTTTGGGGGAAAGGATTCACTGAGTGGACGAATGTGGCAAAAGCGAAACCGTTATTTAAGGGGCATTATCAGCCTCAGATTCCTGCTGACTTAGGTTTTTATGATTTACGCTTGCCGGAAATCCGGAAAGCGCAGGCTGAGCTTGCAAAAGAAGCAGGTATAGAAGGTTTTTGCTATTGGCACTATTGGTTTGGAAATGGAAAAAAAGTGTTAGACATGCCGTTCCAAGAAGTATTAAAAAGTGGTGAGCCTGACTTACCTTTTTGCTTAGGATGGGCAAATCATAGCTGGACCACGAAAACCTGGGAAAAAGGAAAGAGCTTTTCTTCCGAAACCATGATTTTTCAACAGCTTTATCCTGGTGATGAAGATTATATTGCACATTTTTACGATGTACTTCCAGCTTTCAAAGACAAAAGATACATTACCGTTGAAGATAAACCGCTGTTCGTTATCTTTCAACCTGATGATCTTCCAGATTCTGAACATTTTATAGAACTTTGGAATCATTTAGCTTTGGAAAACGGGCTAAAAGGAATATTTTTTGTCGGCAGATGTGATGCACTACCTTCCTTGAACCAGTCGAACATAAAGCATATTGATTCATTGACCAAGCCTCGTTATGAACAGCTACTGTCCAGAGGATTTGACGGTGTAAATTCCGTGACATTAAAATACGCAGAATTTAAATCCGCAGGGATGATACATAAAGGCATTCACTCCATTTTAAGAAAATATTTTGGCGGAATGGTTCTGGATAAGTACAGATATTCAGATATCATAAAGCATTTTATAACACCTGAGGACTATAGCGAGAGAATCTATCCGCAGTTGATTCCACGAAGAGACCGTTCTCCGCGTTCTGGCCGAAAAGCTATGATTTATTACGACAGCACTCCTGAATTATTCAAATTAGCAGCCGAGAATGCAGTGAAATGTGTTGAAAAGAGAGATAAAAATCACCGTTTGATTTTTTTGAATGCGTGGAATGAGTGGGGAGAAGGCGCTTATATAGAACCGGATTTGAGATTCGGACATAAATATATTGAAGCTTTAAGAGAGGTTCTGACAAATTAGAAATATAAGGAGATTCAAATTATGAAGATTACAGTTTCTGGAACTGGATATGTAGGGTTATCACTTGCTGTTTTGTTGGCGCAAAACCATCAGGTGACAGCGGTGGACATACTTCCGGAAAAGGTTAAATTAATCAATGACAAAAAATCTCCTCTTCGAGATGAATACATAGAGAATTATCTGCTGGAAAAAGAACTTAATTTAACAGCCACGTTGGATGCAAAGACTGCGTATGAAGACGCTGATTTTGTGATAGTTGCGGTTCCAACGAATTATGACAGCAAGAAAAATTATTTTGATACATCAGCAGTCGAATTAGTGATAGAGACTGTGATGAAATATAACCCCAAAGCTACTGTAATCATTAAAAGCACCGTTCCTGTAGGATTTACGGAAAATATAAGAAAAAAGCTTAACAAAAAAAATATTCTTTTCAGTCCTGAATTTTTGCGAGAATCCAAAGCACTTTTTGATAATTTATATCCATCAAGAATTATTATCGGTACAGATTTGAGAGATCCGCAGCTGATGCAGGCCTCACAAAGCTTTTCTGCTCTTTTAAAAGAAGGTGCAATAAAAAAAGAAATTCCAACTTTGTTTATGGGATTTACTGAGGCGGAAGCAGTAAAGCTGTTCGCCAACACATATCTTGCATTGAGAGTAAGCTACTTCAATGAATTGGATACTTATGCGGAAATAAAAAAGCTGAATACGAAACAAATCATAGACGGCGTATGTTTAGATCCCAGAATTGGAAACTGTTATAATAATCCGAGTTTTGGATATGGCGGGTATTGTCTGCCTAAGGATACAAAACAGCTTTTGGCAAATTATGCAGACATACCAGAAAATCTTATTGCGGCAATTGTAGAAAGCAATCGTACTCGAAAAGATTTCATCGCCGATCGTGTTTTGAATTTAGCGGGTTACTATGATTACAGTGATGACAAAAGCTATAACGAGATGCTGGAAAAACATGTTGTTATTGGTGTTTATAGATTAACGATGAAAAGTAATAGCGATAACTTTCGTGACAGCAGCGTCCAAGGTGTGATGAAACGTATAAAAGCAAAAGGCGCCACGGTGATAGTTTTTGAACCGACTCTGGAAAATGGAAGTACATTTTTTGGTTCTTTGGTTGTCAATGATTTGAAGGAGTTTAAGAAAAAATGTGACGCAATTATAGCAAACCGCTATGATGAATGCTTGGAAGATATCATTGACAAAGTATACACGCGTGATCTTTTTTTCAGAGACTAAAGATTAAACTATAAGAAGGAAATAATTAAATGAATGAATTAATATCAGTCGTCATTCCAAGTTATAATCGAAAAAACACAATACTATCTTGTATTCGAAGTGTATTGGAGCAGACATATAGTAATCTAGAGGTTATCGTGATAGATGACGGTTCCACAGATTATACCTATACATTATTTAATGATTCTTTCGATGACAGAGTAAAATTTTTCAGATATGAGGAAAACAGGGGAGCATGTTACGCTCGAAATTTGGGGGCTGAATTATCTTCTGGGGCATATATTGCCTTTCAGGACAGTGATGACATCTGGAAAAAAACTAAACTCGCGAAAGAATTAAGCTATTTAAAAAAAGAAAATGCTGATATGGTGTTTTGTGGGATGAATAGAAAAGATCCCATTCATAAAACCTCCAAATATTATCCAGATGAGACTTTCCGCACAGATAGAAATATTTTAGCTCAACTGCTGGAAAATAATGCAGTGAGTACGCAGACAATCTTAATAAAAAGAGAAGTAATAAATAAAATAAAATTTGATGTCACTTTTAAACGGTATCAGGATTGGGATTTTGCATTGCAGGCAGCAAGTTCAGGTATTAAGATAGCCTATTTAGCAGAAGGATTAGTTGATTCTACTATTCAGGGTAACAGTATCTCAGCAAATGTAAAAGAAGGGGTTGCCTACGAACACTTAATAGAGAAACACATGGATTTATATAACAAAAATCCCAGAGCTCTCGCAGCTATTTATAAAAAAATAGGAAACAGTTATAGAAACAGCAACAGGAAAAAGTCTCGATATTTCTTTAAAATGAGTTTAAAAACTCAGTTTCACTTAAAAGTTTTTATAAAATGGATTGTCGGTCGGTAAAAAGAGTTAACTTCGTAAAAAATATGAGATCAGAATGGAGGCTTATGCTGTGTACGGAATGAAAATTAACAAATGGAATTTAATGATATACAGTGGCTTTTTTTGTTTGCTCATGCCTACATTTATGATTTCTTTTGCAGGGTACCTGTTTCCAGGAGCAAGTATTTATCTATGGATGGCTGCAAGTCTAGTTTTTTCTTATTTTTATGCATCTTGCGGGAAAATATGCCTGAAAATATCTATCCCTAAGCTGTTAAAAAAACCAGGGCTTGTCTGGATGTTAATTATAATTATCGTTTTAATGCATAATTATGATTTAAAAGAAAGCATCACAGCCAGACAGCCCATTTGCTATATTAGTCTCTTTATTTTATTTTTTATATTAAGTCAAACCATAACTTGGGTAAAATTTTTCTGGGGAGTAGTGAAAATATTCTGTACTTTTCACCTTATCACAGGAATTTTTTTCCTGTTCAATAAGTCAATGCTTATAAACAATATCATACCGTTATTTCAGGTAGATGAAAATGTAATCAGGCTGCTATATCAAGCCATTGAAAATGGATATATGACCGGATTGTGTTACCATTATAGCACGATGGGCATGTACATGGCATTGGGAGTCGTTGCATTTTCAGACATGCTTTTGCTTCAGAAATCGACCTGGATCCAAAAAATTGGATTTTTTTCGATGTTTTTAGGACTGTTACTCACAGGTAAACGGGGACCTCTTTTGGCCGTTGTGTTAGCATTACTTATCGTTTATCTGAAAACGAATAAATTGTTGAACAGGAAAAAATTGTTCAGAGTATTTGCAGGACTATTTTTTATCTTTGCATTGATTATGGTGGCTTATTATAAAATTCCTCAAGTGCAAAGTACAATTAATCGCTTTATAGTTGAGAGCTCCGACATCAATTCATTTTCAAGCGGACGTGTGGATTATTTTTATGTCAATGCGATTTCTATGTTCTTGGAAAAACCTTTATTTGGAAATGGCTGGAGATTTTTCAGACATAATATAGAGCATTATTCCGGCGGTATTATTGGAACAAACGATGCTCACAATATATTTTTAGAGCTTCTGGCAGACACAGGAATAATCGGCCTCACAATTTTTATTTGCTTTTTTGCAATGTCCATATTTGTTACTTATACTACGATTAAAAAGATTACTGGATCATATTCTTCCAATGCTCATGAAGTATTGTATCTCAAAAAAGCATTTGTATATCAGTTGTTTTTCCTTATGTATGGATTGTCAGGTAATTCATTGTACGATGAGCAGTGTTACATTCCATATTTTGTCTGCTGTATTGCAGGTTATACTTATAATCTTCAATTTCGAAACAGGATTATAAGAAAGAGGCCATGCTGAGAGTACCTATTATACAAGGAGTATAGAGTATGAAAAAAGTTCTTATAGTAACCAAAATAGGGAAAAATTATGGAGCTCTATTACAGGCTTATGCCCTAAAATGCGCGATAGAATCTTTAAATTGTAATGTTCAAATTTTAAATTATGCTTTGCCAAGTACAGTATCGACATATGAGCCTTATCCTAAAATAACCGGTTTTAAATCTATGCGCCGATTCTTGGCAGGTTTAGGGACATACCGGTTTCAGAAACGGAGTATTAAAAAATTTTTGTCATTTAGAGATGAGTATTTCAATTTTACAAAAGAATATCACAATTTTGAAGAGTTATTACAGGATCCTCCTGAAGCACAGATATATTTTACAGGAAGCGATCAAGTATGGAATCCTCTCATCAATTTTGACGAAGCATATTATTTGATGTTTGCTCCTGAGAATACAGTGCGTGCCTCATACGCCGCTTCTTTGGGCATATCCCAAATACCAGAAAAATATCTCTCAGAATTTCAAAAGAGAGTGAAGAATATTACATTTCGCTCTGTACGTGAAAGCTCTTCAAGAGAATTGCTGCTGGGGATGAATATCTGTTCTTCAGTTCACATTGACCCAACTTTGCTTCTGAAGTCTGAACAATATAATAAACTTTCTGCCAATATAGAAATCAAAAGGCCATTTATTCTACTGTACTTTTTGATTATGCCGTCGTCTCCTGAACAGTATATAAAAGAATTAAAGACTTTATATCCGGATCATTTAATAGTAAATCTGCATGGGGATTTAGGAACGAAGCGTATAGGTGATGTCCAAATTGCAGATGCAGGACCAAAGGAATTCCTGAGCTTAATTAGGGATTCTGAAGCAGTTGTCACCTCCTCCTTTCATGGAACTATATTTTCCATAATATTTCACAGACCCTTTCTTTCGTTCTTACCACAAGGGACTGGTGGAAGAATACTTGACCTTCTCGATGGACTATGTTTGTCCGACCAAATTATCTTTTCGCCAAACCAAATAGAAAAGCTGAAAAATGAACTTCCATATAATGAAATTGACGTTGTCATTGAAAAAAAACAGCAGGATGCTTTTAAATATTTGAAAAAGGTTGTAATGGCAAGCAAAAGGACGGATTAAAATGAGTATTAAATCAAAAATAAAGTCTGAGTGTCCTTTATTATATCAACTCTATAAAATATTAACCGACATAAAGGATGCTCAAAAAATAAAATCTGCTGAGAACAAATTTTATTCCCTTGCCGATTGGCAAATACGCCAATTAGACTCTGAGCTGTACTTTAAAGCTCAGGGAAAAGTATTGGATTGGAATCACTTATTAACCTATACAGAAAAGATGCAGTGGGCAAAGCTGTATGACAAGGATCCCAGAAAAGTTATTTTATCCGATAAGTATGCAGTAAGAGCTTGGGTCTCGGAAACTATAGGTGAAGAATACTTAATACCCTTAATTGGAGTTTGGGACAAATACGAGGATATAAATTTTAAGGTACTTCCAGAACAGTTTGTAATGAAAACAAATCATGGATCAAACGATGTTGTGATCGTTCGCAGCAAATCGAAATTGTCTTTAGCTCAAAAAATTGAAATGAGACGAAAAATAACAAATTCTTTAAAAAGAGATTATGGAAGTATATACTGTGAACTTCATTATGGAAAAATTCCTGCTAAAATTATAGCAGAAAAGTTTCTTGATTCTGGCGAAACAGATTTGCAAGATTATAAATTTCTATGTTTTTCCGGCAAACCATATTTTTGTTGGGTAGATATCGGAAGGTATACGAAACATAAAAGAAATGTATATGATTTGAATTGGAATTTACAGGATTGGAATCAATTTACTTATGGAAATACGGAATATGAAATTGAAAAACCAAAAAATTTTGACCAAATGATTGGACTTGCTGAGAAACTTTCTCGGGGATTTTCTCATGTTCGAGTAGATCTATATAATATTGATGGAAAAATTTATTTTGGTGAAATGACATTCACAAATGGAAGCGGTTTTGAGAAAATTATACCTCCATCTGCTGATCTTATGCTCGGAAATTTATGGGACATTGATACGAAAAGTAATTCAGAGGACAGTACGAAGAAGTTGGAGCGAGATACAAAATGACTAATACAAATTATCCAATTTGTTACGCTGTAAAGAACAAAAATATAGACATAGTTGCACAGTCCCGGTCAGGAGGAGCATTTACAGCATTCTCAGATGATGTATTAGAAAAAGGCGGTGTAATTTACGGCTGTGTGTTTGAAGGTTTAAAGGTCTTACACATCCGCGCTGTCTCTAAAGAAGGCAGAGATCGAATGAGAAATTCAAAATATATACAAAGCAATATCGAAAATGTCTACCTACAAGTAAAAAAAGACTTGGATGCCCAAAAAATAGTCCTTTTTTCAGGAACCCCTTGTCAATGTCATGCTATTAAAAAATATATAGGTAATAAAGTATATGAGAATCTAATCTTGATCGACATCGTCTGTCAGGGAGTTGCCAGCACAAAAGTATGGGAAGATTACTGTGCCTATGTCTCAAAAAAAATGAAAGAACCAATTGTCAGCGTTTCATTTCGTAATAAAAAATTTGGCTGGAAATCGCATATAGAATCCTTTTATGGGAATAAGAAAGAGTACCATAGTGGAATAATGAGAGATTTAATTTCCAACAGATATATTCTAAGACCATCCTGTTATAGCTGCCCATACAAGAATATGCAAAGACAAGGAGATCTTACACTGGGCGATCTATGGACAGATGAACAAATGAAACTTCCGTTTAATGATTATGACGGTATTTCTCTGGTTTTAGTGAATTCAGATAAAGGACAGGAAATATTCAATGCCTCTGCTTCAAAAACAGAAAGTATAAGAATTGATATTACCAGATGTAAGCAACGTTCACTGCATACGCAGGTCGAACCTCAGAAAAATAGAGAAGCTTTTTGGAAAAATTATAAAAAAAGATCATTTTCTTATATCATCTCGCATTATACAACAGAAACACGAACTAATCGGTTCAAAAAATTTATTAAACAGGTAGTCCGGCGAGGGTAAATTATGGAAAAAACATCAAAATCTCCTATATTGTATAGCAGTAAAGAGGAATGCTGCGGATGCGCTCTTTGCTGCGCCGTATGTCCATCTCAAGCAATTAATATGGAATATGACACGGAAGGTTTTTTGTATCCAGTTATTGATGAGCATAAATGTATAAAATGCAAAAAATGTTTGAAGATATGTTTTTTCCCAAAAAAGACACTATTCAAGGCTGAGAGGAGCTGAACCACTTATTTGATGAATATTGTAAAAGGACTATTAAAAAAATACAACACTTTGCCGATAGCTGCTAAAGCTACTATATGGTTTGTTTTTTGCAGTACACTGCAAAAATGTATCTCTCTAATTACAACGCCTGTCTTCACTAGAATTATGAATACTGAACAATATGGTCAGTTTAGTGTTTATAATTCCTGGTTGCAGATTTTTACGATCATTACTACCTTACGGCTCAATTATGCCGTTTTTAATAAAGGAATGAGCAAATATAAAGACGATCGAGATGGCTATACATCGACAATGCAGTCTTTGACCTTTATTATAACAGGTATTGTATTTCTCATTTATTTGCTCTTTCATAATCAGATTAATGCAATAACAGAATTGCCTACCTTTGTTATGGTAGCTCTATTTCTTGAACTTTTTGTGACTCCCGCAATAGACTTTTGGACAATTCGAAAAAGATATGAGTATATATATAAACCGGTTGTAATACGTACTTTGATTATGGCCGTTTTAAATGCCAGCATCGGTATCGTGGCTGTTTTATTGTCAGAAGAAAAGGGATATGCAAGGATTCTCACCTGTATTCTGGTGAATATTTGTTTTGGTACTGTCTTGTTTATATATAATCGCAGGCACGGCAAAATTTGGTTAAAAAAAGAATACGTTGTTTTCGCATTAAGTTTCAATCTTCCATTGCTTCTGCACTACATTTCTCAATATATCTTGGAACAATTTGACAGGGTAATGATCCAAAAGCTGGTAGGTATAGCTCAGGCGGGAATCTTCAGCGTCGCTTATAATGCAGGAATAATGATGAAAATTGTGACCCAGAGTATTAACAATGCACTGGTGCCCTGGCAGTATGAACAGCTTGAAAAGAAAAATTTCAAAGAGATTGACAATGTTTTATTTGCAGTCTTTTTGCTGATCGGGGGATGTGCTTTAATATTTTCTGCATTTGCACCAGAAATAATGAAAATTTTAGCAGATGAAAAATATTATGAAGCTATATATGTGATACCGCCTGTAGCTATAGGAACGTTTTTCTCATTTGCATATACAACATTTGCGAATGTAGAGTTTTTCTTTAATCAGAATAAATTCACAATGTATATTTCTATGTTAGGAGCAGTCTTGAATATTAGTCTGAATTATCTATGCATTAAGAAATTTGGCTATATTGCTGCTGCATACACAACACTTTTTTGCTACATAGTATTTACTGTTAGCCATTATATTTACATGACGGTAAGCGTTAAGAAAATGTTGGCTGTCTCTAAGGTATTTAACACAAAAAGGATAAGCCTTCTAGCTGTATCAATACTGTTTGTCGGATTAATTTTGATAGGACTGTATGATAAAATAATAATTAGATATCTTTTCATTATTTGTGGGTTAGGAACTCTTTACTTTAAACGGAAGCAAATAATTAATATATCGAAACTTGTACAAAGGAAATAACAGCAGGGTTATATGATGATTCCGGGAAAAAATTTGTTGGATCAATTCTATCCGAAAAATAGCCAACAGTTGGCAGTACCTCTGTTCTGAATCGGTGGTTTCCTATCTCTATATTAAAAATTTACACCACGACAGATCAGAGGTACTTTTATAAACCAGGTATTTTAATTAAATAGCCATTCAATTAGTTCGTTCTGTTCAAAAAAAGGATATAAAACAAGATTCCGGTACTCGATATTCCTAAAGGCTAGTATAAATAATCCCAGAAGAAAAATCCCCAAAATACAGTACATTAGTAAGCGCTTTTTTTGACTTTCTATCATGCTGATTTTACTTACCAGAAAAGTGTAGTTAACCAATAATAATAGTGTGGGAATACGTGCAAATCCTACCCCATAATTCAGGGTCAAGGGAATACATATAAATGATAGCAAATTGATATTAAAGAATAAATTGTCTTTATCATTGTTCATTTTTATTTTATATACATATTTAAGTAAAAAATACATACCGAAAAATGTCATAATGCAGAATACAACTGCAAAGATCCTTCCGAAATTTCCAGAAGCATCTGTTGATCGCATTAATATATCGGTTTTTGTGTCCCCTAAATATTGACTAACAAAATTGTTAAAAGTACTTATTGCCGCTCCTACTTGTAAAACAATACATCCAATAATTGTTGCCAATGCTACAGTTTTTTTCTTTTTGCAAAAGGAAATAGGCAAATAAAGTAGAAAGAATAATGTACTAAAATGTATGGTTGATGCAATTAGTATAAAAATTATATACTTTGCAATATATTTTTTTCTTTTATTTAACAAACTATCCATCGCAATCAAGACAAACGGAATAGCCGCCAAATTTCTAATATATTGAAAATACACTACTGACGGGTACAATAGAAAAAGCCCTAACACGATTGGAGATTTTGTGCTATTTCTTTCTGCAAACCATACCATGAAAAAAATTTCAACGAACGAGCATATTACAAAAAAAGTTCTATATCCAATCTCTAGTCTATGTCCCAGCATAACTAAAAATGTGTACCCGATTTCTGTATAGGATTGATAATTTTCATAATTAATATATCGAGAGATTCCGATGTCTACATCGTAAGCGCCTTTACTCCAACCAAGTAAAATCCACATATAGATAAACAAGATCGTCAAAACAAACTTCTTATATCTATTACTCTTCCCCACCTGAATTTCATATAATGCCGTTCCAATAAAAACAACACCCCATAAAAAATAAAGCATATTCTTCACCTGCCATCTTTATAATCTCTTTATCTTTCGAAACAATATATAGATTACTTTTTTGACGACTCCTCTATGAAATATGAATAACGATAACAAATATATGGTTAGATACAGCAGAAAACTAACATACAAATTGTTCAATCTACTAATGATATAAAATCCAGCCGTCATACAAATACAATATAGGAAATTCTTATGCCACTTAACAGCAAATTTATTTCTAAAATAAGATTCAGCAAGCAGATAATATATTATTAACGTAACAACAGAAGCATACGATATCGCTTCTGGAGTTTTAAACCAATAATAAGCAATAAAATTTGCTGCTATTGAAATTCCTAAAACAAGTACATTCTTAAAAAAGAATAAATGATTTTTGTTCATTAGCTTGTAATAATTTTGCATTACAACAGATATAACAGAACTAAATGCAAGACCAGGAAAAACAATTCTAAAAATCTCAAGCGAATATGTATATTGCGGTAAAAACCATTTTACAAAAATAGATAACGGGAAATAAGCGTTTAAAGAAAGAAATATAAAGCATACCATATAAGAAACAAGAGAAGGATATATTTCTTTTATCTTACATTCGCTCGTCTTCTTTAAGACTGGATATATAACAGTAGAAATTGCAGAGGTACAAACAGTTACAAGTGAAAGCATGTTGTATGCGAACGAATATACACCATATGTTTTGGTATCAAAATATATTGAAACAAATTGTCGGTCAATATTCAAGATTAATGTTGAACACATTGAAGCAATTAAAAAAGGCATTCCTATTCTTATTACTTCTTTGATTTCATATGTGAATATTGTGCCCTTTTCTGCATTTCCGAATGTTATATCGTAAAATTTTCTCAAGTATAATACGTATAAAACTGTGCTTATTATTAACACAAAGGTTAAATACCATTTATACGATAATAATTGCTTAGAATTGATGTAATATATACATACCATCAAAACAACAGATACGACTGTAAGCATAGATTTAACTATGTTTCTCATAGAATAGTCGTTAAATCTCAACGTCATCTGAGCAACATATTGATAATAGGCAGTCATATTTAGTTCAACCAAATAAATGGAAAGAGCAATAAAAATATATTTATATTCACCGTTTAAAAAAAATAATGAGAACAATATAATTACTGCAAGTACTGCTATTTGTATATAAAATATGAGTTTAGTAAAGCAGCGTATTTTCTGCTTATTAAGTCTGCTATATTCTATTCCGCTATATTTTAAATACACTCCTTCCGATATTCCAAAAGAAAAAATACCGATATAAGTAGCATATAGAGTGAAAATTTTATAATAACCATATTCTTCGACTCCTAGCACCTTAGGTATAAGAAAACCTACAAATACTCCCGAAATCACTATACATAAATTACTCAAAGATACTTTTACTATATTTTTAAGCGTGCTATTCCCACTCATATTATGTATTTCTCCAGTCATCATCTAGGCTCATTTTTCCAAGTTTTTAAATTCGTTTTTACATCCAGTGCATCGCTTTTTGCATTAAGTTTGTTTGACATTTTACATATCTTTCGTTTGCGTAGGAATTAATATCCAATCATCTATATATAAACCATTTTTATCCCCATTTGTAAACCATGCGTCAGGTGCAATAACGATCTTATTTTCATTTTTGGCTAAGTACTGAGCCCACCAGCTAAATGAGCTATTTGAAATGATAAAATGTTTACACTTTGTCATCATTCTAAGTTTTTCCTCTACAGTATCTTTTCCACTTTCATAATAGAATTTACATTCCGGAAATTTTTCTTCTAATTTTATATAAGATTTTACCCATTCTAAATCATCGCTAAATACGATAAATATAGCGTTTCTGACCTTACTTTTTATAAGTTCTATTGCGTTATAAAAATACTCCTTATCACACACAAAAAGTTTCTTTTTTACTTTAGGTACGAGATAGTTGCCTCCTCTAATAGAAACACATACCGAGTTTTCTCTTTCCGCTATATTATACAAATATTCATTTTCTGATATTGGTTTAGTTGTTGGTACAATTTCATTTGACAATTCCGCTTCTACGTCATGAAAAAAACGAACATCCTGCCACCATCCATTTACAATTATTTCATTGTTTCGAATTGCAGGAATATTTATATAACTATTCTTCTGCCACAACAGATATCCTTTGGATGCCATAAGATTAAAATATATCCTAGGTATAACTTTTTTCACTATCCTGATAATAGGATTGGAGAAATCAGCAAACCAAGGCAATTTTATATCTTCAATAAGAATACTGTCATTTAACTTATAATTGCTCATTTCATAATTAAATTTTCCTGGAACCCACGCTGCTTTTTCAGATCTATGTTCTAACTCATAAATGTTGCAAATGATTTTTCCACCGTATTCTTTTTGTAAATGCCTGGCAAACGCATACTGAAACAGTTGATTTCCAAGTCTTCCGGTCAAATAAACATGAATTTCCATATATCTGTTGCTCCTCACCATTCACTTTATATCTGCGCATATCTATGGTTAAAACGCCGCGTCTTTTTGCTTTACCACATAAAAAAGCTTCTTCGTGAATCCAAATCCAAAATATGATAGTAACACGGCAATTTTTGTCTTGCTTCTGCATTCTCTACTTACAATGATTGACAATCGAATCTCTTTTATTAATAGTTTTATTTGTTTACGTACAATATCATATTTACTATCATTAGGTAATTGAAATAGAATATGAAAGTAAACAGATACAGCTTTTTGGTAAGATGCAGGTAATAATTCAGGATGACTCTGAGCATATTGAATGTTATCTTTGGCTATATCTAACATTATTAATTTCTTTTCTTGAAATTTTCTTATTGATGAATTAGATCTTATTAAATATTCAATCTTACATTCATAAGAATATCCCACTCGGTCTGCTTTCTCATATATAAAATGCATAGTTGCCCAATCTTCACTGAAGCATTCCTTAAATCGAATATCTTCCCACAATTCTTTTTTGTATAATTTTCCCCATGGACCTATGTTAATCACACCATCTGTCCATAAACTTTTAATCGCCTCAGTCCCTGTCAGTTCAACATATCCCTCCCCTGTTTTTCTTTCTCGTAAGAAAGTTCCGTTTTCATCAAAAATTTCGTTATTACACGCTGAAATATCTAAATGCTTTTCTTTCATCATGTTATACAAAAATTCAATGTAATCTTTTTTAGCTGTATCATCTGAATCTAAAAAACAGATGTACTCTCCACGTGCTATATCAAGAGCTTTATTTCTTGCCGATCCTTGTCCGCCATTTTTTTTATGAATCACCTTAATTCTTTTATCTTTTTGAGCCCAAAGATCACATATAACAGAACTATTATCTATAGACCCGTCGTTTACCAACAGGATTTCTATATTTCTATATGTTTGATTTGTCAAACTTTGAATACTTCTATCTACATAAGCCTCTACATTATAGACAGGCACTATTATTGAAACTAGACCGCCCATATTATCTCACCTCATAAAGTAACAGTATAGAAAGTAAAAATACATGGCGTCTTGTAATATGTTAACCATGTACACTGTTTAACATTTTTCACTCAACTATTTTGCTGCGTTTACTGCTTTCTTTATATATATCAGAGTTACCGCTAAGCATGATGTTCCATAATACAAAAAGCAATATACTACAATAAGATCAAGCATCTTCAATAAGGTAGCCAAAAGAATAGCTACAGGTAATAATCCCCCAACTCCAAGTTCTGTTTCTATCCTTACTCTGAAACTTTCAACTTGACTATGGTCTATTCGTACATCGTTCTCAACTTCTAAAATTTTTTTATCCGCCATCTCACGTTCTGTATTTTTATACTTCTGATAAATTAAACGCATAAGACTGTCCGCACTGGATGCTAATGCTCCAATCAATATAATCCATGAGCATTGAGCCGGAACAAGAAGTCCTCCCTCGTGATAAACTGCTACTCCCATCATAGTACACATCAGTCCAACTAAAATATAGCTACTTATGCCATCCGCGAATTCTCCAAATGGCTGAGCTCTAACACTTCTTGCTAAATTTCCGTCTGTACAGTCTAAAATCAACCAGAGATTAATTAATATTGCACCTATAATGTGAGCCGTGTGGCTAACTGGCAAAAAGCATAAACACGCTACAATCCCTATTATTATTGAAAAATACGAAACAGAATTCGCCGAGATTCCCGCATTAGCTGCAAAAGCTGCTGTTCTAAAGGCAATCTTTCGATAAAAAAATCTACTCAAAATAGGATCTTTTTTTCTTTTCCACTCTGGCATTTCTTCTTTAAAAAATTTAGACGTATATCTCACATCTATACCTCGCTTCTCATTGTACAAATTGTACTTAACTTATGTAATGCAAAGCATTAACTCCACCATCTTCACACAAAAAAAATATCAATACGATATTTACTCATACCAATTTTCTGGTGCAGATTTTTTCTTAAAACACCCGAAACAATATCGTGTCCATTCCTATTCTTCTAATTTCATAGTTTCTTTCACTAAACCCGTCCACAACTCCTCATGTTCTCTTGCCACTCTTCTGACATCAAAACGTTTGTGTACGTCTTTACGGCTACGATCTATGAGTCGTTCACGAAGCTTAGAATCTGTATGCAAGCGCATTACTGCCTTGTAAGCCGCCATTTCACTATCAGGTTCCACCAGCAATCCATTTTCACCATCTCGAATAATATTAGGTATAGCATCTATATTGGTTGCCACAATGGGTTTACCTGCCATCATATATTCTGGCAAAACCAGACCAAATCCTTCCCAACGTGACAGTAGCATAGCAATATCAAAAAGTTCTATATAACTCATTGGATTTTCAACCCAACCTGTAATATGCAGGCAATCATCTAATTCATTCTGAAGTGCATATTCCTTTATCATTGTTTCTAGCGGTCCATTTCCGACAATTACAAAATGTGCGGAAGGTATATCCTGTTTAATCAATTTTGCGGCTTTCACAAATACGTCTGGTGCTTTCTGCTCACATAATCGGCCTACCATTCCCACTATAATAGAATCATCTGAAATTCCCAAGTCTGTGTTGTGGATAGGGCCATGCATAGAAGATTCATATGCTTTGATATCCACACCATTAAAAATGACTTGAAGCTTGTTTTTTCTACAAATATTTTTAGATAGTGCAGACTTTTTCTCAGCATCAGAAATACAGATAATCTTGTCGCAAAGTAATGCAGCCATCCTCTCGATCAATATGTACAACTTCTGTTTCTTTGGCGAGACTTTCATATTAAATGCCCAGCCATGTGAGTTATAGACGCAATGGTTTTTCATTCCAATATTAGCAATTCGTGCAATCGCTCCAGCCTTACTGGAATGTGCGTACACAATATCCGGACAGTATTTTTTGATCATTTTCCTAACTTTATATATAGTCCTAAAATCATGAATACTGATTGCCCTAGTCATATGAATTTGTTCAAATGCAGATACCACTCCCACATAATCATCTCCATGGAAGTCCTGTGATAGTACAACAATGTTCTCAAATTTTTCTTTATCTAAATATTTGAGAAGCATTCGGAGATAACGATCTACTCCACCAGCTGCTTGAGCGATATGCATAACTTTGATTCTTTTCATCATACCACCGCCTTTACAGCAGCACAGTGATTAACGAGTAACATTCTTATCTTACCTTTCACGATACAAATCTCCACTCAATAAATATGGATTTGAAAGTATTTTTTATCCTAAGCCATTTCTGATCTTTACCAGTTAGATTCAACGGGATATTATTTCCTCAAATGTTAAATTCCCATTATTTAAAACGCACTGTAAATATCCGAAAAGATTTCGTATATCTTATAATTAATTTCCTTCTGTCTTTTGAGAAAAAATACTTATCAACTCCAAATAATTGTTATTATTAAAATTTCTTCAATAGTTTTATAATCCTTTTTTCAAATGTAGAAAGTCAAAAATGTCTAATCCCCAAATAATAATTTCAATTTATTTTTATCGAATTTAACTGATAAATATAAGGAAGTGAAGAATAATAACATTTTTGTACAATCTTCTCTCCTTGACAGAAGGTCGGTATACCGATACAATATAAAAAGGAAAGGATGAGAGTTATGGATTTACAAGCTTATCTTGATAAAAAAAGCATCACTAGATATCGTCTTTCTAAAATCAGTGGTATTCCTAAAACCACGGTTACGGACATATGTTCAGGAAAAAGTTCTTTACAAAATTGTTCAGCCCGAACAGTTTTTCAGCTTGCAAAGGCACTTGGTTGTACAATGGAGGAAATTATGACATTGGACACTCAAAAAAATTATGATTGTGATACAGGATTACCTACAAATAAAGAATACCTTGAAAGAGGATTACCTCCCTACCTGCAAAGATCATTAAAAAATATGATTGCGTCTTGGGTAATTGAAGACAGTGGGAAAGTAGATTATCATTGGGATATTGCATGGAGCGAGTTAAATGCTGATATAAATTCGGCAGAGGTAGAACAAGAAATTTCGTCTGAACAAGCGTGGTATTTACGAGAAAAATATTTGAGAATGAAAAGAGGTGACTAACGAATGATTGACTTCTCCAACCTACCGGTTCGAAACAAAACTTATGCCGGAGCAAATGGAAGTAAGATTTCCGTCATTTATAATGGAGAGCAGTATATGCTCAAATTTCCCTCGCTGCCTTCTAGAAACAGGGAAATGAGTTATACAAATGGTTGTATTTCTGAGTATATTGGCTGCCATATTTTTGAAAGCGTAGGAATTCCCGTTCAGAAGACTCTGCTCGGAACCTATACTAAAAATGGTAAAAAAAAGATAGTTGTGGCTTGTAAAGATTTTACAGCAACAGGCTTGATTCTTCAGGATTTTGCGTCTTTGAAAAACACGATGATAGATTCCATGCATAATGGATACGGCACGGAATTAAGTGATATTCTCACAACACTAGAAATGCAGACGGCTATCGATCCGCCAATACTTATTAAATGGTTTTGGGATATATTTATTGTAGATGCTCTGATTGGAAATTGGGACAGACACAATGGAAATTGGGGATTTCTTTATAATAACGCTACAGATGAAATCAAACTTGCACCAGTATACGATTGCGGTAGCTGTCTGTTTCCACAGGCTAGTGAAGAAATTATGAAAAATACCTTAGAAGATCCAGAAGAGAGAAATCTGCGAGTATTTGAAATTCCTTTATCGGGAATTAAAATTAATGGAAAAAAAATTCGATATTTTGACTTCATATCTTCTCTTCAAAACACTGATTGTAACCAAGCTTTAAAACGTATTTTAGCGAGAATTGATTTGATTAAAATAAATAAAATCATAGATGAAACACCATTTATATCTGATCTACAGAAAACTTTTTACAAAACTATATTGAAAGAACGGAAAGAACATATATTAAATTTCTCATATGAAAAGCTTTGTAAGAGCAAAAGTAGTTTATCAAATGAAAATTAGTAATTTTTTTAACATCATTTATACATTTCCTTATATTTTCTGGTATAATAGTTTTAGGGAGAATCGTATCCAGAAGTAGAGAAAAAAAGATACCTTATACAAAAGATAAAATGCTCTAGATATGATTCTCTCATATTGATACTCAGATCACCTTGTTTTTCTTTTAGATTGAACTAGGCGATTTTATCAAACCTTAAACTGTTATCAGGGAATAGAGAAATGTTGAGATATTGAAACGTTTAAGAGTACAGGTCAGTTACATTTGGAATCGAATATAAAAGTATGCTGATCTATAATGAAGAAATGAATTACAAGATGATATTCAGTCAGATTGACTTAAACATTATTTATCTAATTATGTAAAGAAATGTCTATAAGTTTTAAATTTAACTAGAAAGAATCATATCCAGAGTATTTTATCTTTTGTAAAAATAGTGTTTTTTCTTATTACTCTGAATACGATTCTTCTATAAGAAATTATATCCTAGAAAAGAATAAAATGTGATAGGAAAAATTCACAAAATTTCTCTCCTAATTTTTAACATTATAGTACATTTTTGTACAACCTACAATTTATTATTACTTTAAAAAGTTTTATACAGTCACAAAAATGAACCCTGCTTTGAACCTATTCATTCACAGCAGGGTTCTGTCTGTTTTTTATTTACTTCAGTTGTTACTACTTACTTCCCATTAGTTCTATTATCGCTCTGGCTCCGACTTTCATTCCTTCTATGAAAGCTTCGCGTTCATACTCGGAGCATGCCGCATTGACATAATCGATAAGCTGTTCCTCCGTTTCTTCTGTACAAGAAATTTGGCCCAGAGCTAGTCCGTGCAACAAATCGAGTAAACCGTTATAGTTTTTTCTCACACTGGCATTTTCTACCGGATTGAAGTCCATATAACAGAAATAAATTTGTTCCAACAGTGATTCAATGCCAGGTTCGTAGTTTGCAGGGTGTTGTGAGAGATATTGTTTAATAAGATTGACAATCTCTTCTGAGTTGCCTACTCTCGGACCTATTGGAGCATTTGACGTTCCATTACCTGCATCTTGTTTTAACTTTGTGTTATAATTTTCGTAGTTGCCATGTTGTTTTTCCATTTTATGTCACCTTTCTTTCTGCCAGCGACTTTATTTACAATATGACTATTTGGTGTCAAAACTATATGATTAGAAAGACATTTGGAAAATGATGATATGAATTCTCAGGAAAACTTACGATTTCTTAAATCAACATTTCAAAAAATTTCTAAATACATTTTTGAGTAAATATCATATTACACAAAAGTTACTGAAAATATTTAGTTATTCTTTTATGGGTTGCAGATCAGTTACTTTTTTCGTTTCAAGTAGTACTCGGCAGCTTTTTCTATTGCAGGCAATACCTTATTTCAATATCGTACGAATACCAGCCTGACGCAGATTCTTCACGTATTGATTAACGTTGCTATAATTAAGAACTTTTAAGCGCACAGCTTCAATATTTTCATCGGCGTATTTAATTTCTATAATAATTCCAACATCCTCATCATCATTGAAATCATAATGTTTTTAAACCATTTCCCGATTCTTTATTAGAAGTCATAACCCATCCAGACTTAAAACCCAAAATGCCAAGCAAAATTCTATGATAAAAATTTTCTTTCGTAGGTTCTTTTCCAAAAGTATCTCGGACGCTGACTATCTTCTCAATAAAGCAGCAAATTGTTGTTTCACTTCCTGAGGATTTCCAACTACCAAAGAAGTGTAAAAAGTCTCCAACGCCGCATCATATATTGAAACTTGATTTTTAAATATTAATAATATCTGTTCTGCATAAATATTTGGTATTTCTCGATTCGGAATCACCGAACTGAGTTCATTGCTCACTAATTTACCCGTTGTGTGAGATATCCCGTCATAAAGAGCGCATTCCTAATATTATCAATTGAAGAATATAATTCAAGATATGTTAACTCTTGATGAATCACTTTTTGAATATTTTCATCATTAATTAACTGTTCCATTTCTATTTTGGTAGATTTTTCTGAATTCCCGTTCCATCTATTAAATGTTTAACCACATCATTCTCACTGGTATCTAATCAATATTTTTGGTGGTAAATTTTTATTGCTTTTATGAGTTCTGCAATAACAGACCACATCCCATGGATAATATATGTCTACCTTTCTAAAGCGGTAACTGTCATACCATTCTTTTACAGTATCATAAATACGCTCTTGACTCTTGTAGTGGAGCATATATTGGACTTCCGTATCTGTAAAGCAAAAATATTCGTCAAATTCAACATCCTTGATTGAAAACACATCAAAATTATTGAGTCTAGTAAAATATCTTCTTTATCCATACGTAGACATCCCACTAAGACAACAAAAAAAGATTTTCATTGGTTTTTAAAACCGCACCGGATAGGCTGCGAATCAACTTTACTATTTTTTTATAATAGCTAGTTCATTTGTTTTTGCCAAAGACACGTCATATTCACCAATGAATATAATAGTACGCTTTTAATAATGTTTATTGAAATATCAAAAAAACTTTAGTCTCCTGGCTTCTTGGTTTGTTATTTTGATTGTCGTACCTTGCGCAACTTTATAACTGTTTGCATCAACATCTTTTAAGCGAATATACACGATGGGAAAAAGCTTTACTTTTCCCCAATTCTCAAGCAGTTCTTTAATAAGACCTGCCTTATCCACATAGTAAAAACCATTCCTGTGAATTTCTTGAAACTTCCAATTCCAACAGAAAGTTTTTTTCATGGTTAATCTATTAGCTCCACTCCCTTCTTAACAATACGCTTCTGCTTTGTCAAACCTTTTTTGTATAAAAAATTGTAACTAAACTCCTGTAGCTACAATTCTAACATTGCTGTACCCAAATAGCAATACAAAAACCTTATTGTTTACCGATATTTTCCATAAAAATCATTTTTTTTATATTTTCATTAGTAATACAGCCAAAGAATTCTGATCTAATTAGTTATTTTTTTATATCAACAAATAAAAATAACTGATAATCTGATTTTTATAGATACTTTTGTAACTATACAGAATACATAGAAAAAATATCCGGTGAAGAGAATAAAAATTTTATAATTAGTTTTTGTGAAATAATAACAATTATTTAAAGATAACAGGGCATTTTTACACAAAAGGGGAAAGGAACTAGCTGTGAAGTTTAAAGGCAAGATGCAGCGAAAAAGTACGAAAGAAAAACAGATTAGCAGTTTAAAAATCGCTATGTTAGGCCACAAACGTATCCCTTCCCGGGAAGGCGGAATCGAAGTGGTCGTAGAAGAACTGTCTACACGAATGGTCGAAAAAGGACATCATGTTACCTGCTATAACAGAAAAGGGCACCATGTGGCAGGGGCAAAGTTTGATACCGAACATCGGAAGAATTATAAAGGGGTCCGATGTGTGGATGTCCTGACTGTGAACTGTCGGGGGCTAGCGGCGGTGACAGCGAGCATAAGCGCCTCCCTCAGGGCGGCTCTTGGAAATTATGACATCGTTCATGTTCACGCGGAAGGCCCCGCATGGATGTGCTGGCTTCCTAAATTATTGGGAAAGAAAGTCATTGTTACCATACATGGCTTAGACCACCAAAGGGCAAAATGGGGAAAGTTCGCTAGTTTTTATATCAGGACCGGCGAAAAGAACGCCGTGCGGTTTGCGGATGAAATCATTGTCCTCAGCTCCAGCGTACAGCAGTATTTCCTCAATACCTATGGAAGAAAAACGAACTTCATCCCTAATGGGGTGGGGCGAAAGCTGAGCCGTCCCGCTGACCGGATTACCGGGGAATGGGGACTAGAAAGAGGCAGCTACCTTCTTTATCTGGGACGTATCGTCCCTGAAAAAGGAATCCATTATCTGATCAACGCATTTAAAAAGACAGATACCGATAAAAAATTAGTCATCGCCGGCGGAAGTTCTGACACAGATGCCTATATGGAACAGCTGAGAACGCTTGCGGGAGGGGACAGCCGGATTCTTTTCACCGGATTTGTGCAGGGACGCTTAAAGCATGAACTGTTCAGTAATGCCTATCTCTATGTTTTGCCCAGTGATTTGGAGGGGATGCCTTTGAGTCTTCTGGAAGCAATGAGTTATGGGAACTGCTGTCTGGTGAGCGATATTCCGGAATGTACGGAAGTCGTCGAGGATAAGGCGGTCACATTTCAAAAGAGTGACACCGCTGATTTACATAAAAAGCTGCAGCAATTATGCGGAAATCCCCAGCAGGTAAAACAGTATCAGGATGAGGCAGCGGACTTTATTTGCAGGAAGTACAGCTGGGAGGATGTCGTAAACAGGACGGTGGCTTTGTACCGCCGAGGATAGGGAAACGATCGGATGGAGAAAAAACATTATGGAGCGATAGATGGTCTTCGAGCTATCGCTTGTATCGGAATTGTAATGATGCATGTAAGAGCAAACAGTAATTATGAGATTGGCGGATATATTTATAACTCTGTCATTCCTTCTTTTACCAATTTCGTCTTTCTGTTTATGGCGGTATCCGCTTTTGGCATGTGCTGCGGATATTATGAAAAGGTTAAAAACAACACCCTTTCCTTTCGTACTTTTTATGGGAAACGGTTTAAAAGGATCCTTCCTTTTTTCGGAGTGCTTGTTCTGCTGGATGTTGTTTTATCGCCGTCCACAGACGCCATTTATGAGGCTTTTGCGAATCTGACACTCCTGTTTGGGTTTCTGCCAGATGCTGGAAGTATCAGCGTGATAGGGGTTGGATGGTTTTTAGGGCTCATCTTTGTATTTTATATCTGTTTTCCGTTTTTCTGTGTACTGATTCAGACCAAACGCCAAGCCTGGTTGGTATTTTCCCTAAGTCTGGTTTACAACTTTGCATGTTCAGCGTATTTCCATGTGGGAAGGACTAATATCCTTTACTGCGGGTGTTATTTTCTGACTGGCGGTTTGATCTATCTTTACCGAGAAGAAATCCAGAAAGGGTGCCGACCGCTTGTTGGCGGGATCGCCGCTGTTTCCGTGGTCCTTTACTACGTGATAGGCGGAAATACTCTGGCATGTCTGCTTGTCTTTGCTTCATGGCTTTCTTATGCCGTAATTTGTTCGGGGGGGGGCGAAACAGAAACGCTCCCTGCTGCACAGCAAGGCGGCAAAGTTTGTCAGCGGCATCAGTATGGAGATTTATCTCTCTCATATGGTGATCTATCGAGTGGCTGAGCGATTGGGGATGGTTACTGTGGCCGGTAATGGTTTGGTGCAGTATATTGTGACAGTTACGATCGTTCTTTGCGGCACGGTACTCTTAGCTGTGACTTTGCGGAAAATAATAGGGTTGATGGAGACGAAAATCTGCTATAAAACAACAGAAGACTAAAGAGGTTTGCGATGAGGATATTGATGATCAATAAGTTTCTCTACCCAAACGGTGGCAGCGAAACTTATATATTGAAACTAGGTGATTATTTAAAAAGTCAGGGGCATGAAGTCCAGTATTTTGGTATGGAACATGAGGGGCGCTGCGTGGGGAATGCGGTCAATGCCTATACATCGGACATGGATTTCCATGGTGGTTCCAAGCTGTCGAAGCTGACATATCCCCTGAAGACGATTTATTCTCCAGAGGCTCGGAAAAAACTGCGCCTTGTTCTTGCTGATTTTAAACCACATATCCTGCATATCAACAACTTCAATTACCAGCTGACGCCCAGTATCATTCTGGAAATCCAGAAATGGCGCAATGAGGGAAATAAATGCCGGATTATTTTCACGGCGCATGATTATCAACTGGTATGCCCTAATCATCAGCTCAAAAATCCGATATCGGATAAAATTTGCGAAAAGTGCTTAGGCGGACATTTTCTAAACTGCACAAAAGGAAAATGCATTCACGGCAGTATGGCAAAGTCAGCCATTGGAAGCTTGGAAGCCACTTTTTGGAAGCTGAATGGCGCGTACAAATATATCGATGCGATGATCTGCTGTTCTGAATTCATGAAAACTAAGATGGACAGTAACCCAATGTTTGCCAATAAGACAGTGGCAGTGCATAACTTCGTGGAGCAGATGGAATGGAAGGAAACTGAGAAAAAGGATTATGTTCTCTACTTCGGACGTTTTTCTAAGGAAAAGGGGATCGAAACGCTGCTGAAGGTTTGCCGGGAACTTTCCGATGTCTCGTTTATTTTTGCCGGTACAGGTCCTCTGGAAAAAGAGATCAACAGCATTTCGAATATTAAAAATGTAGGGTTTCAGACAGGGGAAGCCCTTGAAACGCTCATTCGAGAAGCCAGATTCAGTATTTACCCATCTGAGTGGTATGAGAATTGCCCGTTCTCTGTGATGGAGAGCCAAATGTATGGCACACCGGTGTTGGGGGCAAATATTGGAGGCATCCCGGAGTTAATTGAAGTTGGTAAGACTGGAGAGTTATTTGAGAGTGGCAATGCCTCAGAACTAAAGAAAAATATCCAGAAACTTTGGGCAGATCAGGCACTAACAGATCAATATAGCCGAAACTGTAAAGATATCAGCTTTGATGATATTGAAGCATATACGAAGAAGCTGATGAAAATTTATAGAGGAAAGAAAAAAACAACAGGCTCTGTGAAAGCAACAGATGCTGTTGTAAAAGGAGATAAAAACATGGGTAAGAAAAGCAACAGCGAGAAAAAATTGAACGGTACGGTGATCGTAACGTACCGCTGTAATGCCCGCTGTTCCATGTGTAATCGATATAAGGCCCCATCGAAACCTGAAGAGGAAATTTCGATTGAGACAATCCGGAAACTTCCCAAAATGTATTTTACGAACATTACCGGCGGTGAACCGTTTATCCGCACTGACCTGAAAGAGATTGTCCGGGAACTGTATAAGAAATCTGACCGTATTGTGATTTCTACCAATGGTTTTTTTACAGAACGTATCGTAGAACTATGCAAGGAATTTCCTCAGATAGGCATCCGCATCTCTATTGAAGGATTGGAACAGACCAATAATGAGATACGCGGGCTGCAGGACGGATACCAGCGCGGGTATAAGACATTGAAAACACTGCGGAAGATGGGCATGAAGGACGTCGGTTTCGGTATGACTGTTCAGGACAAGAATGCCCCTGACCTGGTTCCTTTATACAAGATTTCTGACAAGATGGACATGGAGTTTGCTACAGCAAGTCTGCATAACAGTTTTTATTTTGTGGAAGCCAAGAATATCATTCATGACCGGCCGATGGTGGCAAAGAACTTTGAAAATCTGGTCAACGAACTGCTGCGGAGCAATAGTCCGAAGAAGTGGTTTCGGGCATATTTTAATCATGGTTTGATTAACTATATTTACGGGCAAAAGCGTCTGTTACCCTGTGACATGAGCTTTGATACGTTCTTTATCGATCCCTATGGGGATGTCATGCCGTGCAACGGTACGAAAGATAAAGAGGTTATGGGGAACCTGAACACCCAGACCTGGGACGAGCTGTGGAACAGCCCGGAGGCTGAGAAGGTTAGAAAGAAAGTAAGATGTTGTGACCGTAATTGTTGGATGATCGGCAGCGTGAGTCCTGCAATGCACAAATATATATGGAAACCGGCGCTGTGGGTAGTAAAACATAAGTTTAAAGCGTTGTTCAGTAAGCATCCGTACAGAATGTATGAGCTGAAGGTCTGCCGAGATTACCGAGATGGGAAAGTTACGAAGGAACAGTTGGATAAGTGCAGTACCTGTGATTTTCATGCGGTGATCAATGATGGGCTGAGTGCGGCAAGTAAAGAGCAGCTTAAAGGTCGGAGTGGTGAAGAGATTGTGGATGCGGATATTGCGCGTCAACTAAGAGGAAAAAATGAATAAAACGATTACTATTTTAACTCCCACGTTTAATCGTGGAGGAGATATAGAAGCCCTTTATAAATCTATAAAAGCGCAACATTGTAAAGATTTTGAGTGGCTGATTATTGATGATGGAAGTACTGATAAAACCCCAAATATTGTCGCGCAATGGAAGAAAAATTCGGACTTCCAAATTCGATACGTTTATAAGGAAAATGGTGGGAAACATACAGCCTTAAATGTTGGAATTAAAAGCATAGATTCAGATTTAACTTTTATTGTTGATTCTGATGACACATTAACATCAGACGCAATAGAAACAATATTAAGATATCACCGTCGCTATGGTGATGAGAATAGGCTATGTGGTTATACATTTCTTCGGCAATTTCCTGATGGGCAAATTAATGGAAAATCTTTTGAGTTTAATGAAATGATTACAAATTATATTGATGCACGAATCAATGCGAATGACACAATAGCAGATAAGGCGGAAGTATTTTTTACAAAATGTTTAAAAGAGTTTCCTTTTCCAGAATATTCCAACGAAAAGTTTCTTGGCGAAGATTTAGTTTGGATTCGCATGGCACGTAAATACGACATGGTGCACATTAATAAGGCAATCTATGTGGGAAATTATATGAATAACGGTCTTACTAAGAATCGTAGAAAACATAATATTGAATCACCCATTGGATGTATGCATCGAGCGGGGGAGTTTTTGAATAACGACATACCTCTTAAATATAGAGTCAAAGGGGCATTGCAATATGTTATTTACGGAAGGTTTGCAAATTTTAGGTTAAAAGAAATATTGCACAAAACTTCGGAAAAGTTCTTGATTTTGACTATGTTTATTCCCGGCGTTTATCTCTATGCGAAGTGGAAACGGGAATACAACAAAAAATAAGTAAAAACAAGCGCCATTTCTTATAAAACAGCAGACAGAAAGGAAGAAAGAATGGAAAAAGGCGTGGTTACAATTATTCTTTCAATTTATAATGTAGAACAATATCTTGAACGTTGTATAAAGAGCGTTGTGAACCAGACATACACGAACTTGGAAATTATTCTTGTAGATGACGGTTCGCCGGACCGTTGTCCAGAGATTTGCGAAGAATGGGCAAAAAAAGATAAGCGTATTAAGGTAATTCATAAGAAAAATGCTGGTTTAGGATTCGCAAGAAATACTGGTATCGAAAATGCAACCGGAGAATACATTTGCTTTTTTGACAGCGATGATTATATTGCATTGGATACGATCGAAAAGGCGTATAATTGCATTACCAACCATGACGCTGATATAGTACTATTTGGATTCTGTCACGTTAACTCAAATGGGCGAACGAAAAAGTGTACGGTTCCAAAAACACCTAGAGATTTGTATCAGGGAGTTGAAGTTCAAAATTATATCTTACCAAATCTAATTGCTCCCGATTTTCAAAATGGTAAGAATGCAAATTTATGGATGAGCGCATGGGCGTGTATGTACTCAGTGAAAGTTATTTCTGATTCAAAATGGAGATTTGTTTCGGAGCGGCAATTTATATCAGAAGATGTGTACTCATTGATGTTTTTGTATAAAGAATTACGAAGAGTTTCTATACTTCCTGAAACGCTATATTTCTATTGCGAAAACGGGACGTCCTTGACACATACCTATAGGAAGGATCGTTATGAAAAAAATAAATTGTGCTATGAGGCCTGCATTAAGGCCTGTGATAGCCTCGGATATAATCAGGATGTAAAAGAACGTTTGGCATCGCAATATATGTCTAATATTATTGGTGCGTTAAAGCTAATTATATTATCTGACTGTGATACAGTAACTAAGAAGAATGAGGTGTCCAGGATTATTACAGATACCCATTTTCAATCGGTGATTCATTCTATGAACATTAGTAAAGAGACTATACCAAGAAAATTACTTTTTTTGGCTATGAGAAAAAAGAACTGCGAAATTGTTTATCAATTAGTAAAGATAAAAAGTTAAGGAAATGTATTTGTATATGAACATAAAGGAAAATATAAAAAAGATAGTCCAGGGGAAACGGTATTCTTCTGAAAGTTATATTAATTATCTGCGAAACCTTGGTATGTTAATTGGAGAGGACGTCACCATTTATGTACCAACTAAAACCCTGATCGATGAACAATATCCCTGGATGATTTCTATTGGCAACCACGTACGAATTACAGAGGGGGTTAAAATTTTAACCCATGATTATTCTTGGTCTGTATTGAAATCCTACTCAGGAGGAGTACTTGGTTCAAGTGGATATATTGAAATAGGAAACAATGTTTTTATAGGAATGAACGCTATTATAACAAGAAATGTAACAATAGGAGATAATGTTATTATAGGAGTAGGAAGTATTGTGACAAAGAATTGTGAAGCAAATGGTGTTTATGTAGGAAATCCAGCTCACAAAATCATGGATATAGGTGAGTTCTTTGAAAAACGTAAAAAAATGCAGTTAAAAGAAGCGAAGACATTAGCATTGCAATATTATAAAGTATTCCATAAAAAACCAGAGAGAGAAATTTTTCATGAGTACTTTATGCTTTTTTCAGATGAAAATACAATCAATAATAATTCTGTTTTTCGTAAAAAAATCAACCTGTGTGGTAACCTTAAAGAAATGCCGATATATTTAGAAAAATATCCCCCTCTCTTTCGCGATTATGACGAATTTATGAGGTATTGTTTTTATGATAATTAAAGAATGTGTTTTTATTTTACCTTACTTCGGTAAATTTAATAATTATTTTACTATTTTTTTGAAGTCCTGCAAAACGAATCCTAATTATGATTGGCTTATTTTTACAGACTGTGAAGATGATTATAATTTTCCAGATAATGTACATAAAATTTTGATAACGTTAGAAGACATAAAAAAAATTGCAGAGGATAAATTTGGATTTTCCGTATGTCTTAAAACACCATATAAACTCTGCGATTACAAACCGGCATACGGATATTTATTTGAAGAATATATTAGAGAATATCCATATTGGGGGCATTGCGATTGCGATTTAGTTTTTGGAAATCTTGAAAAATTACTTACTCCATTATTGAAACAAGGTTTTGATAAATTATTTGCAGCAGGTCACTTGACTATTTATAAAAATACCTATGAAAATAATAGAAGATTCATGAAAACGTTTCATAATCGAATCTTATATAGGCAAGCATATACAACCGATACTATATTCGTAATGGATGAGGATTGTGCTGGACACGATAATGTGCATACGATATTTCGAGAAGATGGAACTAATATATATGAAACCGACCTTAGCGTTAACCCATCAATTAGCTCTGCAAAATTTATAAGAGAATATTATGAACCAACGCTACATGAATTCATCAAAGAAGACTATATTAAAGCAAGATATTTTTGGATTGATGGAAGTATTGTTCGGGTTGAATGGAATAAAACCATATTAAAATCAGAGTTTCTTTATCTCCATCTTCAAATGCGCAGGATGCGAATGAAACATAATTTTGAAAGCAATATGATTGAAATTTTGCCTGATCGATTTGTTTCAGTTGATAAGATACCTGGTACTAAGTCAGAAATGAGGCTTTGGCAAATAGGTATATTTAATTTATATTGGTATGATGTATTTAGAAAAAAAATAGCAAGAAAACTAAATTTGATGAGAAATAAGCTAAGACTTTGATAGTATACCTGGAGGAGATAAATTTTGCTATTAATAAAAAAAACACATATTTTAATATTTCTTTCCTACTGGTTTGTATTTATCCAGTTACCATACTTTCCTGGCAACGAAAATAGTTTATTAATTAAAACAACTTCCATTATAACGTTTTGTATTGTATTAATTTATATGCTTTTTAAATTATTTAAAAAGAAATTCTTTTGGGTAAATGTTATTTTGTTTAGCTTTGTTTTGCTAATGATGATGTCCGGTGTCAGTAATTACGGGAGTTTGAATACTGTAAATCCATTATTAAGCTCTTTTCTTATTTCAATACGTATCATAGGGCTTTTTCTAATGATAGAATACTTGACAGAAATTAATCAGTTTTATAGCTTGATTGTAATTTACAGTAGATTAACATCTATATTTGTGATTTTCAACGATATCATAATTTTGATCTTTCCTACGCTTACTTCAAATATGGAGCCATATTATTTTATAGGAAATAAATTTGCAGTAATTTATACGCATCTTCAATTATTGGTTTTATTACTTGTAAGGAAGAATGTTGAACAAAGAAACTGCTATAAAATATATATCATTCTGCTTGCTTTTTTAACAGCATTTATGGCATTACGGGTGGAATGCATGACTGGATTGACTGGACTGATTATTTTTATTTCATTTTGCATATTAATTAAAGTCACCCAAAATATCTTTTACAATCCGGCAGTTTTTTTTGCATCGCTAATAGTTAGTAGTCTATTTGTAATTGCTTATGAAATAATATTGCGGTTTCCATTGATTCAAAACTTAATTATTTCTGTATTTAACCGTTCTTTGACTTTAACAGGGAGGACATACATATATGCTAATTTATTTCAAATATTAAAAGAACACTGGTTATGGGGCTATGGGTATGGGAGCAGTTATGAAATATGTGTAAAATATTTACATTTTGCTGATACTCAAAATGGTATTTTTGAATGGATTTTACAGTCAGGTATTTTTGTGACTGCATGTTTAGTTATTTTGCTGTTAGTAATAATAAATTTATATAAAAAAAGCAAAGAGAGACGTGAATATTTTATCCCAGTATTAGCGTTGTTGTATACTTTTTTAGTTTTGTCGTCTGTAGAAATAACTATTGATATGCACTTTATCTTTTTATTGTCCATTTTATTTGGTTGGAGTATCCAAAAATAGGGAAATGTTATACAATTATGGAGGAGGAAAGCGATCTAATCGCATTAAACAGTGAAAAAAAATTCAATAACGACAAATGCATTTTTTAATTTACTATACAAAGGCCTTTCAGTTGTATTTCCTCTTATAACCGTTTCATATGCATCGCGTGTTTTAGGACCGTCTGGAATGGGGGATATTGCATCTTCTCAAAATTTTGTCACATATTTTGTGTTGATTGCGTCTTTGGGGATTGCTCCATATGGTGTGCGGATTTTAGCACAGAAACGAAACAATATCAATTTATGTAATCGTGCTTTTACAGAATTATTTATTATTAATGGTATATCTACTCTTGTTTCAATGTTGATATATTTTATCGTAATAATTTGGTTTGGATCGTTTTCAAGGCTTGAATCTTTAAACCTGATATTTTCAATATTAATTGTTTTTAACATATTTAATATTGACTGGGTTTATCAGGCAATGGAGGAATATCGATACATTGCATATAGAAGTTTTGTAATTAAAATCATATCTTTATTTATGCTCTTGGTTTTTGTCAAAAGTAAAGATGATATCTATGTATATGCATGGATTGTTTGTTTTGGTACTGTTGGAAATTATTTTCTAAACATGTTATATTCAAAAAAATATGTATTTTTTAATTTTCATAAACTGAGCTTCAGACAGCATTTCATACCTATTATTGTTTTTTTTGCCTCTATTGTAGCAATAGAATTATACAGCTTGATTGATGTTACTATGTTGACATATTTTACAGATTCGGCTTCCGTTGGATATTATACAAACGCATCCAAAATCGTAAAAACATTTACTGGGACAATTACAGCTATTGGAGCGGTTTTATTACCGCGATTAAGTATTTATTATGCTAAAGAGGAAATGTCAAACTACAAGAGTACCGTAGAGAAAATGTTAAAGTTGATATTGATTCTTACTGTTCCTGCAACTATCGGGATTTGCTTTGTTGCACATGATATAGTTATCATAATGTTTGGCGAAGAATTTTTTCCGTCCTCCCAAACCATTCAGACTTTAAGTTTTCTAATTATATTTATGACATTATCTGGAGGAATTGGAGCACAAATCCTTCAAACTACCAATAACGAACGAAGCTATTTGACTGCGGTTTGTGAAGGAGCAATTATTAATATTTTTTTAAACAGTATATTGATTGGACCATTCAGACAAAATGGGGCTGCCATTGCTTCTGTTATAACTGAAGCGGTAGTCGCTGTAATGATGCTGGTAAAATGTAAGCCTATAGTACAAATTCAGCTCGGGAAAAGATTTGCGTTTGATATAGCGTCTGCTGTATTATTTATGTCTTTTGGTTTAATGATATGTCAGATGATTGACAGTAATATGAGCACAATATTTCGACTATCCATTGAGATATTAACTGGAATGTCCATATACTTTGGTATATTGTTATTACGGAAGAATAATGAGACGATGAATATATGCAAGAAAATTATACAAAAAATTAAAAAGTGATGAAGAGAACGCTTTCATGGTAAACGCTTTATAGCCAACCGGATAGTCAAACTCTAACCTTTCGACTGCCAATAGTGTATAGAAAACGGGATTCTTGTCAGTACATTTTGCATCATATCCGGGCTTTGCGAAAAAAAGCCTGTGAGATTCCGGAAATGGTGGATGCTGCTACATAGGAAGTTATTCAAATCTCATTCTGAGACATGGAACACGTATTTCAGATACCGTTGTTTTGCATGTGTCCTCTATCTGTGGGAAATGTAGAGTATCCGTATTAAGAGCTACGAACAGGTCAAAGCGAATTTGATTTAGAATACTCTGCTTTCCTGTGACAGCTTTGTTAGGCGATTTGTCCGGTGTGGCAAAATTTTACCTGGTCACAAGCTGCACCGATATGAGGAAGAACATTAATGGCAATTATCCGGAATACTTATGAAACGAATTTATACAGTAATTCTCTCTTCCTTTTCTATGGGAGACACTGTGACCAGGTTAAAACATTGCACTTTGAAAAAGATAGATTAGCCGAAAGTAATCTGGTCTGTAGCGAAAAAAGACTTCTAACTTTGTGCAAAGAAAATTTTCTGTTCCCTCATGAGGCAAGAAACTCAAGAAGAATACATTATGAACATGTATCAATATCATCAATTCTTTTTATTCATCACATTCTTGATTCCTTTTTTTACTTATGCAACATCCACACCAGGAAATGAAACCACCTATAACTCCTCCAAGCGTATTATAAAACAAATCTGATAATTGGAAAGTTCCTATCCGCAAAATAGTTGTGTAAATTTAATGGTCAACGAAAATAGGAATACTACCTTCATTGACGATAATAGCACTCTTTTTAAGACTGTATCGTTCAAAAGCTTATCCTGAAAGGCCACATCAAAAATACTATAAATGGAATAAATAATATTAGATTCTCAGTAACTTCTGTTGTGGTTTTACCTTTTTTATCATATAGACCCCATATACCAATTACATTAGACAATGGATTTGCCCATATACTTCGATTTAAAAGGATGCGAAACAAAATCATTGAGTATAAAACACGAGAATCAGGACATGAC
>ENA-ORTH01000213-ORTH01000213.1-human-gut-metagenome-genome-assembly--contig:-NODE-213-length-73981-cov-22.052566_pt1 | contig 73981 bp, 59 predicted proteins | sample MGYA00241914_ERZ509192 | MGnify/ENA primary metagenome ERZ509192 (study PRJEB26280, sample SAMEA2338826) | human gut metagenome | biome: human gut; feature: human-associated habitat; material: faeces...
ACGAGCGGGGGCTCCTGTCGTTTCCGTGCCCTCGGATTGGGTCATAGTGTCTGTCGTATGCTCAACCTACGTCATTACCATGGTCCATTAGGGACGGAGGAAAACGGACCATTTTCCTTGACTCGCGGAACTATATAACGACGCCGTTGCAGTGGTCGATTTCGTGTTGGATGATCTCGGCGGTGTAGCCCGAGAAGTTTTTGATGCGGTGGACAAAGTTCTCGTCCAAATACTCAACCTTAATGCGGCGATAGCGGGTACAGGGACGCTCGCCGGTCAGCGAGAGGCATCCTTCGCTCGTCTGATAGGCGTTGACCTGCTCAAGAATTTGAGGGTTGTACATCAGGAGCACCCTGTTGCCGTCCTTTACGCAGATGATGCGTTTACGCACGCCGATCATGTTGGCGGCGAGGCCCACGCACTCGCGCTCATGCTCGTGGAGTGTATCCAGGAGATCCTGCCCGGTCGCGGCATCGTCGGGTCCCGCGTCTTCGGAAGGCAGACGCAAAAAGAACTCGGATTTCATGATGGGCTTAATCATGGCGGGCTCCTCATGTCTTATGCTTTCGTGGACTTTTAATAATAGCGCGGAAGGAAAGCTGTGCGTCCGCGTTACAATCTTTCGACGTTGGACCATGTTGCCAGATTCGTCGTGTACGGCGTCTGGCGTAAGTCTAGGGCTCATTTTTCGCCCTGGACTGTTCCTCTGGGGCGATGCGACTGTCGTTCCAAGAGGAAGGAAATGCATGGGGAGCAAATCTCAGCAACAAGTTCAAGTAACGCCATCGGCCACTGCGGCGATTCTCGTCGTAATGTATATTGCAGCCTTTGTCGCCGCGTTTAACGAGAACATCATTAACGTGGCGTTGCACGACATTATGGCGGCCTTTTCGGTGAGTGCCACCACGGCACAGTGGCTCGTCTCGGGCTACATGATCGTGACGTCGATCTTTACGGCCGTCATGGCCTTCCTGTCCGGCCGTTTCTCGACGCGCAAGCTGCTGTTTTTCGCATGCGGATGCATGGTCGCCGGCGAAGTCCTGTGCCTGGTCGCTCCGTCGTTTAGCGTTTTGCTGCCAAGTCGTATTTTGCAGGCTGCGGGATCGGGCATCTTGTTCCCGCTCATGATGAACGTGGTGCTGTCTTGCGCCCCGCGCGAGAAGCTTGGTCTGTATCTGAGTCTGGGCGGTGCCTGCATTACGCTGGGGCCGGCGTTTGGACCCGTGATCAGCGGTCTTATGTGCACGTTATTCGGCTGGAGGGCGGTGTTCGTAGTGCCGCTGGTGGGCGGTATTGTGGTCGCTGCGGCGGGCGTTAAGCTTGTTCAGAATGTCGGAGAGCGTTCGAACACCACGCTCGATATTCTGTCGGTTGTTTTGCTCGCCGCCGGTATTACGGCATTTGTATATTCCGTAGGCGAGTTCTCGGTCAATCTGATTGCCGGTATCGTGGCGCTTTTCGCCGCCGTTGTGCTGCTCGGCCTGTTTGCGGCCCGCCAGCTCAAGCTCGAGCATCCGGTGCTTAACGTGCGTCCCATGGCGAGCGTTCGTTTTTGGCCTGCGTGTCTGCTTGTGGTGGTGTCGATGATGACGACGTTCTCGATGAGCGTTTTGTTGCCGCTCTATTTTGAGGGCGCATACGGCATGACCGCCCTTGTTGCGGGCTTGCTCATTTTGCCGGCGATTGCCTGCAATGCCGTGACCTCGATTGTGGGCGGACGCGTGATGGACGCCCGTGGCGCATGGCCGCTGCTGCCGGTCGGCTTTGCCCTGATCGCCGTGGGGCAGACTGCCATCTCGATGACGGCGGCAAGCATGAACATCGGCGTCGTCGTGGCGCTGACCGTTATGGTGTATGCCGGAGTCGGCCTGGTGCTGAGCCCCTCGCAGACGGCCGGCTTGGAGACGCTGCCTGCCGCTGAGCATCCTCACGGAACGGCATTGCTCAACACGTGGAATATGATTGCCGCATCGTTTGGCCCGTCGCTGTTTATCGGTCTGCTCTCGAGTTCTGCGGCGACTGCCGGTGTCACTGGCGTTGCGACGGACGTTGCCCAGGCGATTGGATTTGCAGCTGCCGTGCGCGTGGCGGCTGTGATTGCCGTGGTCGGGTTCGTGACGTCGCTGGTGTACGCTCGTCGCGAGTCGCACATGTCGCATTAATGTGTGCACATAGATTCTGCAGCTAGATTGGATGGCGACACCATAAACTAATGGACGTTTTGCCGAGAGGCATGAATGTTTAAAGCGCAAAGAGTGCGCGACGGGCCCCGCGAATGGGGCGATGATGCCCGAGAGGGCCAAGAAGGAGTCTCATGTCCGAGAACGAAGAGATCATGAACGAGACCGAGAACGAGACCATGGCTGCCGAGGTCGAGGCAGTCGAGACCGTGGAGACCGAAGCTGCCGAGGTTGAGGCCGTTGATGAGGTTTCCGCCGAGGAGGAGGCCGAGGTTGTCGAGGCCGCCGTTGATTACGATGACGAAGAGCTGATGGACAAGATGCAGAAGGCCGCCCGCCTGCTGCGTAGCCGTCGCTTTGCTATTTCCAAGGAGGAGGAGGCCAAGGCCGAGCGCATGGCGAACATCGAGCGCGCCATCAAGCTTCTTGACCTCAAGCCCAAGATGGAGCAGAAGGAAATGTCCGACCTGCTGGGCATGCGCCTTCGTGAGCTCGATGGCCTGATGGCCGAGGCCGAGGCTGCCGATCTGGTCGGCCGCATCGACGACGCCGAGGGCGATATGCGCAAGATCGTCGTCTTCGCTGCCGAGGATGCCGCTGAGGGCCTGGTCGAGCTTGCCAACAAGAAGGAGAAGCTCCTGCCCGAGCTTTCTTACGAGGAGGCCACCGAGCTGATGGCCGCTCTCGATAAGGTTATCGCTCCGCTCGTCGCCATGGGCCTGGACGAGGACCGCGGTCCTCGCGGCGGCCGTGACGATCGCGGTGGCCGTGGCGGCGACCGTGGCGGTCGCGGCGGCTTTGGTGATCGCGGTGGCCGTGGCGGCGACCGTGGCGGTCGCGGTGGCGATCGCGGTGGCCGCGGCGGCTTTGGTGACCGCGGCGGCGACCGTGGCGGTCGCGGCGGCTTTGGCGGCAACCGTGGTGGCTATGGCGATCGCGGTGGCAACCGTGGCGGCTTCGGCGGCAACCGTGGTAACGACCGCGGCGGTCGCGGTGGCGACCGTGGCGGCCGCAACGGTGGCGGCTTCCGCGGCAACCGCTTCTAATTGGGTTACGCGGTTTTACCAAACCGCGTAACGGCTCGACGCTGCAAACGCCCCTAAGCGGCAATCTGCCTTTCAATCGTCGGGCATGGCCAGAAGGCCTATGCCCTCCTCTTTCAAGGCACATTGCTCGCTTAGGAGCGTTTTCGCTCATATGACCCAATCCGCTGTCAAGAGCCACAATGGCCCCGCCGACCGCTTGCAATCGGTCGGCGGGGCCTGCCGTTGAACCCGTCCCGGTCCGCCCCCGGCATGTCGTCGACGCCTTCGGCTCAGTCTCATATCCGCGGATACCGTTCTGTCGGCCCGCACTCCATTCCTTCGGCGGGGTTCCCCAACTCTGTCGAGGCGCATGCGGAGGGCTCCGCGCGCACAGCGAAATAGGGGGTGTCCCCGAAGGCCGCCCGGCTCGCCGGGACGGGGCTATGTCTATTCCGCGCCCTCCCGGCACATCATGCCGAGGGCCCAGAGCCACCTCACGAGCTCGGCCGCGGTGGCCTTCGCCGCGGGCATGCCGCGGGCGAGCATCTCCTCGCGCCGCCGCAGGAGCCGCTCGGACCCCTTCCTCCCGTGCATCCTTATCTCGAGGGGCACGCCCGTGTCCCTCGGCATGAGCTTCGGCTGGTGCCGCGCCGCGGCGTAGCACCATGAGCCCTCAACGGCCAGCTTCCTCACGAGCGCGTTGCCCGCGCCGCTGATGCCTCCGAGCCGCACGGAGTCGCCGCTCGACCTCTGGCTCGGGGCGAGGCCGAAGTAGGCCGTCACCTGCCTTCCGGAACGGAACCTCGTGAAGTCGCCGACCTCGGCCGAGAAGGCTGCGGCCAGCGCGAAGGCGCAGCCCTTGATCGACTGGAGGGCGGCCGCCTCCGCGGCGATCGGGCTGGCATCCACGGCTGCCCTGTACTCGGAGAGCAGGTCCGCCCGGGCCTCCGCCGCGGCCTCGACCTCGTTCCTCAGGGCGGCGAGCGTCCGAACCCCGCCATCGCCCTCCGGCCTGACCTTGTCGAGCCACCTCAGGAAGTCGTAGGTCCAGTACTTCCTCGGGTTGCCGGCGGGCGTGGTGCCGCCGTAGACGAACCCTCGCTTTGCGAGGAAGGCGAGCAGCCGCTGCTTGGCGGTCGCCAGGCGCGCGGTCGCCCCGTCGTAGGCGCCGGCGAGGTCCCTGATGCCCTCGACCTCGGGGGAGGGGACCCATACGGGGGAGATGTCGTGGGCGAGTATCGCCTTGGCCATCCTGGCGGCGTCGTTCCTGTCGTTCTTGGAGGCCGAGTCGGCGGCCGACCTGGGGATCTTCGAGACCGCGGCGACGGCGCACTCGACGCCGAGCCCGGCGAGCTCCCTCTGCGGGGCGAAGCCGAGGTAGCCGCTCTCGTAGGCCGCGAGCGAAGGTCCCGGGAACCCATCCATCCACCCGGCGATCTCGCCCCAGGGGTTGCCGGGGAACCTCCTCGTCACGGCCTCGCCCGTCTCCGCGTCGAGCGCGCAGACGGTGGTCGACCTCGGGTGGACGTCCATCCCGAACGCGGTAGAATACTTTGGCATGGGAGCCTCCCAAACTCGTTGCGGCGCGGCTGCGCCTATGGCACTTCGACATCATTGTCGCAGCCCCGACCCGCGGTCACGAGCGGGGGCTCCTGCCTTTTCAGTGCCCTCGGATTGGGTCATAGTGTCTGTCGGCATCAAAACATCGGTGTTGTCGAAGTAGTCATTGGGTAGTCATTGGGGACGTTCTTAAATGACTAGTCATCGGGGACGTTCTTAAACGACTACATAGCATGAGAGTGGATAATCTCCCGGTTTGAGCCTGCATCCAAGTTCAAAGTGGGAGATTATTCACTCTCATTTGTTATGTGTCCGAAAACCCACGCTCGTTTCTACTCCGCCTACATTTGTAGGAACAGTTCGTGGAGGCGGGTGTCTTCGTCGAGTTCGGGGTGGAAGGTTACGCCGAGCTGGTTGTCTTGGCGGGCGGCGACGATGCGGCCATCGACTTCGGCCAGGGCCTTGGCATTGCCGTGCACTTCGACGATGCGGGGCGCGCGGATAAACGTCAGCGGCACTTCACCGTCGATGCCGGCTACCTGTCCCTTGGTTCGAAAGCTGCCGAGCTGTCTGCCGTAGGCATTGCGCTCGACAAGTACATCCATGGTTGCCAAACGCGGCGTGCCCTTATCGTCATGGGCGGCAAGGTCGTGAGCCAGCAGAATCAGGCCGGCGCAGGTGCCCAGGACGGGCATGCCTTCAGCGATACGGGCACGAAGCTCCTCGAGCATGCCCAACTCATCAAGCAGCTTCCCTTGAACGGTAGACTCGCCGCCGGGAAGTACCAGACGGTCAAAGTTCTGCTTTAAATCAGCCGCCTGCCTCAGCTCAATACAACGTGCGCCCAGCTCCGACAGCCTCGCCTCGTGCTCGGCAAAAGCGCCTTGGACCGCCAGCACGGCGACCGTCTGGTCTGCATAATCGCTCATGTGCGATCCTTTCTGCTGGACTAGCGCCCGCGCTCCTCCATGATAATCTCGATCTCGTCGGCGTTGATGCCCACCATAGCCTCGCCCAGGTCCTCCGAAAGCTCGGCGATGAGCTTGGCATCGGTGAAGTTTGCCACGGCCTTGACGATGGCTGCGGCGCGCTTGGCAGGGTCGCCACTCTTAAAGATGCCCGAGCCGACAAAGACACCCTCGGCGCCCAGCTGCATCATCAGCGCGGCGTCGGCGGGGGTCGCTACGCCGCCGGCGGCAAAGTTCACCACGGGAAGCTTGCTCGTGGCATGAACCTCGCGTACCAGCTCGACCGGAACCTGCAGTTGCTTGGCTGCCTCAAAGAGCTCATCATCGCGCAGGGCAACAACGTCGCGGATTTGCTTTTGGATCTTGCGCATGTGACGCACAGCCTGAACGACGTCGCCCGTGCCCGGCTCGCCCTTGGTGCGAATCATCGTGGCGCCTTCGGCAACACGGCGCAACGCCTCGCCCAGGTCGCGGGCACCGCAGACAAACGGGACGTCAAACTGGGTCTTGTCAATGTGGTAGACATCGTCGGCGGGGGAGAGAACCTCGGACTCGTCGATGTAATCGATCTCGATGGCCTGCAGGACCTGCGCCTCGACAATGTGACCGATGCGGCACTTGGCCATGACGGGGATGGAGACGGCCTCTTGAATGCCCTTGATCATCTTGGGGTCACTCATGCGCGACACGCCGCCCGCGGCACGGATGTCGGCCGGGATGCGCTCGAGTGCCATGACGGCGCAGGCACCTGCCTCTTCGGCGATGCGTGCCTGCTCGGGCGTGGTGACGTCCATGATGACGCCGCCCTTGAGCATCTGCGCGAGCTCGCGATTGAGTTTGACGCGATCGGCCTTGCTGGTCTGTTCTGCCATGGTTGCTCCCTTGGTTGGCATGTGCATTGCTTGACGGAACATCCTATCGGGGAGCTGGGTATGGCGAAATACTCAGTTTTCGAGATAATAATAAGGTTAGCTTAATACCAGATTGAACAGCTCGATAAGGTCAGGTGGCAAACTCATGCTTGACTACAATTTGGAAAAACGCGGCGAAGCATCGCTTTATGAGTATGTTTACCAGCAAATTCGAGATGATATTGTTGCTGGACGTATTGCGGCGGGGGAGCATCTGCCGTCTAAGCGCGCCTTTGCCAGTCATCTGGGAATCAGTGTCATTACTATCGAGAATGCATATAGCCAGTTACTCGCTGAGGGTTATATTTGCTCAATGCCGCGTCGTGGCTACTACGCTTGCGAGCTTCCGGATGCACCGGTTTTGGCTTCGGCTGCGGAGGGCATCGACCGAGATGCCGTCTCTGTGGGTCCCAGCGCGCATGATGTCAGTCGACAGGTTGAGCGATTCGATGCACTTTCTCCTTCCGCTTTGGAGGCGGCGCGGCTTTGGCAAAGCGCGCTGCGGGCGACGCTGGCATCCGAAGACGAGCGCGAGATCTTTTCACCCGCACCGGCACAGGGCACCGCTCGGCTACGACGCGCAATCGCTCATCATCTGCGCGGGACAAGGGGTATGAATGTCGATTCCGATAACATTGTTATCGGTGCGGGCGCCCAGCTGCTCGATACCATGTTGGTTCAGCTGCTTGGAGCCGACAAGGTATATGCCGTTGAGGACCCGGGCTATTTGCGTCTGACGCGCATCTATCAGGCTATGGGCTGCAAAGTTCGGCATATCCCGTTGGATGATGACGGCGTGGACCTGAGTGCTCTGCAGAAAAGCGGGGCCGATGTCCTTCACCTGATGCCGTCCCATCAGTATCCGACCGGCCTTGTGACGAGCATTGCGCGTCGCTACGCGCTGCTCAGTTGGGCAGCCGAGCAGCCGGGCCGGTATCTCATCGAAGATGACTTTGATTGTGAGTTTCGCCTTGCCGGGAAGCCGATTCCCGCGCTCGCGTCGATCGATGCCGCCCAGTCGGTTATCTACACCAATACGTTTTCGAAGAGCCTGTCATCGGCGTTGCGCCTAGCGTACATGGTGCTGCCCGACGAGCTGATGGAGCGGTTTAGGCGCGACCTTGGTTTTTACGCCTCGTCGGTTAGCTCCATAGATCAAGTTGCATTGGCTCGCTTGCTGGAATCGGGTGATTACGAGCGACATGTGAACCGCGTGCGCGTTCGTGCTCGCGAGGCGCGTGATGGCCTGATGGCGCTTGTGCGGAAGGTATTTCCGGCAGGAGAGGTCTCGATCGAGCATGCAGACGCGGGCCTTTACTGCACTGTGGTTGCGGAGTGCGAAGCGGGCGGAAGCTCTTTTGCGCAGGCCCTTACGCGCTCGAGTATCCCTTTTGTCGATATCAGTGACTGTTATTGGTGTGCCGATGGCGCATCTGTCCCTGAAAACTCAACTCAAATTCTTGTCCAGTATGACGATCTGAGTCCAAAAGTGCTAACTACCTTGGAATTGCAGTTAATGGGGGACATTCTGCAACCTAAGTGAGTAGACTTTTAGCACTTTGGCGACCAGGCAGTTTTGTAACAAGCTATCTACCTGCGGTTTTGAAAAGCAGGATGACCGGCCTGCTCGGGATGTTCAAAAAAAGTCTACTCACTTGCCGCGCAAAGCTTCTGCATGAGAAAAAATGGGGTTTTCAACAGAACTTCGTCCAGCTCCCGGCAAGCTTTTGGCCAGTTGGGGAGGGCTGTTGAAAACTTGGCAGTCCGTTCGGCACCATTTTTGGTGCGTTCGCGCCAATGCGTGACTGACTGGGTTGAAATTCGTGTTTTCCTGTGCCTATGAAGGATCTACTTTGTGACATATCGGCTTTTAGGTACTGGCGTTTGCCTCCTCAAGTCCGCGCTTTGTGTCCGCCGCTTCCACGACCGGAAGAAGACCGGCAGCGATATGATCTCGCCCGCAACCCGACGGCTGCGGTCGCGCTCGGTTTTCCGTTGTATACATTGGTTCGGACGAGAAACAAACGGACTTGTCCTGCCAGCATTAGGCAGCGGCTGTTTCTTGGTGAGCTTCCTAGGGAATCCGTGCTGGAAACGGAGCATGGGTTTTTGATTACGTCTTCTCTACTGACGGCATTCATCATGTCGCGGCATCTGACGGATCTTCAGCTTCTTTTGGTATTGGCGGAGATGTGTGGCTTGTTTGCGGTGTGTGCCCTGCCGGCGGCACTTGAGGCGGAACTTTCGCGTGCAATTGATTCGGGCGCGATTTCGGCAACGTTCGGTTGGGTGCGCTGCCCGTCCGAGGACGGCACCGCCTCAAATTTATGGCGTCGAGACGCTTTGGTTTTGGGCAGAGACCTTGACCGTTTTTGTTCAGATGTTTGCGGGATGCGTTACGGCAATAGATTTATGGCGGTATCGCAATTCGTCCCATTGGGTGCCGCGTCGCCTTTTGAGGTCGAGGCGTATTTGTTGCTTGGACTGCCGCGAGCCCTGGGAGGCGAAGGGTTTTGCGGTATAGAGCTCAATGTCGAAGTGACGTTAAGCACAAGTGCTCGAGCGATTGTGGGAAAGTCCCGTGTGTATATCGATCTACTTCTGTCTTCGCCGGACGGCAGGCGACAGGTGGCCATTGAATGTCAGGGAAAGGCCTTGCACGGACGCGCAGGGGATGGCTTGCGTGACGCTGACCGCATGACAGCCCTTCAGGCCATGGGCTACGATGTGCTTCTCCTTACACACAGACAGATATCGGATGAGGATAGATTCCGCGCGATCGTTAAGGCCGTATGCAGGATGCTCGATGCTGAATATCGTGATAAAAGCTCGGATGAGCAAAGGGCTGAGGCATTACTCCGGTCTGAACTATTCGCTGACTGGACAAAATTGGGAGTAATTGACGGAAAGATGCCCGCTAGACACAAAATGGCTCAATCGTGGACGGCTGCGGTTCTAAGTGAGTAGGCTTTTAGCACTTTGGCGACCAGGCCGTTTTGCAACAAGTCATTTACCTGCGGCTTTATAAAGCAATATGGATGGTGTGCTCGGCAAGTTCCAAAAAAGTCTACTCACTTAGTTTTTGACGAGAAACCGATGCCGAAGATAGCTCTATTTCAGGGCGTTAACGAGTCCTCGAGACACAAAAAGGCCCGAACCAATACGGTCCGGGCCTTATCGAGCTAAAGATTATCTCTCAGGCGGTTGGCTTAGCCAAAGTAGCGCTTGAGCAGGCCGGCGAAAGCCTTGCCGTGGCGAGCCTCGTCGCGAGCCATCTCGTGCACGGTGTCGTGGATGGCATCAAGGCCAGCGGCCTTGGCGCGCTTGGCAAGATCGGTCTTGCCGGCGGTTGCGCCGTTCTCGGCCTCAACGCGCATCTCGAGGTTCTTCTTGGTGGAGTCGGTCACGACCTCGCCCAGGAGCTCGGCGAACTTGGCGGCGTGCTCGGCCTCCTCGTGGGCAGCCTTCTCCCAGTACAGGCCGATCTCGGGATAACCCTCGCGATGAGCGACGCGAGCCATGGCCAGGTACATACCGACCTCAGAGCACTCGCCCTCAAAGTTGGCGCGCAGGTCGGCAACGATGTCCTCGGAGACGCCTTCCATCTTGGCGACGCCCACGACGTGCTCGGCAGCCCACTCGAGCTGACCCTCCTCCTGCTTCAGGAAGCGAGAACCGGGAACGCCGCACTGGGGGCACTTGAAGTCCTCGGGCAGCTGGTCGCCGTCGAACTCTTCCACATAACCGCAAACGGGGCAAACAAACTTCATGATTCGATCCTTTCGATCGATGGCGATTGTGCGCTCGTCCGGTCCCGTAAGGGCCCTCTCCGGACGTGCGTCTTGACGAGTTCTATTATCCATAAATGCAACCAAATGTGAAGCCTATTAGGAATGATTTTTAATGAAACAATTTTGAGATATGAAGATGTTGATTGATTAACGGTTTGCAAGTCATATACGGACGCTGCTGAGTACAATCGGGCGAGCAAATGTTGACCTATCAACAAATGAGGGAGCCTCCTTTATGCATCTAGCCCGTCGTGCCTGGTGCCGAACATATCAGACGGTTTTTCGCATTGCATTGCCGATCCTGCCCTATACCGAGCCGCGCATTTTAGAGCATGCCGAGGATGTGCCCGCGGTGCTTCAAAAGCGCTCGATCCAGAAGGTCCTTATCGTGACGGATCCCGGCATTGCCCGTCTGGGGCTCACGGCACCGCTCGAGACGGCGCTCGCATCCAGGGGGATTGGCGTTACGGTCTATGCCGAAACGCGTGCGAACCCTACGGTCTCGAATGTGGAGGAAGCGGCGTCCCTGTACCGAGAGAGCGCCTGCCGGGCCATTATCGGCTTTGGCGGAGGATCGGCCATGGACTGCGCCAAGGGCGTGGGCGCACGCATTGCGCAGCCAAACAAGCCCATCAACAAGATGCGCGGCCTGCTGCGGATTCATCGTCGCCTGCCGCTGCTCATCGCCGTTCCCACTACCGCCGGTACGGGAAGCGAAGTCACGCTTGCGGCGGTAATTACCGATGACGAGACGCACTACAAATACCCCATTAACGACTTTGTGCTCATCCCGCGTTTTGCAGTCCACGACTCCGAGTTTACGCGCGGTCTACCCGCTTCCATTACGGGGCAGACGGGCATGGACGCCCTGACGCATGCTGTCGAGGCTTTTATCGGGCAAAGCACCACGCCCTATACGCGCAAGATGGCACGACAGGCGGTGCAGCTCATCCACGACAATTTGCTCGAGGCCTATGAGCATGGCGACAACATGCGTGCGCGTCGCAATATGCTTTCGGCGGCGTATAAGGCTGGTGTTGCCTTTACGCGCTCCTATGTTGGATATGTGCATGCCATCGCGCACAGTCTGGGCGGCCGATACGGAATTCCGCACGGTTTGGCCAACGCGATCATCCTGCCGCATATGCTTCGCGCTTATGGCGAAGCTGCTACTCCTAAGCTCGCCGATCTCGCCCGCATGGCCGGCATCGCGCCGGTTAACGCGCAGGACAGCCTGGCGGCCGAGGCCTTTATCGATTGGGTCGATCGAATGAACGCCGCCTTGGACATTCCCAAATATGTGACGGGCATTCGCCGCTCCGACATTCCGCAGATGGCGGCGCATGCCGATGCCGAGGCCAATCCGCTGTACCCCGTTCCGCTTTTGATGGACCGTTTGGAGCTCGAGCGTATGTACGAGGTCGTCGCGGGTGGTATGTTTGAGGACGAGAACTAGGAGGTTGCCATGAACACCGAGGAAATTGCGCGCATCGTCGGCGATCAGCGCACCTACTTTAAGACGCACGCTACGTTTGATGTCGATGCTCGACGTCGCGCGCTCGTGAGTTTACGCGATGCGGTTCGTGCGCACGAGGCCGATATTGCCCATGCGCTCAAGACCGATTTGGGAAAGTCGCATGACGAGGCCTATATGTGCGAGATCGGCACGTCGCTTTCCGAGATTCGTCATCAGATCGCTCGTGTGGCTCGATGGAGTCGTCCGCGACTGCGTCCGTGCGACCTTGCCAATGCCGTGAGCGTGTGCAAGACGCAAGCCGTGCCCTATGGCGTCACGCTCATCATGGCTCCGTGGAACTACCCGTTTTTGCTGACGCTCGAGCCGCTCGCCGGCGCGCTCGCCGCGGGTAACACCGTGGTCATCAAGCCGAGTGCCTATGCGCCGGCTTCGAGCGCGGTGCTCAGACAGATTTGCGAGGAAGCATTTGATCCGCGCCGGGTGACGGTCGTCGAAGGCGGGCGTGCCGAGAACGAGGTACTGCTCGATGAGTGCTGGGACAAGATCTTCTTTACCGGTAGCGTTTCGGTCGGCAAGCTCGTCATGGAGCGCGCAAGTAAAAACCTTACGCCCGTGACGCTTGAGTTGGGCGGAAAGAGTCCCTGCATCGTGGATGCGACGGCAAACTTGAAGGTCGCGGCACGGCGTATCGCCTTTGGTAAATGGCTCAACGTGGGGCAGACCTGCGTGGCGCCCGACTACCTGCTGGTCGATACGCGCGTGCACGATGAACTGCTGGGCCTCATCAAGGAGGAGGTCCGTCGCATGTTTGGCGAGCATCCGCTCGATAACGAGGATTACGGGCATATCGTCAATGCTAAGCATTTTGCGCGCGTGCGCGGGCTGATCGATCCCGATAAGGTCGTGCTGGGAGGCACGGCGCGCGAGTCGTCGCTCAAGATTGAGCCGACGATCCTAGACGGCGTGACCCCCGATGACGCCGTGATGCAGGAGGAGATCTTCGGTCCCATCTTGCCGGTGCTGACGTTTGAGAGCCTAGACGAGGCCGAAGCGTTTATTACGGATCGTCCGACGCCGCTGGCCCTGTATATCTTTAGTCAGGATCGCGCAGCTCAGCAGCGCTTCGTGCGTTACGTGCCATTTGGCGGTGGCTGTGTCAACGACACGATCATGCACTTGGCTACGAGCCATATGGGCTTTGGCGGCATGGGCGCGAGCGGTATGGGGCAGTACCATGGACGCGAGAGCTTCGATACGTTTAGCCACAAGAAGAGTATCGTGAACAAGGCAACCTGGCTGGACGTGCCGTTTCGGTATGCGCCCTACGCAAGCTGGAAGCACAAGTTCGTGCGCATGTTTGTGCATTAGAAAAGGGCGCAGGTAATACGAACAAGTGTTCCTATTACCTGCATTTTGCGTTAGACTACTGTTATGGAGCACGGATGGGCCAACTCCCTTTAGAAGGGATTTGGTATGAACGTAAGCGATGTTATTTCGTTGTTGGCGTTGTTGATTGCGGCTATCGAACTCGGTCTGTTTATCGGCCGAATGAAATAGCCGCCCCCGCGTAAGCGAAGACGGCCACTTCTCACGATGAAAACGTGTATCGGAGTTGGCAAGACCCGCGGCAACGGGTGCCATCCGTGTTCCTATCTTATCTGCAAGCGTTCTGTCGCGCAAGCGTTGAGGCAACTGGGCGAAAGGCGCGGGTGGGGCGAATTTGTGTCCGCACGGGCCCGTAAGCTTCTCAGTACGGTTAAACGCCGATTTATCCGGCTGTTAGAGGAGCTGCCATGTACGAGCCTTCACGTGTGCTTCTGTCGTTTCATATTGCAGGATTTCAATATGCCGACGGCGCTTTGGTCCTAGGCGATATTAAAGCGGGCGATAAGCTGACGCTGTGTGCCGAGCGCGATAATCCCCATGACCCCGAGGCAGTTGCGATCTACTACGGCAACACCAAGCTCGGTTATGTTCCGGGAAACGAGGTCGGCCCGCTGTCCTTGATGATGTATTACGGCCACGAGGACGTATTTGAGGCGCGCGTGCAGCAGGTTGCCCCCGAGCGTAGCCCGTGGCACCAGGTGCGCGTTGGCCTCTATGTGGTGGATGCCCGCTAGTCGGTAAGGGGGCTGCCATGTTTGATGACGATGACCTGTTCGATTTGACAGATGATCCGTTTGAGTGGGATATGCTGCTCGACGATGATGAGCTGGAGCAGGATCGTAAGAAGCGGCAGGACAAGAACGCCCAGGGTGACGCGTCGAAAAAGAAAGACAAACGCCGCCGAGGTCTGTTCGGCGGGCTCTTTGGCTAACCGACGCGCCAAAGCGTCTGTATACTAGGCACGTGTTAGACACGTTGCGAAATGAGGGCATAGACGATGATGTGGTTTACCGCCGATCTGCACCTGGGCGATACGAATATCTTGCACGACATGGACCGGCCGTTTGACTCGGTCGAGGAGATGAACCGCAAGGTCATCGATGCCATCAATGAGTGCGTGGCTGTGGGTGACCGTCTCTACATTCTGGGTGACTTTACCTATCGTTTGCCCCTGGCGGAGGCGGTGCGCCTGCGCGAGCGTATTGCCTGCCAAAACGTGACGCTCATACGGGGCAACCATGACGGTGACTGGGAAGATCCCGACGTACCGCAGATTTGGGAAGACGTGCGTGATTATCTGGAGATTGCTCCCGGCTATGCCAAGGGCCATCGCCTGGTTTTGAGCCATTACCCCATGCTCAGCTGGAATGGCAAGGCGCGCGGCGCCATCATGCTGCACGGGCATATCCACAGCAGGGGAGACCGCACCAACGCACGCAACCGCGATCGCGAGCGCCCCATTTTTCGCTACGATGTCGGCCTCGATGCCAACGATTACAAGCCCGTAAGCCGAGACCAAATCCTCGGCTTCTTTGGACTGTAATTCTTGAACCACCACAAAGGGGACAGGCACCTTTGTGGTGGTTCTGGCGCCGTTGCCATTATGGCGGCGGCGCTTTTTTGTCCGTGCGGCGCGGTAGAGTGTAGGCGGTTGAAATTTGCGTCCATCGAGGAGCTGCTATGAACGAGATCAAGTGCCCGCATTGTGGCGAAGTATTTAAGGTCGATGCATCCGGCTATGCGGATATCGTCAAGCAGGTGCGCGATGCCGAGTTTTCGCGCGACCTGGACGAGCGTGTGAAGGCAGTTCAGCGCGAGGGCGAGCAGGCGCTGGAGCTTGAGCGCTCGCGTTCGACGGCTGCCTTGCAAAAGGCGGAGTCTCAGCGCAATGCTCAGCTTGTCGAGCAGAAGAACGCTGCAGCTCAGCAGCTGGCACAAGAAGTCGCCAAGCGCGATGCCGAGCTTGCCGAGCTGCGCGCCAAGCTTGAGGGCGCTGCCGCAGAGCGTGAGAGCTCAAGCCAGCGCGCGGCGGTTGAGGCCCGTGCCGATGCTCAAAAGGAAAACGCCGAGCTTCAGCGCGAAATCGATAATTTGCGTGCGCAGTTGGGGCGCAAAGATGATGAAGCCAGGCTTGCCGAGGCGGCGGCACGCAATGCTGCTCAAAACGACCTGTCCGCGCGCGACGCTCAGATTGCCGAGTTGCAGGCCAGGCTCGCCGCGGCGGACAAGGCCCAGGAGATGGCGCTTGCCGCTGCCGCGGCAGAGTCGCAGCGTGAGCTCGATGCCGCTCGCAGCGAGGCCGAGCGCGCGCTTACTGACTATCGCGCGAAGGTGCAAGAGAAGTTTTCCGCCGCAAAGGCTCAGTCCGAGCAAGAGGCCGAGGGTCTGCGTGCCCAGCTGCGCGAGCAGGAACTGATGGCAAAAATGAACCTGTCAGAGGCGGTCGCCGCGGCAGAACGAGAGCGCGATGAGGCGCGTGCCAAACTGACGAGCGAGCTGGCGGTGCGCGATTCTCGCGAGGAGCAGGCCAAGGCTGCCCACGAGCTCGAGCTTGCACAGGCCAAGCGCGCGAGCGACGAGCTCATTCGCTATAAGGACGAAGAGATTGAGCGCCTGAAGGACATGAAGGTGCGCCTGTCTACCAAGATGGTGGGCGAGTCGCTCGAGCAGCATTGCGAGACTGAGTTCAATCGCTTGCGTATGACGGCGTTTCCTAACGCGTACTTCGAGAAGGATAACGATGCGTCCGAGGGCACCAAGGGCGACTTTATCTTCCGCGAGTGCGACGCAAGCGGTAACGAGGTCATTTCGATTATGTTCGAGATGAAAAACGAGAACGATGAGACCGCAACCAAGCACAAGAACGAGGACTTCTTTAAGAAACTCGACCACGATCGCCGCCAAAAGGGCTGCGAGTACGCGGTGCTCTGCACGTTGCTCGAACCCGAGAGCGAGCTTTACAACGCCGGCATCGTGGACGTGAGCTATCGCTACGAGAAGATGTACGTGATTCGCCCACAGTTCTTTATTCCCATGATCACGCTTCTTCGCAACGCCGCCATGGGTTCGCTGCGCTATAAGCAGGAACTGGCGGAGTACAAACAGCAGAATATCGACGTCACGAACTTCGAAGCCAAGATGGAAAAGTTCAAGGACGGCTTCTCGCGCAACTACAACCTGGCGAGCAAGCAGTTCGAGTCGGCGATCAAGGAGATCGATGCCGCCATTAAGCAGCTCGAGAAAACCAAGGACGACCTGCGTCGCAGTACCGAGAATCTGCGTCTGGCCCACAACAAGGCCGATGAGCTCACCATTCGCAAGCTCACGTGGGGCAACAAGACCATGAAGGTGGCGTTTGACGAGGCGCGCGGGGCTGCGACAGAGACAAACGATGAGCCAGCCGAGGCCGATTCGTATGAGGTCGAGGATGCCGAGTAGGGCATAGCGGATAGTGCAAAAGTGGGGCCGCTGGCTATGTTGCCAGCGGCCCCACTCCATTTCGTTCCAGTATGTTCGGCTAGTCCTCGAGCAGGTCTTCGATAAAGCCGACGCGGTAGTTTTTGAAAATGACCTCGCCGCCGTCTTGCGTGGCGTCCAGATCGACATCGCCCATGATGCCAAAATCGTGGTCGCCATCCTCGTCGGCAAAGATCTGGTGCACGTGCCATACGTGCGCGGTCTTCTCGTCGGACTCGTCGATGGAAAACATCGCGGCGCTGCGGGCATCTCCGTCGGTGAGGATCTCCTCGTGCTGCTCGTGGTAAGCGTCGAGTGTTTTTTGCCAGCGGATCTCGCTCATGCCCCAGTCGTCGTCGAGCTCGCCCAGGTCGCGAACGTGCTCGCGGGCGGCAAGGGTCACGCGGCGGAAGAGCGCGTTGCGCACCAATAGCGTGCAGCCGCGACGGTCCGCCACGACCTCGTCGATGCCCTGCGGCGGCGCAGCATCGAGGGCTGCCGGGTTGCCGGCGTTCTCCCACTCGTCCACCAGGCTCGAGTCCACCGAGCGCACCACAAAGCCCAGCCACGAGATAATGTCGCGCAGGCGCTCGTCGCGCTTCTCGATGGGCACGGTGCGGTCGAGCGAACGATAGGCCTCTGCTAGGTAGCGCAGCAAAATGCCCTCGGAGCGGGCGATGCCGAGCTTTTGGATGTAACCCTTAAAATCGCTCGCGCTTTCCAGCATATCGCGCAGGACGCTCTTGGGAGAGAGCTGGTAGTCGTTTGCCCAGGGCACTTCATGGCAGTACTTGTCAAAGGCGGCGTCGAGCAAATCCTCGAGCGGCTTTTCGTACGTGACGTCCTGAATGCGCTCCAGACGCTCCTCATAGTCGACGCCGTCGGCCTTCATTTCGGCCATCGCGCGGTCGCGCGCGGCGCGCTCCTGTGCGCGCAATACCTGCTTGGGGTCCTCGAGCGTAGCCTCGACCATCGAGATCAGATCCATGGTATAGGTCTCACTCTCGGGGTCGAGCAGCTCCAACGCGGCAAGCAAAAATGGCGAGAGCGGCTGGTCGAGCGCAAAGTCCTCGGGCAGATCGACCGTCAGTGCGTAGTCGATGTCTGGTGCGGCGTCAGTCGGGGCATCGGGCGCGGGCGGCACCTCGGTGCGAACGACGACGCCGGAATCGATGAGCGTGGCGAAAATTTCGTCGGCGCGAACCTCGAGCTTAGCCTTTTCCTCGGGAGTCTGCAGGCTCGTCTCGATGAGGTCGTGTACGCGGGCTCGGGCATCGCCGCCCTGCTCGACCACGCTAATCACCATGGAGTGCGTGATGCGCAGGCGCGGCTTGAGCGTTTCGGGCTGCGTCTCGATCAGGCGCTCAAAGGTCTGCTTGTTCCAGGTGACAAAGCCCTCGGGGGCCTTTTTCTTTTTAATCTTACGGAGTTTTTTGGGGTCGTCGCCCGCTTTGGCCATAAGCTTGGCATTTTCGATCTCGTGCTCGGGTGCCTCGGCAATCACCATGCCTTCGGTATCGAAGCCCGAGCGGCCGGCGCGACCGGCAATCTGATGGAACTCGCGGGCGCGCAGGCGACGCATCTTGTAGCCGTCGAACTTGGTAAGCGCGGTGAGCACCACGGTATGGATGGGTACGTTGATGCCGACGCCAAGCGTATCAGTACCGCAGATGACGGGCAGCAGGCCCTGCTGCGCCAAGCGCTCGACCAGCAGGCGATAGCGCGGCAACATGCCAGCATGGTGCACGCCGACGCCGCATCCAAGCAAGCGCTTGAGGATCTTGCCGAAGGCCGTCGAGAAGCTCGTGCCCTTGGCCGCCTCCTTGATGGCCTCGCGCTGCTCCTTGCTGGCGATGCCAAAATTGGCGAGCGATTGTGCCGTCGCAAGGGCGGCATCCTGGCTAAAGTGCACGATATAGAGCGGGGCCTCGCCGCGGCGCATGGCGAGCTCGACGGTGCCCTCGAGGGAGGTCGTCACATAGTCGTAGCTCAGCGGAACAGGACGCGGGGCGTCGACAACTAGGTCGCAGGTAGCGCCGGTGTGTTCCTTGAGCGAGGCAGCGATCGCGGTGACATCGCCGAGCGTAGCGCTCATGAGCATGAATTGCGTGTGGGACAGGGTGAGCAGCGGCACCTGCCAGGCCCAACCGCGGTCGGGGTCGGCAAAGTAATGGAACTCGTCCATGGCCACGCAGCCCACGTCGGCATCTTCGCCCTCGCGCAGTGCGTCGTTGGCAAGGATCTCTGCCGTGCAGCAGATGACGGGCGCCTTGGTGTTGATATGCGTGTCGCCGGTGATCATACCGACGTTATCGCGGCCGAGCACCTGCACCAGGTCGAAAAACTTCTCGCTGACCAGAGCCTTGATAGGAGCCGTGTAGTAGCAGCGCTTGCCCTGTGCCATGCCCATAAAGAGCATGCCCAGCGCGACAAGCGACTTGCCCGATCCGGTCGGTGTGCCTAAGATGACGTGATCGCCGGCAGCCAGGTCCATGAGGGCTTCTTCTTGGTGATCCCACAGCTCAATGCCGCGGCTGCTCGTCCATTCAAAGAAGCGTTCGAAGGCTTGATCGGCCGTGAGCCATGGCTCGGGCTCGCTACCGTCTTCGGGCTCCCACCAGGTGGGGGAGAGCGCGCCGAGCGAGCCAAACTCGGCTTCGGTTCCCGTGCCGCCCGAGAATGAGCTGGCGGCGCCGGCGCCGGAGACGGTGCTGGCGGCGGTATCTGTCGTGGTCTGTGCCATATGGTTGCTTTCTCTTGCGATTGTCCGCCAACTATTATGGCGTAGCGGCGGCGCGGGGCGCCAGCGCGCGAGAAAATGCAGGAAATGGGCGTTCTGCCCAGCCGTTTGGTGCAGTCGCCAGCCAAGTGAGTAGACTTTTTGCAATGTCGCGAGCACATGGCTTTTGCGCAAGGGTTCTACCTGCGGTTTTATGTTTCGCCATGCAGGCTGTGCCTGGCTATTGCAAAAAAGTCTACTCACTTAGGTTTGAGGGCCGTTCGCTGGCGCTTATTTGCGCTTGCTTGCTGACGCCGCGACCATCAGAAGCCCCTAGGACTCTTGCGGCAGGCGCTTCTTGCCTTTGCGGGCGCGGTTTCTAAAGTTCTCGACGGCCTCTTCCATGCCCAGAGGTACATAGGTGAGCTCATCGAGGTTGTCGGGCAGGTAGCAGGCAAGGCTTTGCTCCTGCACGCGGCCCGCCGCGAGCTGTTCATCGCTAGGCCGCGCGCCGGGTGTGGCGCAAATGCCATAGACGATGGCGCCCATCTCGCGCGTGCGGCACTCGTACTCGGTCTCGGGGTGCTCGGGATGGTCGCGGCGGACGTCGTCACTTACCCAAAGCGCATCGTAGCCGGCCGCGGCAAACTGTCCCAGGGCGTAATCGCGCAATGGTTTGCTGTCGGTGCGCAGCGTGACGGTGGCGTTGGCTGCAAAGAGCGGGCGATAGAGCATCAGATGGTCGACATGGACGAGTCGTTTTTTTGCGTACTTGGCCTTGGGCTGCGGCGTGGGAAAGTTAATGGTGATGGCATCGAGTTCGCCTGCGGCAAATAGCTGCGGCAGCGATGCGGCGCCTCGGGGCAGAACGAGTGCGTTGGTCAGTTCCTGCTCGCAGATTTTCTGTGCGGCATAGGCGATGCAGATGGGCTCCTGGTCCATGCCGATAAAGAGCGTGTCGGGCTCACGGCGAGCGCGCTCAACCAGATAGGTGCCTTTGCCGCAGCCCAGATCCAGATGAAGGTGTTCGAAGGGCTTGCTGTCAACTGGCGCGCAGGCCTCGCGCCAATCTCTGGCATAGATTTCAGGGTTCGTCTCAATCGCATCGGCGTAGCGCTCCAGGCGCTCTTCGAGCACAAAGTTCTTAGGCGTGCGAACGTGGACGGCTCCCATGAGGCTCCTTGGTCATAAGTATGGAACGCATAGCTGCGCGTTCCGTCAATGGGTTGAAAAAAAGGGTGGGCATACTTTGCCCGAAAGACGCGGTGCGGCTCGACGGCGAGTCGCCGATGCCTACAGGCGCTTGAGGATCACATAGCGGTTGAGATCGCCGCTGCGACCGTCGGCATGGAAGCGCTCGAGCTCGCGCACGGGGACCTCGCCGCTCTTGTAGAACGTACGGACGCCGCGCACCAGGTCGGTGATCTGCTGATCGTCAAAGTGATGGCAATAGCGGTAGGCGTGGCGGTCGTTTTGCCAGCCAATGAGGTGGTCACCGGCTTCAAACTGCGCGGAATCGTAGCCCTCAAAAGGCGGAGTGAGCTCGGCGCGGGCCTCGGCGCGAACGGCCTTGCGCGCCATGCGCTCGTCGTTCATAAACTCCCAAAAGCTGATGGCGATGATGCCGCCTGGGCGCGTCTGGCGCACCAGGGCGTCGAGCACGCGTACGCGGTACTCGCACGACGGCACGTGGTGCATAAATCCAAAGCAGACCGAGATGTCGGCGAGCGGGGCGTCGAAAAGCACGTCGGGTGTCTCGGCGGGGTTGAGCTTCATGAGGGCGTCGAGCACATCGAGTTCCTGGAAGTGCAGGTTGGGAATGCGCAGGGCGTGTCCATGTGCATCGATAGCCAAATCTTGGCACGAGTCGACACCGTAGAACTCAAACGGGCAACTGGCATCTGCCGAGGGGTTTGCGCCGTCGACGCCCTTGGCGGCGAGTGCGCCGCCGGCGGCAAAGTTCTCGAATCGCATATTGCCGCAGGCAAGATCGAAGACACGGACGGGATGCTCGATCGTGGCGACGTCGAGCTGTTCGAGCGCGATGTCCATGGTGCGCACCCAGCCGGGCCACGGGGCTTGGCGCGTATCGGAAAAGGAGGCGGAGTGCTCGCGATAGAACGTGTTATTGAGCTGGATGAGCGATGAGGCGAAATCGCGGTTCACGGCGCGGAACTCCCTCCGTTGGCGGTGCGAAACAAACAGTACGACCATACTACCGTTAACGCCGCAACGGGGACAACCAAGCTACGGGTCATTGCTTTGTTTGGACACATTTCCGCAGCTCATATGCATCCGCAACCGCCGGTTGTCAAAAATCTCACTAGAATAGGTGGCATGCTTTTGGCGGTGGCGGATACATTTTTAACTGTGCAAGGCGCCTTAAGAACAAAAACGGTCCGGCGGCACGGCTGGCATCACATAGGAGGAACCATGAATGTAGAAACTGCGCAGCGGCTCGCCGACCTTCGTCGCAGCAAGGGCTTTAGCCAAGAAGGGCTGGCACGAAAGCTGGGACTGTCGCGCCAGGCGGTCAGTAAATGGGAGCGCGCGGAGAGCTCGCCCGATACCGAAAACCTGATCTCGCTCGCCAAACTCTATGGCGTGAGTTTGGACGAGCTCCTCAATCCGAGCGATGAGATCGAGGACGATATCGAGTTTGAGAACGAGGACCGCGCTCGTCAGCGCGAGGCCGAGGCGGCAGAGCGCGCCCGCACCCATGAGGCAGCGGCGCGTGCGACTGAGGCGGCAACGCAGGCAAGTGACGCGGCAGCCAAGGCGGCGCAGGCGGCAAGCTGGAGTGCGCAGGCCGCCAATGCGGCGACGGCTCAGGTGACGGGTGCCGTTGCGGCCGGCCCGACTCCGGTGAAGGGTCCGTTCCAGTCGTTCCCGTATTGGGCCGTGTGCTGGCTGCTGTTCTTTTTACTGATGTTCCTGGTTGGTGCCAGCCCCTTTCCCGCACTGATCTTCTTTACGATCCCCATCTATCACTGGGTGGCACGTGCGCTCGATGGCGATTGGGCGCGCGGGGATATCCAGGTTGGTCCGGCGCCGGCGGTCGCTAGGACTAAAGGGGAGGACGTTTCCACAGCGGTTGACGCTGACATGGCTGCCGCGACCACCGCTGAGTCGAGTGCCAAAGAAGGTGATGAATGATGAAGCTCTCGCATGAGTCTAAGAGGCGCTTGGGCATTGGCATCGGAGCGTTTGTGCTTATCATCGGACTTGTCTTTGGCATTTCGCGGACATTGATTCATTTTGATGGTCCGTGGGATCTCGACGATGTTGTATCCGGCTTGTCCAGTATGGACGATGTGGTTGACGACGACGATTTTATGAACGATGGCGGTAAATATTCCGCTCGGCCTCAGCAGCTTTCGAGCGAAACGTTTGATGCCGACGCGTTCACATCGCTTGACTTGGACGTGGCGTCGGGCACGGTCGAGGTTAAACGTGTCTCTGGCGGACCGGTACGTGTCATCGAAAGCGGGCACGTTGCAAAGGGGGCGTCTGCTTCCGATGCCGCCACTCAGAATCTGGTCAAGATCGAGGGCTCTACACTCAAGATTAGCCAGTTCGACTGCGATGACGAGCGCGCCCATGACCGTAAGGTCACCATTGAACTGCCGCGTGAGCTTGCCGATAACATGATGGGCATTACGGCAAACGTGGGGTTGGGAGATCTGACGGTCGCGGACATTGCGTGCCACGACTTTGATTTGACGTTGGATTCGGGAGACGTCGCGTTTGCGGGCGCCGTGACCGACACTCTGAATGCCGAGGTCGGTTTGGGCGATGCGACGTTCGAGCTCTACCAGGCCCCCGCGAAGTCGATGGACGTGAGCGTGGACTCGGGCGATGTGGAGATGACGGTTCCGAACTCGACGGGCTTTAAGGCGAGCCTCACCTTGGGCAGCGGCGACTTCGAGAGCGATTTCCTTCCGCTTGGCTACGACGGCGAGACCATTTTGAATCTTGAATTCGATAACGGCGATAAGTCTGCTACGTATCGTTTTGAGGTCGGTTCGGGCGACATGTCGTTTGATCCGGAGTGATATGCGGTTTTCGGAGATCGGTACATATAGGCATGCTCTTTGATGGAGGCGCCGGAGCCGTGACGGGCTTCGGCGCCTTTGCCTTTACAATGGGGACATGGAACAGATTATCTTGAACATACTCGAGGCTCTGCGTCACGGCGAGACCGTGGACGACAAGGCGCTCGTCAAACTGATACATGCCGAGGCGCGCCGTGAGGGTGCCGACAAACGCGATTTGGCCAAGCGCCGTCTGCTGCCGTTCTACCAGCGGGTTAAACGTGAGGAGCCGGCTCGGTGGGCTGCGTGGAATGTCGATTCCGATCTGGAACGCCAACTGCTGCAGGTGCTACGCATGAAGCCGCGCCGCACGGCTTCGGGCGTAGCGACCATTACCGTCATCACCAAGCCCTGGCCGTGCTCGGGCGATTGCCTGTTTTGCCCCAATGATCTGCGCATGCCCAAGAGCTATCTGCACGCCGAGCCGGCGTGCGCCCGTGCAGAGCAAAACTGCTTCGATCCGTATCTGCAGGTGAGTGCCCGTTTGACGGCGCTTTCGCAGATGGGTCATGCGACCGATAAGATCGAGCTCATTGTGCTCGGCGGTACCTGGAGCGACTATCCGCAAGGGTATCAAACGTGGTTTATGTCGGAGCTTTTCCGTGCGCTCAATGACGATGCCGTCGCCGGCGTGGCAGCAAACCCCATGTTGGCGCGTCCGGGCATCAGCCGTGCCGAGGCGGGGCGCCTGCTCGATGACGCTCCCGCCGATGCCCTGCCGCCGGTGGTAACAGAGCGCCGCGAGCGCTATCGGGCCGCCGGCATTGCGACAGACGAGGTCGAGCTTGCTGCCGGCGTTGCCGACGAGCAGGGGCGTGTGGATGCTTCCGTGGGCGGCTACAACCGCGCAGTGCGTCGCCTGTACGGCCCCGGTACGCCGTGGGGCGAGGTCGCCGAGTGGCAGACGGCCACGATGGAAGAGCTTGAACGTCAGCAGCGCATCAACGAGACGGCGAAGCATCGCGTGGTGGGGCTCGTTATCGAGACGCGCCCCGATGCCGTAACGCCGCAGGCCCTTACGCTCATCCGCCGCCTGGGCTGCACCAAGATTCAGATGGGTATTCAGAGCCTTGACCAGCACCTGCTCGATATCAACGAGCGTCGCATTTCGGTGGCGCAGATCGAGCGGGCGTTTTCGCTTGCGCGCCTGTGTGGCTTTAAGATCCACGCGCATTTTATGCTCAACTTGCTGGGCGCCACGCCCGAGGGGGACAAGCGCGACTACGAGCGCTTTATGACCGAGGGGGCCTTTATGCCCGACGAGGTCAAGGTCTACCCGTGTGCGCTCATCGAGGGCTCGCGTCTGGTGGGTTGCTATGAACGTGGCGAGTGGCGTCCCTATACCGAGGAAGAGCTGCTCGATGTGTTAGCCGACGACATCGTGGTGACGCCGGCGTTCTGCCGCATCAGTCGCATGATCCGCGACTTTAGTTCCGACGACATCATGGTGGGCAACAAGAAACCCAACCTGCGCCAGCTCGTTGAGAACCGCCTGGCTGCTCGGGGGAAAGGCGCGACGGTGCGCGAGATTCGCTATCGCGAGATTAGCACGGCGGGCGCCGACTTGCATGAGCTGACCCTTGACGAGGAAGTGGCGTACGAGACGCCGGTGACGCGCGAGCGTTTTTTGCAGTGGATGACGCCGCAGGGCAAAATAGCGGGCTTTTTGCGGTTGTCGCTGCCCGACCATTCGTTTGTTGCCGCGCATGCGGATGAGTTGCCGACGACGCCGGACGAGGCGATGATTCGCGAGGTGCACGTGTATGGCATGGCGGCGCGCGTAGGGGATCAAGGCCAAGCGGCGCAGCATCACGGGTTGGGGCGTTTGCTCGTTGAGCGTGCGTGCGAGATTGCCCGGGATGCGGGTTATGCGCGTATCAACGTGATTAGCGCGGTCGGTACGCGCGAGTACTATCGCCATTTGGGTTTCTACGACCACGGACTCTATCTGCAAAAGGAGCTCTAGATGAACAAGCCAAGTGTTTCTGCTGGTGTCGTTGCCGGCGTTGCCCTGGGAGCCGCGGCGCTTGGTGCGGCCGCCGTCGCTGTTCGTGCTGCCTGTCTGCAGGTTGCGAGGACCCGCAATGGGTTGGCGCGTGTGAAGCGCGTGCATGGTGAGAGCGGTGACGAGGTCCGTGTGCTCGTGCAGGGCGGCGTCTACCAAAGCGCGAGCTATGTCGGCGATCGTTGGGCGGAGCCCGTCTTTGCGTACTATCGTGCGTTTGACGACGTGTTTGAGTCCGAGGATGCGATGCGTGACGCTTATGGTCATGGTATCGACCGCATGCTTATGCTGGGCGGCGGTGGGTTTGCCTATCCCAAATTTGCGCTGATGTCGCACGAGGGCTTGCGCATGGACGTTATCGAGTATGACGGAGAGATTACGCGCCTGGCGCGCCGTTGGTTCTATCTGGACGAGCTGGAGCGCACGGTGGGCGACCGCTTACGGGTGATTACCGCTGAGGCTCGCTCATATCTGGGTGTGACGAGCGTGGGCCATCGTCGCTACGATGTGGTTGTGAGCGATTGCTTTGGCGGTGCCGAGCCCGTACGCGAGCTGGCGACGGTTGAGGCGTTGCGTTTGGTGCGAGGCAGCCTGAACCCCGGGGGTATCTACGTTGCCAATATCGTGAGCGCGAACGAGGGGAGCGATGTGACGTTCCTGCGCGACTGCGCCGCCACGGCACTCGAGGTATTCGCCCACGCCTGGGTGGTCCCATGTGGCGATGCGGAGTTCGGCGGCGAGGAGAACTACCTGCTCATCGCCAGCGACGGCGACTACGTCTTTGCCGAAGCTGTGCCCTTCGACACCGACTTCCTCGGCACCGTCCTTCACGACAAATAAGTCTCCCCGTCCCAAAAAGACTGGTCTTAGGCGTGGTCGCGCCAGCCGAGAACGCGCTGCTTCATGCCCTCTATGTCGAGCACGCCTTCGGCAAAGCCCTTGCGCACGAGCTCTTCGGGAACGAATTCGTCGTACCGGTCAAAGTAAGGCACCTCGCCGGGATAGACGAGGTCGATGGGGTCGAAGTCTTTCTCGGCTTCGGCGGCGAGCACTTCAAAGAACGTCTCCTCGTCGGCCTTCATCTTAAACTGCATAAAGTACGGGCGTGATGGGTCGAGTCCGCGAAGGCCCAGCTCAGCGGCACATTTAATCTTGAGCATGCGCTCGAGCGCCAAAAAGGCGTAGCTGCCCACCCAGGGGAAGAGCACCCAGGTATCGCCGCCCAGGTTGATGAGCGGTTTAGTTCCCGCACCCGAAAGCTTGGCCGTATGACGAGCCTGCGCTAAGCGGGCCCGTGCGTTACCCATGAGGTACGGATATGTTGCGTGCTCGTTGAGCGCCTTGCGCATGCGCTCGAGTACGTGCGTGTTGATGTCACCGGGACAGTCGCCAAAGTAGGCCGGAACACGGCCTTTGACCTGCGTGGCAAAGACGGTATGACGCTTCCAGTCCACTTCCTCGACAATCCAGCAGTGTCCGGCGATGGCGATGCGCTCACCGGGCGGGGGCGGATTAACAATCGTGCCCAGCTCGGCCGATTCGCTCCGGACGGTAAACTCCTCGTTTTCCTGGAACACGGCGTAGAACTTAAAGTTGTTGATGATGCGCTCGCCCGCGAGACCCACGATGAGCCCGCCACCTTCGGTGACCTGGATATGGTCGATCTTAATGAGGTGACGTAGCAGCACACGGTAATCGTCTGCCGAGACACGGTGGAAATAGCTGAGCGTGAGCACGCGCTGGGCAAGTTCGGCCGGCGTGAGCTCGCCGGTGCTGGCGAGGGTCGACATAGTCTGGTGATAGAGCAGGCTGTAGGGGAGTCGATCGAGCTCGGGCGGCTCGACCCACTTTTCCTCGCGATAGAGTTGTACGAGCGCGATACCCTGCAGGAGCTTCCAGGGAATGGTTTCGGGCATCATCGTGCGCGGCTCGGGTTCTTCCTCGCGCATGACAAACCACATCTCGGGCGGAAGGTCGCGGCGTCCCGTGCGGCCCATTCGCTGCAAAAAGGAACTGACGGTAAACGGCGCGTCGATCTGGAAGGCACGCTCCAGACGGCCGATATCGATGCCAAGCTCAAGCGTAGAGGTGGTGACGGTCGTCTGCGCCTGTTCCTCGTCGCGCATAAGCTCTTCTGCCGTCTCGCGCAACGATGCCGAAAGATTGCCGTGATGAATGAGGAAACGGTCGGGCTCGTGCCGGCTCTCGCAGTAGCTACGCAGCATGGAACATACGGCTTCTGCTTCCTCGCGCGAGTTGGCAAAGACCAGGCACTTGCGGCCGCGCGTGTGCTCAAAGATATAGCCCATGCCGGGGTCGGCGTTGTCTGGTGCCGTGTCGGTGGGGTTGAGCAATGCCTGTTCGGGTGCTCGGGGGATGTCGACTTCGCCCTCGGGGGCCGAGGAAGTTTGGCGGTCCTTGGGAGCGGCCTTGCCCCGTGCCCGCTCACGACGTTGACGGCGCTCCTCTTGTGTGAGCTGTCCGCTGTGACGCATGTCTTGGGCGCCGGCGGGCAGTGCCGCGGATGCCGCCGCCTCGATGCGCTCGCACGCAAGCACTTCGGCCTCTTGAGGACCCGTGCTCTCGAATCCCCGCTGCTGTGCCTGGGGGCCCGAGTTGTAGAAGTGCTCCATGGAGATGCGCCACACGTGGCGCGGTTCTTCAAAGCGGGGGATAACGCAGTCGCGCCCCGTTCCCTGTGAGAGAAAGGCGCCCGTGCGCTCGGGGTCGCCGATGGTGGCAGAAAGGCCGATGCGGCGGGGCTGCACGCCCGCCATGCGCGAGAGGCGCTCAATAAGGCAGAGCGTCTGACCGCCGCGGTCGCCGCGCATGAGCGAGTGGACCTCATCGATGACCACGTAGCGCAGGTCGCAAAACATGCGCGGAATCGCCATGTGCTTATGGATTAAGAGCGCCTCGAGTGACTCGGGCGTAATCTGCAAGATGCCGCTCGGTTTTTTGATGAGCTTAGCCTTGTGCGACTGCGAGACATCGCCATGCCAGTGCCAGACAGGGATATCGGCCTCTTCGCACAGGTCGTTGAGGCGGACGAACTGATCATTGATGAGCGCTTTGAGGGGGCCGATGTAGAGGGCGCCCACGCTCGCGGGCGGGTTCTCCCAAAACTCGGTCAGGATGGGAAAGAAGGCTGCCTCGGTTTTGCCGGAAGCCGTGGATGCCGTCAGGAGCACATTGTCTTGTGTGTTAAAGATGGCATCTGCCGCCGCAACCTGAATGGAGCGCAGGCTCTCCCAATCGTGGGAGTAGATGAAGTCTTGGATAAACGGGGCGTAGCGGTCAAAGGCGTTCACGAGGCCTCCTTTCAAAAGCGAATCTCTCAACGTGGCGGGCAGTGGCTTGCTGCATTACTGCTTCAACGTTTGCCCAGATAGAACCTGCCAAAATAAACCTGTCCCTTTTTGGCAGGTTAGATGGTGAATTCGGCGAAGTTACGGTCGCCGCCTGCGATATCGGTGTCGCCTGTTGCGGCTGCCGGCGCCAGCGCGTCGCCGCCGACGCTTTGCAGCAGCTCGGCCACGTTGGCGTCGGGGTTTTGGCATAGGATGTCGAGCAGCTCGATAAAGTCACGAATGACTTCACGCGGCGTCAGGTGCGTGTCGGCTCCCACGCGACCGAATTCGATCTTGAGGAAGTCCACCAAGTCGTTCTCGGTAAGCGTGGGCGTCCAGCCAAAGTAGCCGGCATGGATCTGCATGAGCTTTTCGATGAGCACCAGCAGCTCCTCGTAGGTGAGCGGCTGCAGGCGAATAATGGGCGCGAGCATGTCTTTGAGATCATCGCGCGCAAAACGGCCCTGAGCGAGACGACTCCGAAGGGCCTCGTAGGAAAAGACGCCGCGGCGGCGGTCCTCGATAGAGGTCGGCGTGCCACCCATGATTACGCCCAGGTACTGCGCCTTGCCCTGGAGTGTGTCGTTGTACATGGTCAGGATCTTCTCGTAGTTATATTGGCGCGTAATCGCGTTGGGAATCTTGTATAGATTCACGAGCTCGTCGATCAGCACCAGCATGCCCTTGTAGCCGCTGCAGACCAAAAAGCGCGCAATGAGCTTAACGTAGTCGTACCAGTCGTCATCGCTGATGATGGTCGAGGAGCCCAACTCGGCGCGTGCCTCACTCTTGGTGCGGTACTCGCCGCGAATCCATTTGGTCACGCGACTCATAGCTTCTTCGTCGCCCTCCGAGACAGCCGTGCGATAACGGCGGAGCATGCGGGCGAAGTCGAAGCCGTGGACCATCTCCTCGAGCGGGGCCAGTTGGGCATTAACGACCGACTCGTCGACGTCGGCAAACGAGGCGACCCAGCGATCCAAAATAAGGTTGAGCGCACCGCCCTCGGGGCGCGTCTTGGTCGATATATTGCGGATGAGCTCGCGGTAGGTGGCGAGGCCCTGTCCCTGACCGCCCTGCAGACGGCGCTCGGGCGACAGGTCGGCATCGGCGACCACAAAGCCCTCGCCCATGGCATGCGTTCGGATGGTCTGAAGCAAGAAGCTCTTGCCGGCGCCGTAGCGACCGACTAAAAAACGGAAGCTTGCGCCGCCATCGGCGATGAGACTCAAATCGGTGAGCAGGGCGCGAATCTCGACCTCGCGACCCACGGTGATATAGGGAAGGCCGATGCGCGGGACCACGCCGCCCTTGAGCGAGTTAAGGATAACGGCGGCGACGCGTTTGGGTACACGGGGCGCTGCGGATGCGGTATCACTCATGGTCTAGGTATCCTCTCACGTCTGCTTTGTAGTCCTCGATAATCTGCGGCCCTGCCGCGCTAAATTCAATTACGGTGTCACCCACCAGGTCAAAGAGCGCCTCGTTGATGCTATCGACGAGCATGTCCTCGCTCTGTCCCGAGTGCGCCACTGCCGATGTCGCTTGCGCTGCGTTTTGCTCGAGCAGTGCGCGAAGGAAGGCATCTGCGGCGGGCGCGAGTTTGTTCGCGGCTTCGGCGGGCGCGGGCGTTACGGGCGCGGGTGCAGACACGAGGAGCGGTGCCACGACGCCAAACTCTTCGGTGGAGACAGTCGGCTCGTCGGGTTCGTCTTGCTGTATGGTCATCTCGCCAGGTTCGGCAGCCATGTCGGGCGCAGACTCGGTGTCCGGTTGCTCGATAAGCGTCGCCTCGACTTCCACAGGCGCGCTGTCCTCGCGTTCCTCGTCGATCAAAAGCGCTTCGCGCGTTTGCGCAGCGGCGCTCCGAATGTGCCCCAGCTGACTCAGATCGATATCGATCTTGACGGGCTGGTGTGCGGCGTCCCACGAAAGCCATGCCACGATCTCGTCATCGATAATCTTGGCCAGATATTTGGGGACCTTTTCTTCCTTAAGGGGATGGGCGGGGTCCAGCGCCAGGCGCAGGCGTTGGTCGCAGGCGCGCATCATTTCACCGAGCTTGCTGCTCTTTTGCCTACTACCGTGGATACGCATGCATTCCCAAAAGCCGTTTTGGCAACGGTAGATATGGATAGGATCCAGGCGGTATTCGCAGTCCTCGTGGCGCTCGGGCGCAAAGAATACGGCCGAGGCAAACATGGTGTAGGGCATGGCCGTCTCCTCCCCAAATAAACTCGCCACGATGCCGGTCTTTCGGTGCGTGTCATAGTAGCGCGCCATGCGGACATACACGGCGCATGCCACGTGGCGCAGATCGCGGTGGTGGCTGCGGTCAAGCCGCGAGTTACTTAGGTTGTACGTGGAGAGGGCGTTGATGGCGGCCATGAGTCGCTCCTCGCGCACCTCATCGGGCGGAAGGGGGAGCGTGGGCTCGGAGGTTTTGCGACGTTTGGGGGTCTGGTCGGACGGTGCCGGTGCCGGTACAAGGTCTCGTGCCGCGCGCCGCAGCTCGATAAGGGCGTTATCGAACATGACGGTTTTAGAGTCGCGAAGCAGCTTGGGGTCGAGCCCATGGAATACGGCGTAATCCTGCAACCACACGCGTGCAAACCGATCAATGCCGGGCTCGAAGGCGCGATAGACATCCCAAAAAGCCTTGATCTTGTTAAAACCATCGAGCGGATTATCTACGCCAATGCCGCAAATCAGCTCATAGAGATACAGAAAGGCAAAGGACGTAGACGTTTCCTCGACGGTTCCGCGACGCACTTGGGCACGCCAGGTAAAGTAGCCGCGCAACTGTCGATCGCTCATGGCATTGTAGGTGGGAAAGTACGACTTAAAGGTGCCGTTGTAGGGGCAGTCGTCCTCAAAGTCGGCCATCAGCAGGCCTTGGCGGTAGAAAAGCTCGGCTTCCGAAAGCCAGCGACCCGCGCCGCCTTTGGGGTCATCCTGCCAGCGCGATATCTCGCGCATCTTGCGGTATTGGTCGGGAAGGAAGTTCTGCATCTGACGACCGGTTTTGAGAATCGGCTCGTCTGCGTAGACTTCATGTGAGAAGCGGGCAGACTGATGGGTCCGGGCCTCGGCCATAATGCGCTCGATGAGCATCTTGATGTCCTGGTCGGCCACCGCTTCTCCTCTCCAAACGCAGCTTCGGTGACCTCATATCATAGCACAGCATCAAACAGGTGTTCGAGATGCCGCTGCGTAGATAGATTTAGAACAGGAGGGCGTAGATGACGGCGATGACGACGGAGGGGAGCATATTGGCCGTGCGGAAGGTCTGAGGACGGATGAGGTTGACGCCGACGCAGAAGATGAGCATGGAGCCTACGAGCGAAAGGCTGTCGAGGGCTGCCGTGGTCATGATGGGGGAGAGTGCACCGGCAAACAGCGTGATCGTCCCCTGGAACACGGCGACGGGCAGGGCCGAGAAGATGCAGCCGCGTCCGAGCGAGGCCGTCATGGTGCAAACGATGATGCAGTCCAGTGCGCCCTTGAGAGCGAGCGTGGACCAGTCGCCGAGCAGGCCGTCCTGAATCGAGCCCACGATGGCCATGGCACCGATGCACACCGTGAGCGATGTCGAGACAAAGGCGTTGGTGAACTCGTTGTCACCCTCGCTGCCGGTTTTTCGCTTGAGCCATTCACCGAGGTTCTCGATTGCCGCCTCCAGATTGACGGCTTCGCCGATGAGCGAGCCGAGGGCAAACGAGACGATGAGCATGGTGGTACCGGTGGTCGCTAGCGCCTTTCCATCGATGATGAGCATCTTTTGCATGGTGCCGCCCAGGCCGATAAACAGGACGCACAGCCCCGATGCTTTCATGAGCGTGTCTTGGATGCGCGGTGTAATGAAGCGGCCGCCCGCTAATCCTAAAAGACCGCCCGCAACTAAAAGCACAACGTTGATGATTGTTCCCAAGCCCGGCATGAGCCCTCCTGTATTGATGCCAACGTGGCAATCGTAGCAGAACGAAATGCGAGGCACATCGCAACCCATCTAATACGTTATATAAGTGGTATTAGGAATGATGCGCAGCATTTAAGCCTCAGGTGGTTGTCGGGACATAGGGATAGTATTCAAAGCGCAGTGTCATAAGCCGCTGCGGGGATTCAATAGCCGCGGCGATGATATTGGCATCGCGGACACGATCAAACCCTTCGAGTTCGATCTGATATGAGACGTCTTGCATAATGTCCAGACGTCGCCAGGCTAGAAGTGTGTCGCCATCGAATTCCAGGGTCTTGCTTCCGTTTGCGGCAACGGCGTATAGACGCAGCTTGGCGGTTGTTGCAGGGTCGACAACTGTGACCTTTTTAATTTCGTTTCGAGTATTCTTGGCGCCCAACAAGGTGAGCAGTGTTGGGGCCACGACCTCGCCCGATGGCAAAAAGACGACTTCGATGGATTCAGGAAATGCGATGATAGCCGACTTGCGGACGGGCTGATTGGCGGCGGCAACTTCGATGTTCGCAGCGTCGATGACCTCTGTGTGGTCGAGCGCGGCAAGCACGCAGCAGTTACCTTCATCGATCTCTTGAGGATCAGCAAGCCCCAGACTGTCCGCGAGCTCGGTATCGTTTGGATCGGTAGCGGGCTCATTCGGTGCTTCGAAAGAAGCTGGGACGCTGTTTGTCGGCGACGGCGTGTCGCCCGCACCTGCTTCGTTGTCCGCGCTCTCTTCTTGTATGGTTGCGTTGATGGGTTCGTCGTTTGAGGGGAGCGTCTTGGCGTCAAGCGCGGAGGGGAGAATTCCGATGGCTCCGGATCCGTTCCACTCCATTTCGAGAGGCGCCGGGTCGGCAAGAATGCGTTGCCTGCATTGCGCGTGGGCATCGATTTCAATAGGGCCTGCCTCTATCCCTCGTGTAAGGCTGAGTGATCCGGCTGGCTTCTCGAAATGAGCGTCTGTGTCTTTGGTGCTGACGGCGTAGAACAGCAGGGACGCTTCTCCCGCCGCGATGGCATCGGTGCCGGCTTTGGTCAGCCGCAACGATGCCGTGAATGAGAGGGTGGGCTGCGCATCGTCTGCATTCGCGGCAGCGCAGCCCAGACATATACCGCCTCCTTTCTCGAAAAACGTACCGTCGAAGGCGACCTTCGCTCCGTTCGCCGAGTCATCAACCGAAGCGATGTCGATGCGCAACTCCAAATCGCACGGATCGCCATCTGCATCGAACACAACCGAGCGCCACGTGCAGACGGCGTACCCCGCCTGGGAGCCGTTTGCCTTGTTCGAACGATTGATATCCACGACTATCGAACCGTCCGTATTACGACGAAGGCATCCCGAGGTTGAGATTGCAGCCTGTGCGATCGAAAAACGCTTGCACGCAATGGCGCTCGACGGATTTGATGCGGAGCTTAGGGCTGCTGGTAAGGAGTCTGCCATGACGGGAGTCGCCCAAGCGGCGACAGGCGTTCCGGTTGCGAGCGCGCCGCAGAGTGCGACGACGGGCAAAAGGTTCTTCGATGCCATGGGGTCTCCTTAGCTAATTTAGTGCGGCCTGTCCGTGTTTTGTTTCTGGCTGCGTTTGATGTGCAGACCGAGGCCGGCGGTCCCCGCGCCTGCTGCTGTGGCGCCTGCTGCCAAGAGCCATCGTCTGTCGCCTGTCTGCGCCAACGGTTCCTCGCGGTCGCCGCGGTCGAGCTCCGAGAGGTCGACCGTCACTTGCGTGGCGGCCTGCGCCTGTTCTTGCTGGGCAAAGGCCATGGCTGGCCCAAACGCTAGGATGCTGACGGCGGCGGCCAGGGCGACAGCCTTATGCCGTGTGCGCACCGGGCTCGACCGTCCAGGTGATCGTTGCAACCTGATCGCCTTCGCCGGTTACGCGGAAGATGTCGCGCGTGACGCGGGCGACGTTTCCGCTTGTCTTGAGCTTAATTTTGTCCTTGCCGCCGGCAATGCCCTGGTAGCCCATGTCGAAGGCTGCATTCTTGGAAAGATCGAGGCCCGTCCCCTGCATTGCGGCGCTGGCGTTCTGGAGCGCGCCGTCGGGGCCAACCTTAAAGTTGATGGAGTTCTGTGCGGTTCCGGCTTTGGCGTCGGCAGCAATGGTCCAGGTGTTCATGGCGTCGATCTTCATGTTGGTGACATGGATGCCGTAGGCCGAATGATTGTCGATGGTGGTCGCGTCTTCTGAGGGGCCCTGAAGCGTGCCGTCGGCCTTGGCGACGAAGGGAATAACCGTCGGAACTTTGAACTCAACGTTGTCGATCTCGGTCCTGACCATTACTTTCGTGGTTCCAACGCGCCCGGCTGCCATAGCTGGCGTCGGGGCGGCGCCCATTGCGAGCGCGAGCGCGAGCCCTGCGCCCACGACGAGCGCTCTGGCTCCGTTCATGTTCCTGGTGATGTCCATGGTCGTTCCTTTCTATTCGCCGCGGGCCGTCCCCGCGATGATTGGACGAATGCTGGTGAATTGCGTGCGGTGCCGCGTCGGCCGGAAAAGCTAGTTCTCGGCTTGCTCAACCCGCACCTTGACACGTGTCGGATTGCCGTGGCTGTCGAGGGTCTTGGCATCGAGTGCCTGGATCTCGATGTACGCCTCGCCTTCTTTGATGTCGCCGGCGGGGCACGTTTCGATTGTCTTGCCGGTCTCGACCACACCGGATTCGTACATGGTCTCGTCGTTTTGGATGACGCGGAATCGCTGGGGAAATTTATTGTCTTGGACGTTTTGCACGTTGACGCGCAGCTTGCCGTCCTCCTGCAGCTGAGCGACCGGTGCGACCGAAATCGTCATCATGTTGTCGCGGACGATGGCGTCGAGCTCATCTTGGATTTCCTGACGCGTTTTGCCCTCGGCCGTCGTAACCGAAGCGCCCGCCTCGGGTACGGGCTGCGACTGCCAAGCGTATAGTCCTACGGCGACAAGGGCACAGACGATGGCCAAACAGGCAAGGATGAGCTTCTTGTGACGACCCAGGCCTGCAAAGTGGGGTGGCTTCTTCGCGCTCATGCGGCATCCTTGGCGGTATAGATGCGCGCAAAGGTGGACGGGTTCGCTCCAAAGAGCATGTGAAGCATCAGGCGGCGTGAGTAGACAAGCTCGTCGAAGTCGGGAGGGAGCTCGATGTCGTGGATATGCGCGATGCGGTGGGCGAGCGCCGAGAACGACTCGGGGTCGCAGATCACATCGGTGGTAACGTGGTAGACCGTCGTATCGGGGAATGCCTCTTCGTCGAAAGGCAGGAGATGGGGATCGTCGTCGACTTCGATGACGATGCCGTACTGGGGCCAGTAATATGCCATGGGAACCTCCCTGCTTCTGGGGCCAAAACTTCTGTCGGTTTTGGCTGTCGATGCCGACGGTATCAGCCACTACTTGACCAATTGCTGACCAAATGCTTGACGGATTGGTGTCTCCGCAGGTAAAAGGCGGCAAAAAATACTCCAACTTTTTTCAAGCGACAATCGCGCGGTCGGCGACGGCGGGGCCATATGTGTCAAAAGCATCGTCTGCCGAGGAAATCAAGCCACTCGCCGAATTGCACGAACGTAAAAATCGCCAATTATGGAGACGGTCTCGAACACGTCGACGAAACGATGCGGTAACATCTCCCTGCAAACACTGTAGTTAGCTAAAGGGGGAGTTCGCGTGTCTGCAACCATCAAACCCTTCACCGACGAGTTCGAAGAGTATGGTCGCGATGAGTCTCGCGCATCGGGCGAGGCCTCGAGCATCTCGTTTCCGACAACGGAAGACGAGGTCCGTGCCATTTTGGAAAAGCTCCATGCCGAGCGTGTCCCGGTAACGGTTCAGGGCGCCCGAACCGGCCTTGCCGCCGGTGCCGTGCCCCACGGCGGGCATATCCTCAATACTTCCCGTATGAATCGCTACTTGGGCCTTCGCCGCGATGAACAAGGCCAATTTCTGCTGCGCGTGGAGCCGGGCGTTGTGCTCTCGGAGCTGCGCAAGCAGCTGAGCAAGAAGGTGCTGCCGACTGCTGGTTGGGACCAGGCATCGCTTGAGGCCTACGAGGAGTTCCAAGAGGCCCCCGAGCAGTTCTTTCCCACCGATCCCACCGAGGCATCTGCCTGTCTGGGCGGCATGGCGGCATGTAACGCCTCTGGTGCCCGCAGCTACGCCTACGGTCCCATGCGCCCACATATCACGGGACTCCACGTCGCGCTGGCTGATGGCGATTTGCTTGAGCTTCAGCGCGGCGAGGCTTTTGCCCAGGGCCGCCACCTGTCGCTCGTGACGGCAGTGGGCCGTACGCTCGAGCTCGATCTTCCCGGCTATACCATGCCCAAGACAAAAAATGCCTCAGGCTATTTCGTTGCGGACGAAATGGACGCCATCGACCTCTTTATCGGTGCTTGCGGCACGCTCGGCGTTATCACCGAGCTCGAGATTGCCCTGCAGGCGGCGCCTGCGGTCGTTTGGGGTGTGAGCTGCTTTTTCAATAGCGAAGACAAGGCCGTGTCCTTTACCGATTCCATGCGTCCCGTCCTGTCCCATGCGGCTGCCATCGAGTACTTCGACGCTGGCGCCCTGGATATTCTACGTCGCCAGCGCGAGCAGTCGACGGCGTTTGCCTCGCTGCCGGCGCTCGACAAAGAGGCCAAGGTCTGTGTCTACGTGGAGCTCGACTGCGATGACGAGGCCCAGGCGACCGAGGAACTGTACCACCTGGGATGGGTGCTCGAGTTTGCGGGTGGCCGCGACGATGCGACATGGGTCGCGCGCACCGAGGTTGATCGCGAGTGCCAGCGGTTCTTCCGCCATGCGGTCCCCGAGAGCGTCAACATGCTTATCGACGAGCGTCGCCGCACGGATCCCACCATCACCAAACTGGGTTCGGACATGTCGGTGCCCAATGCACGCCTTGCCGATGTCGTGGCCCTCTATCGCCGCACACTGGCCGAAAGCGGGCTTGAATCTGCTGCCTGGGGGCACATCGGTAACAACCATCTGCATGTGAACATCCTGCCGCGCGATGCGCAGGACTACCGTCGCGGTGGCGAGCTGTTTGCCCAGTGGGCTGCGGAGGTAACGGCTATGGGCGGTGCCGTTTCTGCCGAGCACGGCGTCGGCAAGATCAAGGCGGGCTTCTTAGAGACGATGTACGGTCACGAGGCCATGGTCGAGTCGGCGCGGCTCAAGCTCCAGCTCGATCCCGACGGGCAGCTGGGTCGCGGCAACCTGTTTTCGGAGAAGCTCTTGGATGAGCTCGTCCAGAAAGGGGGCGCGTGAAGATGAGCGATTTCCATATGGTGGTGTGCGTCAAGGCCGTGCCGGGCAGCACCGAGGTCAAGATGGACCCCAAGACCAATACCATCGTGCGCGATGGCAAGCAGGCGGTCATTAATCCCTTTGATGCGAGCGCTTTGGAATGCGCGCTGGCGCTGAAGGACGACTTTATCGGCTTTGGCATGGATGTGCGCGTGACGGTGGTGTCGATGGGCATCCCCGCGACCGAGTCGCTGCTGCGCGACTGCATCGCCCGAGGCGCCGACGACGCGCTGCTGCTGACCGATCGCGCCTTTGCAGGTGCCGATACCCTGGCGACCACCTATGCTCTCAAATGCGGCATCGAGGCGCTCGACGAGGACTTCGACCTGCTCATCTGCGGCAAGATGGCGGTGGATGGCGATACGGCCCAGATTGGTCCCGAGCTTGCCGGTGCCTTTGAGATTCCCTGCGTGACCGACGTGAGTTGCGTGCAGAGCGCGGGCTTTACGACCTGTGGCTCGCTGGCGCTCATTCACGGATGCGATGCCGGCGAGGAGACGGTGTATCTTGAGATGCCGTGCGCGATGACGACTGCCAAGGAGATTGGCCAGTTGCGTATGCCGAGTATTGCCGGTATTCGCGCGGCGGAGGAGGCGGACGTGCGCGTGGTCAGTGCCGCCGACGTGAACGCCGACCCCGCGCGTTGCGGTCTTGCCGGGTCGCCGACACAGGTCGTGCGCTCGTTTGTGCCCGACCGTGACCAAACGTGCGAGGCCGTTGAGGGAACGGCGTCCGAGCAGGCGGTAAAACTTGCCAAGATTATCGAGGGGATGGCATAGATGAGCGGACTGATTATCGATAGCGAAGCCTGTGTCGGCTGCGGTCGCTGCGTTCGCGCCTGTGCCTCGGGCGGCATCGTAGTGGAAGGCGAACGACCCAGCCGATGCGCCCGCGTAACCGACGGCTGCATCCTATGCGGTGGGTGCGTCGACGCCTGCCCTGTCAACGCTATCTCGATCGAGCGTGACGAGACCGCCGGCGCGGTTGACCTCGATGCGTATCGAGACATTTGGGTATTCGTGCAGACCGACGAGCACGATACGGTGACTCCCGTTGCCTATGAGCTTATGGGCAAGGGCCGCGAGCTTGCCGATGCTCGTGGCTGCCGTCTGGTGGCACTGGCCGGCATGGGCCCCGAGGGTTCTCTCGGTGACCTGGAGCATCTGGTTTGCGCGGGCGCCGACGAAGTCCTGGCCTGTCGCGACGAGCGCCTGCGCCAAAACGATGCGGAGGTCTACGCCAGCTTGATCTGCGATTTGGTAGCCGAACGCAAACCCGAGGCCATCCTATACGGTGCGACCGCTTTTGGCCGCGAACTGGCACCCGGCGTTGCCGTGCGTTTGCAGACGGGCCTTACGGCTGACTGCACCGTACTTTCGATGGATACGGAGACGGGACTGCTGCAACAGACGCGTCCGGCGTTTGGCGGCAACCTGATGGCCACCATTGTCTGCCCCAATCATCGTCCCCAGATGGCAACGGTGCGCCCCGGTATCTTTAAGGCTCCCGACTTCGACTACGGCCGTTCCGGCACGATCACCCAGGTGATGCTTGCGGAAGACGCCAGGGCTCGTGTCGAGATTTCGATTCCCGCCGAGGAGTGGGGGCAGCAGGCTTCGATCGCCGATGCCGAGCGCCTGGTCGTGGTGGGTCGCGGCATTGGTTCCAAGAAAAACCTGCCACTGATGCGAAGGCTTGCCGAGGCCCTGGGAGCCGAGCTTGGTTGCACGCGACCTGTCGTGGAGGCCGGCTGGTTGGAGTATCGCCATCAGATTGGCCAGACCGGCGTATCGGTTTCGCCCAAGCTTCTCGTGAGTATCGGTGTTTCGGGCGCCATCCAGCATCTTGCCGGCATCGGTGGGGCGGAGTGCATTATCGCCATCAACGAGGACCCGGATGCCCCCATTTTTGGTGCTGCCCAGTACGAGGTTGTTGGGGATGCCGTCGAGGTCGTCGAGGAGCTGCTGGCCCAGCTTGAGCGCTAGGCGCGCGCCAGCCAGTCGCGCATCTCGTCCTTTAGGCGGCTCCAGGTTGCCTGCGTGGCGGGGTCGGTAAAGGGCCGCGTGATGCCAAAGGGCGCGTCGAGCAGGCGGTGGATATCGCCCTGTTCGCGCGCCAGCGCGCGGCTTGCTGGATAGACGAGCTCAAACATAAAGCAGATGAGTCCCACCAAGAAGTCGGCGGGCTCGTTGCGTTCATCGCGTGCGACGCAGCGGTGCTCGTCAAAGGCGGCAAGTGTCGGCGACGAGAAACGGCTGCCGAGAAACGTCTTCTCGTCCACCTTGAGGATGGTGTCGACGGTGCTGTCGGCGATGGTGCGCATAATGTCGATCTTGTCACCATCGCGCACGATATCGCAGAAGCTTCGCGTGCGCACGTCGAGCTGCGCGGGTAGACGGAAATCGCTGTGATAGGCAATGCTCGCTCGGATGAGCTCATCTTCTGCCGGGTCATCGATAAAGTCGCGGATGCTCGTTACGGCGGGTGCATCGGCGGGATTCTCGCCAAAGAGGACCTCGATGCCCAGCGCCGCATGGCTCATGCTCTCGGCGTCCTTAAAGGTGTCCCAGCGTCTCAGCTGCTCAAAGCGGCCCATATCGTGTAGCAGGCCGCAAAGCCATGCCAGGTCAATATCTTCTGACGACCAGCCCTGCTCGCGCGCTACGGCATCGCATGCCTCGGCCACGTGGTACGTATGCTCGATTTTGAGCGCGATGCGTGGGTTGGTGGCGTCGTAGGCATCGGTGTAGCTTTTGAAGGCCGCGCGCGCCCGGTCTCGATCGATAGCTGTCATAATGAGTTCCTAAAAAGTTGTGTCTTTCGATCCGGTGGCAATTGTAGGTGAACTCGGTTGCTGCCGGATGATGATTCTGCCGTGTCGCTACATGCGGCTCGGAGACCTTGTCAGGATGAGAAACGTATGGTGCTCAAAATCGTTAGAACCGTCTGGCCGGTGATGCTTACCTATGTTGCAATAGGCGCGCCGTGCGGAATGATCATGGGGCAGACGGGAATGGAGCCCTGGATGGTCTTTGCTCTAAGCAGTACGTTTGTGACGGGCAGCGGCCAGTTTATGATCTGCAACCTGTGGCTGGCGGGTGTGCCTGCAGCATCGATCGTCGCGAGCGTTGCCGCCATCTCCTCGCGTTTTGCGCTTTACTCGGCATCGATCGCACCGCATCTGAGGGGTGCCTCGAAGCGTCAGACGCTGGCTGTTGCCGCGACACTTACCGAGGAGGCATATGGCATCTCGCTTGCCAAGTTGGTTGAAGGGGAGGATTGGGGCCCGCGCGAGTCCTTTGTGCTCAACGTGATCCTCATCGCAACATGGGGCGTTTCGTGTACGATGGGCGCCATCGTCGGCGCCGTTGTCGATGTTCCCACCGCCATTGCAGCCTTTGTCTGCACCTCGCTCTTTATCTGCCTGCTCTTTTCGCAGCGGCTGTCGCGCGGTAACGTTGTCGCGGCGGTTTCGGGCGCGGTGTCCGTCGCCGTATGCAAGTTCTTGGGCCTCGCGAATATTGCCGTGCCGGCAAGCGTCGTGGTCGGCATTGCCATTGCGCTGGCGTGCGATGCTGTATTTGACGGAAGAGGTGCCCGCGATGCCCGCTAACGAGTTCTTGGTTCTGTGGCTGTCGTCGTGGGCTGCTATCGCGTTCTTTCGCATCGCGCCGGCGTTCGCCTTGCGCGGGCGGACCCTGTCGCCCCGCATTACCGAGGCCCTGGGCTATATCCCGCCCGCTGCCTTTGCCGCGCTGGTCGCCAACGACTTGGTGAGCCCCGGCGCGTTCGACGCGGGACTCTGGCCTGCCTTGGTTCCCTGGATTGCGGCCGCCGGCGTCGTGGTCGTGGCGGTCAAGACAAAATCGATGCTGTGGTGCTGCGTCTCGGGCATCGTACTCTATATCGTCTTGAGCCTTATATAGGGGTGGCGTCGCGGGCGCCGAATCTCGTGCCATCCCAACTTGTCGAATTTTTCACCGAGCTGGTCTATTTCTTCTGGTAGCATGGTCAAACTTTACTGTAGCAAAGCATGACGTGGGCTTTTGTTCCGCGTCAGCGGAAATGGGGGTTTCATGGCACAGAAAGCGACCGCCAACGAGCAAAAGAAATTCAAAGTACCGCGCATCCCGGGTGACATCATGATCTACCCGATGATCGTCGGCCTTTTGCTTAATACCTTCTGCCCGCAGGTCTTCGAGATCGGTGGCTTCTTTACCGCCGCCTGCCGCGGCGGTTCCAACACCATCGTTGCCGCGATCCTGCTGTTTGTGAGCGCCGGCATCAGCTTTAAGTCCACGCCGGGCGCCATCAAGACCGGCATTGTCGTGCTGATCCCCAAGCTTGTGGTGGCAGCCGCGTTGGGCCTGGGCGTCGCGTACTTCTTTAACGATAACTTTTTGGGTCTGAGCTCGGTCTCCATCATCGGCGGCATTACGTTTTGCAACATGGCGCTCTATACGGGCATCATGGGCGAGTTCGGCGATGAGTCCGAGCAGGGCGCCGTGGGCATCCTATTCTTTACGGCCGGCCCCGCCGTCACCATGATCATCCTGGGCGTTTCGGGTCTCGCCAACATCCCTGTCGGTACTATCATCGGCTCCATTTTGCCACTCGTTATTGGCATGGTTCTGGGCAACCTCTTCCCGTTCATCAAGAACCTGCTGGTTCCTGGCGCCAATCCCGCGATTGCCGTCATCGGATTTCAGCTCGGTGCGTCTATGAGCCTTTCAAGCTTCATCACCGGCGGCATCTCGGGCATTCTGCTGGGCCTTATCACGCTCTTTATCGTCGGGCCCATCACCTTTGCGTTCGAGCGCCTGTGCGGTGGTAACGGCAAGGCTGCCGTGGCTTGTTCCACCATCGCCGGCACGGCTATGACCACACCGGTTGCCCTTGCCGAGGTCGCGCCGCGCTACGCCGAGCTCGCACCCACCGCGTACGCTCAGATTGCCACCGCCGTTATCATCACGGCGATCATGGCTCCGATTCTGACCGGCTGGGTCGACAAGAAGTTCTGCCAGGGCAAGGAGGATCTGTCGCCCGCCGGTGTCGAGGCCATCGAGGAGGCCGTCGCGACCGACATCGATGGCGAGTAGTAATCGATACCCATCAATGATGCCGGCGTACAATTCGCGCCGTTCGAGCGCCCGGACGAAAGCTGTCTTGCAGCAACGTTCGGGCGCTCTGCTATTATTCCCTTTGCCCCTGCGGAGTAGGGGGCATTTGTTGCCCAGACACGAGTCGGGCGATTCTGACCACTTGGATATTGAAGGGATGGCGTCTAGTGGTTAAGGCGCTCAAGATTGAGATATTCGTGCTATGCATGATTGTTCTTATCGGGCTTGCCGTGCGAAGTCGTCGCTCCTTGTTCTCGAGCACCCAGCAGCTCTTTTTTAGCATGCTCGGCTATACCTCTGCTGCCTACATTTTCTTCGATATGATCTGGACGCTCTCGGACTGCGTGAGCACTCCTGTAGGCATCACGGCCAACTGGATTTCCAACGCGGTCTCGTTTTCGCTGTTCGCCATCGCGTGCCTCATTTGGTTTTTCTATTCCGAGACAGTGCAGGGCTCTCGCCTTTTGACCGCGCGCTATAGGGTTGCGATCGTGACGTTGCCAACCGTATTGGTGGTCGTGCTGGCATTTACCAGCTACTGGACGCACGCTATGTTCTATATCGATGCGCAGGGCGTATATCGTCGCGGAGCGCTTTATATGATTCAACCTATCGTTAGCTACTGCTACATCATATATACGTCCGTGCATGCCTTTATTCAGGCTCGAAAAGTCGAAAGCCTGCAAACGAAGGCCATTTATCGCACCCTCGCCTTTTTTGTGGTTCCCGCTCTGGTGGGCGGTACCTTCCAGGTTTTGTTTTCGGTACCGGGCCTTTGTGTCGGTATAACGCTGAGCATCCTGCTGCTCTACATCATTTACCAGGAGCAGCTCATCTCGACCGACCCGTTGACTGGCCTCAACAATCGCAACCGTTTTGAGACCTACATGCTGTCGCTCTTCTCAAATGTGGGTCAGGCAGAAGATGTGTATCTGCTCATGATGGACGCCGACGGCTTTAAGCAGATTAACGATCACTATGGACATGTGGAGGGCGACCATGCCCTCCAGGTCATATCTGCTACGCTCAAAGAGGTCTGTTCGGCGTCTGGCGGCTTTATCGCACGTTATGGCGGCGATGAGTTCGTGGTGCTTCAAAAGGCGACGGCGGAGCAGGACATCATGCGTCTGTGCGCGGCAATCAACGACGAGCTCGCGCGTGCCGAGGTTCCATATCTGCTGCGGATGTCCATCGGCTACGCACGGGTCGGTGACGGCGTCGATACCTGGCAAGACTTGCTTCGCGCTGCCGACGCGGAGCTCTACCGCGTCAAGGCCGAGAAAAAGAAGGCCGGCGTCCAGATACGCTAGAAAAAGGGGCGCACGACCGTTGCGATGGTCGTGCGCCCCTTTTTTGCGTTTGTGGGGGCCACCGGCTATAATGCCCAGGCGCGGTGCGGCAAGACGGGCGTCTGCCGCCGCGACTCGGTACGAAATCAACGAGAACCAGTGTACTCCATTAAGCTAAAGTGTGCGAACACCCTCTCTAAAAGGTGAGCTCGCTAGGCTTTTTTGGGTTTGTTGACGATGATGATGCCGCCGCAGACCAACAGCAGGGCAACGATGACGGTAACGGGGCTCGTGCCAGCGCCCTCGCCGAGCAGCAGCGCGCTCAGCAGCACACCAAAGACGGGGTTCATAAACCCAAAGACCGAGACGCGGCTGACAGGGTTGACGGCAAGCAGGCGCGACCATAGCGAGTACGCGACGGCGGAGATAAGCGCCATGTAGATGATGAGCGCGATAGCGGGGACAATCGCCGTGGGGGAGAGCGTGCCACCCATCAAAAAGCCGATGGCGGTGAGGACCAGGCCGCCGACCAAGAACTGCCACCCGGCAAGCAAGACGCCGTCATGCTCGCGCGAGAAGATGCCAATGAGACAGGTCGATAGGGCGCCCGCAACAGTGGAAGCCAAGATAAAGCCCTCACCGTCGAGCGTAAAGCCAAAGGTGCCATCCGCGCCCGAAAGGTTGACGAGCGCAACGCCGGCAAAGCCCAGCACACAGCCAAGCACCTTGGCCGTATTGAGCTTCTCGGTGTGAAATGCCAGGGCGGCAAAGAGGATTGCGAGGAAGTTGGCGCTGGCCTCGATGATGGAGCTCGACATGGCGCTGGCGCGCGAGAGTCCCAGGTAGAAAAAGAAGTACTGTCCGATAGTCTGGAAGAGAGACAGGATGCAGATGGGCTTGATATCGCGCACTTGCGGAACGAGCGGACGGCGCTGGGCCACACTCATGCCAACAATGACCAGCATACCGGCAAGTGTGAAGCGCAAACCTGCAAAAAGCAGTTGCGAGGCGCTATCGTGCGCCGGGATACCAAAGAGCGCGTAGCCGATCTTGATGCAGGGGAAAGCCGATCCCCAGAGCGCGCAGCAGACGAGGCAGCCCAGGATGAGCCCGGGCAGGGTGGCGAGATACGGCTTGCGGCTTTCCATGATGTCCTTCCTGTATGCGCGAAGCAAAAAAGAACCCGCCACCGGGCGTGCCGATGGCGGGTGTTGTTACCCGAAGGGATTGTACCCGATGGGAAAGGTTTAGGCGAAGTAGGCTACGCCGCTCTCAAAGATCGGCATGAACTTATCGCCGGGGACATGCTCGGGCACGTTGCGGTACAGGTTGTCGCCACGACGCTCGGCATGGCCCATCTTGCCCAGGACGCGGCCGTCGGGGCTCGTGATGCCCTCGATGGCGAGTGCGGAGCCGTTGGGGTTGACGGAAAGGTCCATGCTGGGCTTGCCGTCCTCGCCCACGTACTGCGTGGCGACCTGGCCGTTTGCAATCAGCTGGGCGAGTACTTCGTCATTGGCGACAAAGCGGCCCTCGCCGTGGCTGATGGCGACGGTGTAGGGGTCGTCCAGGCTGCACTGCGACAGCCACGGGGACAGGTTGGACGAGATGCGGGTGCGCACCAGACGGCTCTGATGGCGACCGATGGTGTTGAACGTCAGCGTGGGCGCATCGGGCGTGGCGTCGACGATGTCGCCGTAGGGCACCAGACCGAGCTTGATCAGGGCCTGGAAGCCATTGCAGATGCCCAGCATCAGACCATCGCGGGCCTTGAGCAGGTCGCGGACTGCCTCGGTGACCTCGGGAGCGCGGAAGAACGCCGTGATGAACTTGGCGGAGCCATCGGGCTCGTCACCGCCCGAGAAGCCGCCGGGGATCATGACGATCTGGCTTGCACGGATGCGGCGGGCAAGCTCGTGGGTGCTCTCGGCGACGGCCTCGGGCGTGAGGTTGTTGATCACAAAGGTGTCGGCCTCGGCACCGGCGGCGCGGAAAGCGCGGGCGCTATCGTACTCGCAGTTGTTGCCGGGGAACACGGGGATAACCACGCGCGGACGTGCGATCTTGGCGCCGCCGTACACGTGGATGTCCTTGGCGCGGAAGTCGATGGTCTCGACCTCGGCGGTCTCGCCGGCGCTGCGGTAGGCGAAGACGCTCTCGATGCCGCTCTCCCAGGCCTCCTGGAGCTCGGCGAGCTCGATGACCTCGGAGCCGGTGTCGATGACGTAGCCCTCAACGGTGGTGCCCAGGGGCTCGACGACAACGCCGTCGGCGACCTCGGGCAGCTCGGCGTCCTCGGCGAGCTCGACGATAAAGCTGCCGTAGAGCGGGGTGAAGAGGCTCTCCACGTCCACATCTTCGGCAAGCTCGATACCGATCTGGTTGCCGACGCACATCTTAAAGAGGCTCTCGGCGCCGCAGCCGTAGCCGGGCGTGGAGACGGCCAGGGCGTCGCCGGCGGCGGTGAGCGCCTCGACGGCGTCAAATGCGGCGAGCAGCTGCTGGGCGTCGGGGCGGTAGTCCTGGCCATAGGTGGCGGGGGCGATGCGGACGACGCGGTGCGTGAGGCCCTTGAACTCGGGGGAGACAGCGCGGGCCGCCTTGCCCACGGCCACGGCGAAGCTGATGAGGGTCGGCGGAACGTTGAGCTCGCCGGCCTCGTCCTCAAACGAGCCGCTCATGGAGTCCTTGCCGCCGATGGCGCCGGCACCCAGGTCGACCTGGGCCATAAGGGCGCCCAGGACGGCTGCCATGGGCTTGCCCCAGCGCTCGGCCTCGGTGCGCAGACGCTCGAAGTACTCCTGGAAGGAGAGGTAAGCGCGTTTGTGCTCAAAGCCTGCGGCCACGAGCTTGGCGATGGACTCGACCACGGACAGGTAGGCGCCCGCAAACTGGTCGGCCTCCATCAGATAGGGGTTAAAGCCCCATGCCATAGCGCTCGCCGTGGTGGTCTCACCGTCCACGGGGAACTTGGCGACCATGGCAGAGCTCGGGGTGAGCTGCGTCTTGCCGCCAAAGGGCATGAGCACGGTCGCGGCGCCGATGGTGGAGTCGAAGCGCTCGGAAAGGCCCTTGTTGGAAGCGACGTTGAGGTCGGTGACAAGCGAGGTCATGCGCTCGGCGAGCGTGGTGCCGGCCCAGCTGGGCTGCCACACGCTACGGGCGCACACGTGGGCGACCTGGTGCTTGGGTGCGCCGTTGGAGTTGAGGAACTCGCGGGACAGGTCGACGATGGCGACGCCGTTCCAGGCCATGCGCATGCGCGGCTCGGCGGTAACCTCGGCGATAACGGTTGCCTCCAGGTTCTCCTCGGCGGCGTAGCCCATGAACTCCTCGACGTCACCGTCGGCGACGGCGCAGGCCATGCGCTCCTGGGACTCAGAGATAGCGAGCTCGGTGCCGTCCAGGCCGTCGTACTTCTTGGTCACGGTATCAAGGTCGACATACAGGCCGTCGGCAAGCTCGCCCACGGCGACCGAGACGCCGCCGGCGCCAAAGTCGTTGCAGCGCTTGATCAGACGGCAGGCGTCGCCGCGGCGGAACAGACGCTGCAGCTTGCGCTCGACCGGGGCGTTGCCCTTCTGGACCTCGGCGCCCGAGGTCTCGATGGACTCGGTGTTCTGGGTCTTGGAGGAGCCGGTGGCGCCGCCGATGCCGTCACGGCCGGTGCGGCCGCCCAGCAGGATGATCTTGTCGGTGGGGGCGGGGCACTCGCGGCGCACGTGGTTTGCCGGGGTAGCGCCCACGACGGCACCGACCTCCATGCGCTTGGCCACGTAGCCGGGGTGATAGAGCTCGTTGACCTGACCGGTGGCAAGGCCGATCTGGTTGCCGTAGCTGGAGTAGCCGGCGGCGGCAGTGGTCACGAGCTTGCGCTGCGGCAGCTTGCCCTCGAGCGTCTCGGAAACCGGGACGGTGGGGTCGCCGGCGCCGGTGACGCGCATGGCCTGGTACACATAGCTGCGGCCCGAGAGCGGGTCGCGGATGGCGCCGCCCACGCAGGTGGCGGCACCGCCGAAGGGCTCGATCTCGGTCGGGTGGTTGTGGGTCTCGTTCTTAAACAGGAACAGCCAGTCCTGGTCTTCGCCGTCGACATCGACCTTCACCTTGACGGTGCAGGCGTTGATCTCCTCGGACTCGTCGACATCGGTCATGACGCCGGTCTTCTTAAGGTACTTGGCGCCGATGGTGCCCATGTCCATGAGGCAGACGGGCTTGGCGTCGCGACCGAGTTCGTGGCGCATCTCCATGTAGCGGTCGAAGGCCTGCTGCACCACGGCGTCGTCGATCGTCACGTCGTCCAGGACGGTGCCGAAGGTGGTGTGGCGGCAGTGGTCGGACCAGTAGGTGTCGATCACACGGATTTCGGTGATGGTGGGGTCGCGATCCTCATCGCGGAAGTACTGCTGGCAGAAGGCGATGTCCGCCTCGTCCATGGCAAGGCCGCGCTCGGAAATAAAGGCGGCAAGGCCGGCTTCGTCGAGCTCGCGGAAACCGTCGAGCACTTCGACGGGCTGGGGCTCGGGGGTCTCCATGTGCAGCGTCTCGGGCAGGTTGAGCGAGGCGATGCGCGCCTCGACGGGGTTCACCACGTAGTGCTTGATGGCATCGATGGCGGCCTCGTCCAGAGCGCTCGAGATCATATAGACCTTGGCGGATCGCACGGCGGGGCGCTCGCCCTGGCTGATGAGCTGCACGCACTCGCTGGCGGAGTCGGCGCGCTGGTCAAACTGGCCAGGCAGGAATTCGACGGCAAAGACGGCGCCATCGCTTGTGGGGAGCTCGTCGTAGGTCACATCGACCTGGGGCTCGCTAAAGACGGTCGGCACGCAGGAGCGGAAAAGCTCCTCGTCGATGCCCTCGACGTCGTAGCGGTTGATGATCCTCAGGGCCTCGATGCCCTTGATGCCGAGAATTTCGGTCAGCTCGCCCTTGAGCTGCTGAGCCTCGACGTCGAACCCGGGTTTCTTCTCCACGTAAATACGAGAGACCATTGGTTCCTGCCTTCCTGATCGGTTGGGCGTACGGTACGGTATGCGGCAGCGGTCGGTTTGCGGGGACTGCCCTGCGGTCGCCTTGAGCCACATGTTTGTAAACCTCACTATGATACGACAGCTCGTGGCGCGTTGCGGACGGCGAGGGTGCTACAGTGAAGCGCAAACAAGAGAAAGGCATCACATGGCATTCGTTTCACTCGCCATCATCGCGCTCGTGGCCTTTGCAAGCCCCTTCATCGCCTCGGCGATTCCCGGAAAACCCGTTCCCGAAACGGTCTTTTTGCTCGTGTTCGGCGCGGTGCTGGGCCCGCATATGCTCGGCCTTATCCATGTGGATGCCGAGGTCTCGCTTGTGTCCGAGCTCGGCCTGGCCTTTTTGTTCCTGCTTGCCGGCTTTGAGATCGACCCTAAGAACATTACGGGTGTGGAGGGGCGCTACGGCTTGGCGACGTGGGCCGTCACGTTTGGTATTGCCTGGCTTGCCGTGCGCTTTACGCCGTGGTTCTCGGTCAGCCATTTCGACGGTATTGCCGTGACGCTCGCCTTGACCTCGACGGCGCTTGGAGCGCTCATGCCCATCTTGCGCGAGCGCTCGCTCACCGGCACGCGCGTGGGCGACTCGATTCTCGCGTATGGCACTTGGGGCGAGCTCGGTCCCGTGCTCGCCATGTCGGTGCTGCTGTCTGCCCGTACGGGCATCGAGACGCTGCTGATCTTGGGCTTATTTGCCGCCGTGTGTGTGCTGCTTGCCGTGGTCCCCGGCCGTTCCAAACGCATCGGCAGCCGTTTTTTCGCCTTTATTCAGGAGCGCGCCGATACCACATCGCAGACGTTCGTGCGCCTGACGGTGCTTATTTTGGTCACGCTCGTGGCGTTTTCCGCCATTTTTAGCCTCGATATCGTGTTGGGCGCTTTTGCCGCCGGCTTTGTCCTGCGCTACATCATCCCCGAGGGCAACCATACGCTCGAGACCAAGCTCGACGGCCTGGCCTACGGCTTTTTGATTCCGGTGTTCTTTACCGTATCGGGCGCAAAGATCGACCTGACGGCCGTGGCGTCGCGCCCCGGGCTGCTCGCGGGCTTTATCGTGGCGTTACTGATTATTCGTGCTGTGCCCATTCTCGTCTCTATGGGCATTTGTCCCGTGACGCGCGATGTGTCGGCGTATGGCCGCATTACCGTGGCCCTGTACTGCACCACGGCCCTGCCGATCATCGTTGCCGTGACAAGCGTTGCCGTCAACGCGGGCGCGCTGTCGCAAGATATTGCGTCGGTCATGGTTGCCGCTGGCGCCATCACGGTGTTCTTGATGCCATTGCTCGCGCAGCTCTTCTACCGCGTGGTCGACGCCGCACCGGTCGCCGCCGTGGCAGAGGTTGCCGAGCATCCATCCGATGCGCTCGACATCCTGCGCGCCCATCACGATTTGGCGAGCCTGCTCGCACGCGAGCACGAGTTGCTGACCTCGCATGGCCATGGTCGCGTATTTGAGGGCCTGCCTACGCTCGATACGATTGCCGAGCGTCTTTCCGCCGAGGCAGCGAGCGGCCATATCGATGCCCGTATTGTGGACGCGGCACATCTTCTTGCCGATAAGACCTATGGCGACGAGGTCGACCCGTCCGAGCTGACTCCGCGCGAGCGTCGCCGCCTGGAGCGCGCTAAGCTCGCCGTGCGCGAATACCGCCGCCGCATGCTGGAGCTCTATGCGCGCGATGAAGCCCAGGACGACGACGGCAGGTAGCCGACACCGCCGCGGAAAATGCATCCCGGAATTGGCGTCCAGAGTGGGACGTGCTTTCCGCGAGAGGCCCGTTGCGGAAAGCGTGTTCCAGAATCCGCGTCCAGAATGGGACATAGTTTCCGAAAGAAGGCCCTGAGGGAAGCTGCGCCCCGTTCTGAGCTGAAATACCGGGACGCAGTTTCCCTTACAAAATAGAAGAAGGCGCGCTGCCTGCGGTTGATGCAGACAGCGCGCCTTTTGCGTTGAGCTTCGTTGAGGTTCGAAGTAGTGGACTAGTTCGCCATAACGCCTTCGGTCCAGGCCTCGACGTCCTCGATGCGCAGGACGTTGGCGACCTCGGCCACGCAGTCGACGCTGGCAAGCTCGGCGGCGGCAGCCTGGACGTCCTTCTCGAGCGCGCGGTGCGTCAGGAAGATGACCGAGCAGACATCGCTGGCGTCCGACTTGCCGTCCTCGACCTGGTTGATAAGCGAGATCGAGATGCTGTGCTTGGCAAAGATGTCGACCGTCTCGGACAGGGCGCCCACGCGGTCGGCGACCTTCAGGCGCACATAGTACTTGGTCTGGAGCTCGTCCATGGGCTTAAAGGCGAGGTTGTGACCATAGGGCTCAATCTCGGGCAACGGAGCCACGCCGCGGCTGATCTGCTCGGAGAGCGACAGGATATCGCCCACGACGGCGCTCGCGGTGGGGAAGGAGCCTGCGCCCGCGCCGTAGAACATGGTCTCGCCCACGGCGTCGCCTACCACGTAGACAGCGTTCATGGCGCCGTTGACCTTGGCAAGCATGTGGTCGGCGGGGATCAGCGTGGGGTGCACGCGGACGTCGACGCCGGCGTCGGTGTTGCGGGCGATGCCCAGCAGCTTAATGGTGTAGCCGAGCTCGCGGGCCTGGGCGATGTCCTCGGCGCCGATGGTACGGATACCCTGCTGGTACACATCGTCGGTGGTAACGCGGGTGCCAAAACCGATGGAGGCGAGGATTGCCGTCTTGCTGGCGGCATCGAAGCCGTCGACGTCGGCGGACGGGTCGGCCTCGGCATAGCCCTTGGCCTGCGCGTCGGCAAGCACGTCGGCGTAATCGGCGCCCTCGGCGTCCATGCGCGACAGGATATAGTTGGTGGTACCGTTAAGGATGCCGGCGATGGTCAAGATCTTGTTACCCACCAGGTCGTGCTCGAGCGTGCTGACAATGGGGATGCCACCGCCGCAGCTGGCCTCGCACTTAATCTGCACGCCGCACGCGCGCGCCTTCTCGGCGAGCGTCTCGACATGACGGCCCAGCAGGGCCTTGTTGGCAGAGACGACGTGCTTGCCGTTCTCGAAGGCGGTGGTGAAGATTTCGGTCGCGGGGTGCTCGCCGCCGATGAGCTCGACGACGATATCGACGGCGGGGTCGGTGACGACGTCGTGCCAGTCGCTCGTAAAGGCCTCGCGCACAATGCCGGCGGCTTCGGCCTGCTCCCAGGCAAGCGCGCAGGCGCGGGTCAGCTTAAGGTCGATGCCGTAGGCGGCCAGGTACTCATCGTGGTGGCTCTTGATCAGACGGGCCACGCCGCCGCCGACGGTTCCAAGACCGATCAGACCGACGTTCACGGTGCGCAGGGGTTCGCTCATAGATAGCTCCTTCGTGCATCTTATGGATGGATTAACCGCTTAAAGGTTGAGTGCATTCTAGCGTGAACCGAGGGCGCGTGCTCGCCAGGCAACAGGAGTCGCACAAAACGGCACCCCCGAAACGCTGCGGAAACATTGGAAACATGCTCGCTACAAACGGAACTCCGTAACAAACTGTCAACGTTTGCACCATAAGGTTTGCCCTGTACCGCAAGACGGCCGCACCGCGGCCAGCGAAAAGGGGGACACCATGTTCAACATCAACAGCACGCTCAGCCGTAGGAACTTTCTCGCCGGCGCCGCGGCGCTCGGCAGCACCGTCGCGCTCGCCGGTTGCTCGTCGGGTGGCTCGGACAGCGGCTCCGCCGATGACGGCAAGACCTTCAAGATCGGTGTCATCGGCCCTCTGACCGGCGCTGCGGCAACCTATGGCGTTTCGGCCGAGAAGGGTGCCAAGCTCGCCGCTAAGGATTTCTCGACCAAGGACCTCAAACTCTCGCTTAAGTCCGAGGATGACGTCGCCGACGGCGAGAAGGCTATCAACGCCTTCAATACCCTGTGCGAGTGGGGCATGCAGGCGCTCGTCGGTCCGGTCACCACCGGTGCTGCCGTCGCTGTCTCGGGCGAGATTGCCGACGACATGCTCATGGTCACGCCCTCGGCCTCGTCACTCGACGTCACCAAGGATAAGACCACGGTCTTTCAGGTTTGCTTCACCGATCCCACCATGGGCGCCAGCGCCGCAAAGTTCTTGGCCGAGAAGTACGCGGATGCCAAGATCGCCCTGTTCTACAATTCCGGCGATACGTATAGCTCGGGCGTTGCCGACGCTTTTGCCGAGCAGGCCAAGGAGTCCAAACTTGATATCGTCGATACCGAGACCTTTAAGGACGATTCCTCCACGAGCTTTACCAACCAGCTCACCAAGGCCAAGGAGGCCGGCGCCACGCTCATCTTTGCGCCGATCTACTACACGCCGGCGTCCGTTTTGCTCAAGAACGCCAAGGACATGGGCTACGACATGACGCTCATGGGTACCGACGGCATGGACGGCCTGCTCTCTGTGGAGGGCTTCGATACCTCTCTTGCCGAGGGCGTACTGCTTATGACCCCGTTCTCTGCCGACGACGAGAAGAATGCCGACTTCGTCAAGGCATATAAGGACGCCTACGACGAGACGCCTAACCAGTTTGCCGCCGACGCCTACGATTGCGTCCACGCCATCGCCGAGGCCACCGACAAGGCAGACATCGACATTACGGCCGACGGCGCCGACATTGCCGGCGACCTTGCCAAGGCCATGCGCAAGATCAAGATCGACGGCCTGACCGGCGAGCTAACGTGGAATGACGAAGGTCAGGTCGAAAAGCCTGCTACGGCCTATGTGATTCAGGACGGTAAGTACATCGCCGCCTAAGTGCATATACATCGAGACCGGCGGGCCGTTTTATTCAGGGCAAGGACGCCTGTAACAGAACGGAAACATTACTTTCACACAATAAAGTGGTTAAACTGCATAAACCGACATGAATACGCAGAATTATGGATAAATGGGCAAAACAAAAGAAAAGTTGAAATAATCGCCACTTTTCTCAACTAAAGCGTCTACTATTTTGCGAACGCCGAACACGGCGAAGGATGGCCTGTCGGGTAACCGAAACCCGACGAGATTTGAGAGGAGAGCCGCATGTCGAGCCTCACCGGTAAGTCATTGAACCCTGTTATGAATCGCAGGAGCGTTATCGCGAGCGCAGCAGGTCTGGGGGCGATGTCCATTCTAGCTGGCTGCTCCTCCAACGGCGGCGACAGCGGTTCCGCGTCGGGCGACGCTTCGTTTAAGATCGGCACCATCGGCCCGCTGACCGGCGCCAACGCGTCCTACGGCAAGTCCGTTACACAGGCTGTCGAGCTTGGCTGCAAGGATTTCTCGACTAAGGAGCTGCCGCTTGTCAGCAAGGCCGAGGACGACCAGGCTGACGGCGAGAAGGCCGTCAACGCCTTCAACACCCTGCTCGACTGGGGCATGCAGGCCCTTGTCGGTCCGACCACCACGGGTGCGTCGGTCGCCGTTGCTGCTGAGTGCGGTAACGACCCCGAGACGTTCATGATTACCCCGTCCGCGTCCTCCGAGGACGTTACCAAGGGCAAGGATTGCGTCTTCCAGGTTTGCTTCACCGACCCCAACCAGGGTGTCAACGCTGCCAAGTTCCTGGCGCAGAAGTATGCGGACGAGAAGTTCGTGCTGTTCTATAACTCCGGCGACGCCTATTCTTCGGGCATCGCAGATTCCTTTAAGGCCCAGGCCGCTGAGTCCAAGCTCGAGATTGTTGACGAGGAGACCTTTAAGGACGACTCCGCCACGAGCTTTACCAACCAGCTGACCAAGGCCAAGCAGGCTGGCGCCACCATGATCTTTGCGCCGATCTACTACACACCGGCGTCCGTCCTGCTCAAGAACGCCAAGGACATGGGCTACGACGTCAAGATGATGGGCTGCGACGGCATGGACGGTATCCTGGGCGTTGAGGGCTTCGATACCTCTCTTGCCGAGGGTCTGCTGCTCATGACCCCGTTCTCCGCCGACGACGAGAAGAACGCCGACTTCGTCAACGCTTACAAAGATAAGTACGGCGATACCCCCGACCAGTTTGCCGCCGACGCCTACGACGGCGTGCATGCTGTGGTCGAGGCTCTCAAGGAGGCCGGCCTGGGTGTCGACGCCGACCCCACCGAGGTTGCCGAGAAGCTTCCCGAGGCTATGCGCAACATTACTGTTGACGGCCTGACTGGCAAGCTCTCCTGGAACGACAAGGGCCAGGTCCAGAAGGACCCGACGGCGTACGTCATTACCGACGGCAAGTACGTACAGGCCTAATAGGCCGCCTTACATAGAGCGGTTTTGATCCCAAGCAGGGGAGGTTTTGGCCTTCCCTGCTTGCTTGGTATCTAGGGACGATGTAACGTCCCTGTTTCATACATCAACTGGAAACCTATTCGAAAGGGGGATGTGGAACATGACGGTCTTTATCCAATACCTGGTCAACGGCCTGTCCATGGGCAGCGTCTACGCCATCATCGCGTTGGGCTACACCATGGTCTACGGTATCGCCAAGATGCTGAACTTCGCTCACGGCGACGTCATCATGGTCGGTGCCTATGTCTCGTTCTGTGCCACGTCGTATCTCGGCCTCCCGGGCTGGGCATCTGTAATTCTTTCTTGTGTGGTCTGTACCGTTCTCGGTGTTCTCATCGAAGGTCTGGCATACAAGCCGCTGCGCCAGGCGGGTCCGCTGGCCGTTCTGATTACGGCTATCGGTGTGTCCTACTTCCTGCAGAATGCCGCACAGCTTCTGTGGGGCGCCACGCCCAAGAACTTTACTTCGCTCGTCACCTTCCAGGTGCCGGAGTTCTTGGCCAAGTTCAACGTAAGCGCCGTCTCGCTCGTCACCATCGTCGCCTGCCTGGTTATCATGGCCGGTCTGATGTTCTTTACAGGTAAGACCAAGATGGGCAAAGCCATGCGCGCCGTGTCCGAGGACAAGGCCGCCGCTCAGCTCATGGGAATCAACGTCAACCGCACCATCTCGATGACGTTCGCCATCGGCTCTGCCCTTGCCGCCATCGCCGGCGTGCTGCTGTGCTCCTACTCGCCGGTGCTGCAGCCCACGACGGGCGCTATGCCTGGCATCAAGGCTTTCGACGCCGCCGTCTTCGGCGGTATCGGCTCCATCCCCGGTGCCTTTGTCGGTGGCATTCTCATCGGCATCATCGAGGCGATGGCGCAGGCCTACATTTCCACGAGCCTTGCCAACTCCATTGTCTTTGGTGTTTTGATCATCGTCCTGCTCGTCAAGCCTGCCGGCCTCTTGGGCAAGTACGTCCCCGAGAAGGTGTAGGTGAGCGTTATGAAGTTTCTTAAAGACAAGCAGACGCGTCACGACTTTGTTACGTATGCCATGTGCATCGTGGCGTTCGCCATCGTGTTCTTTATGCAGTCTAACCACATGATTCCGCGCATGATCGCCGGTCAGCTGGTTCCCATTACGGCCTACATCGTCATGGCTATCTCCCTTAACCTCGTCGTCGGCATCGCGGGCGACTTGTCGCTGGGCCATGCGGGCTTTATGAGTGTCGGTGCCTACACGGGCATCGTCACCGCCGTCGCGCTGGAGAGCGCTGTTCCCTCCGATCCGGTGCGCCTTATCATCAGTATCGTGGTCGGCGCCATCGCTGCCGCTATCCTGGGCTTCTTGATTGGCATCCCGGTTCTTCGCCTGAGCGGCGATTACCTGGCTATCGTGACGCTGGCCTTTGGCGAGATTATCAAGGAGATCGTCACTTGCCTTATCGTGGGTGTCGACTCGCGCGGCCTGCACGTGATCTTTAACATCACGGGCAACTCTACGATCGACGACCTGCACCTGCTCGAGGACGGCACCGCCATCATCAAGGGCGCCCAGGGCGCCTCGGGCGTGTCGACGTACTCGACCTTCCTCGCCGGTGCCATCCTGGTCATGGTCGCACTCGTGATCGTGCTCAACCTGGTTCGCAGCCGTACCGGTCGTGCCATTATGGCCGTGCGCGACAACAAGATTGCAGCCGAGTCCGTGGGCATCTCCGTCACCCAGTACCGCATGATCGCGTTCGTGGTTTCCGCTGCCCTCGCCGGTGCTGCCGGAGCCCTCTTCGGCGGTAACTTCTCGCAGCTCTCCGCCACCAAGTTTGACTTCAACACGTCCATCCTCATCCTGGTGTTCGTGGTCCTGGGCGGTCTGGGCAATATGCGCGGCTCCGTTATCGCGGCGGCGTTGCTCACGGTACTTCCCGAGCTGCTCCGTCAGTTCTCGGACTACCGCATGCTCATCTACGCTATCGTGCTGATCCTGGTCATGATCTTTACCAACAACCCGCAGCTCAAGGCGTTCTTCGGTCGCGTCAAGGACCGCTTTGCTCCCAAGAAGGAGGTGGCAGCCGATGCCCAGTAAATTTGAGTTCAACAAGGGCAAGATGGTCCCGTATCCTTCTGGCGCCATCGTTCCCGATCGTGACCTGGGCGAGCGCCCGGCACTCGAGTGCATCCACCTGGGCATTGAGTTCGGTGGCCTTAAGGCGGTCGACGACTTTAGCCTGACTATCGGCAAGACCGAGATTGCCGGTCTGATCGGTCCCAACGGCGCCGGTAAGACCACGGTTTTCAACCTGCTCACCAAGGTGTATCAGCCCACACACGGCACCATCCTGCTCGATGGCGAGGACACCTCGGGCAAGTCGGTCTATCAGGTCAACCGCATGGGTATTGCCCGTACATTCCAGAACATTCGCCTGTTCAACACCATGACGGTGGAGGATAACGTTAAGGTCGGCCTGCACAACCAGGAGCGTTATTCCGGCTTTGAGGGCGTGCTGCGCCTGCCGACGTATTGGAAGCACGAGAAGGCCGCCCACGAGCGCGCCATGGAGCTGCTGTCCATCTTTGATATGGAGCATCTGGCAAACGAGCAGGCCGGATCGCTGCCTTACGGCGCTCAGCGTCGTCTGGAGATCGTCCGCGCGCTTGCCACCAACCCCAAGCTACTGCTGCTCGACGAGCCTGCTGCCGGCATGAACCCGTCCGAGACCGCGGAGCTCATGGAGAACATCGTCAAGATTCGCGACACCTTTGGCATTGCCATCATGCTTATCGAGCATGATATGTCGCTCGTTATGAACATCTGCGAGGGCATCTGCGTGCTCAACTTTGGTAAGGTCATCGCCAAGGGCACGGCAGAGGAAATCCAGAACAACGACGCTGTTATTGAGGCATATCTGGGCAAGCAGGATAAGGGGGAGAACTAAATGGCAGAGCCGATGCTTTCCGTCTACAACATCAACGTCTGGTACGGCGCTATCCACGCCATCAAGGACATTTCCTTTAACGTTAATGAGGGCGAGATCGTGGCCTTGATTGGTGCCAACGGTGCCGGCAAGTCCACAACGCTCAAGACCGTCTCGGGCCTGCTGCGTTCCAAGACCGGCTCCATTAAGTTTATGGGCGAGGACATTACCCATACGCCTGCCGACAAGCTGGTGGGAAAGGGCCTGGCTCAGGTCCCCGAGGGCCGTCGCGCCTTTTTGCAGATGACGGTCGAGGAGAACCTGGAGATGGGCGCCTATACACAGTCCAAGTCCACGGTGGCTCCGGGCCTGGAGCGCGTCTACGAGCAGTTCCCGCGCCTGAAGGAGCGCCGTCGCCAGGTCGCCGGCACCCTTTCGGGCGGCGAGCAGCAGATGCTCGTTATGGGCCGCGCCCTTATGAGCAACCCCAAGCTGCTCATGCTCGACGAGCCTTCCATGGGCCTGGCGCCGATTCTGATTGAGCAGATCTTCCAGATTGTCGAGGACCTGCACAAGGCCGGCACCACGGTGCTTCTGGTCGAGCAAAACGCGCAGATGGCGCTTTCCATCGCCACACGCGGTTACGTGCTCGAGACCGGCAAGATTACCATGACCGGCACCGGTCAAGAGCTCCTGCACGACGATAACGTCCGCAAGGCTTACCTCGGAGGCTAGTCCATAAAATAAAGGGGGCGCTGACTATCCCAGTCAGCGCCCCCTTTTTAGTTGCGGTGAAATAGGGACTAAATGGGGGCGCTAGACGCCAAAACAGTCCCTATTCCACCGCAACTTCATGGGGATGTGTGACAATGCCCGTCGGAAAACATCTGCTGTCTTTGGGGGTCTATCTATGCTGTACGAGTTTTGTGCCGAGAACTTTGAGCGGGTGCCGGCAGCTATCGATGCCGGTGCAAAGCGCATCGAGCTGTGCGACAACCTTACCGTCGGTGGCACTACACCCTCGGCCGGTGTTATCAGCGCTACAGTCAGCTATGCTCACGAGCATGACGCGCGAGTGATGTGCATGATTCGCCCGCGTGGCGGTGACTTTCATTACAACCAAGACGAGCTGCGCATGATGGAGATGGACCTGGGCCTTGCCGTAAGCGCCGGCGTTGACGGCTTGGTCTTTGGCTGCTGCAAGCCCTGCGCTGGCGGATGGGCGCTCGACGAGCTTACGTTGGGCGCCCTCGTGATGGCCGCGGGCTGCGCGACCGAGGAATGCAAGCGTGAGTCCATCGACATCACCTTCCACATGGCGTTTGACCAGCTCTCGCCCGAGGCTCAACTCGATGCCGTCGACACGCTTGCCGACTGCGGCGTTACGCGCATCCTGACGCATGGTGGCGCTGCCGGTACGCCGATCGAGGACAACTTCGAAAACCTGGCCCGCTTGATCGAGTATGCGGGCGACCGCTTGACCATCCTTCCCGGCGGCGGCATTTCCACGGTCAACCGCGATACCGTGGCGGCGGCACTGGGCGTCTCCGAGCTCCATGGCACCAAGATTGTGCCGCTGGAGGTATAACCCGTGGCGCTGGTATTTGACGTTCAGCAGGCGAACGGTAAGCCCGACGACAACCGTCGTCCCGGCACCGCGTGCCTCTTTTGCGATACAGAAGGGCTCACCGACATCATTCGCCGTGATGGCGATTGCATTTGGCTCGAGAATAAGTTCAAGACCCTGCGCGCCACCCGTCAAACCGTGCTGATTGAGTCGGCCGATCACGATGCCGACCTGGTGACCTATGCGCCGGACGAGCTGCATCATGTTATGCGGTTTGCTCTGGATTGCTGGCAGCAGATGATCGATTCGCAGCAGTATCGAAGCGTGCTCATGTACAAGAACAAGGGCCCGCTCTCGGGTGGCAGTCTGGTCCATCCGCATATGCAGATTGTGGGTCTGGAACAGGAGGACGGCTATGCGGCGCTGACCTCAGCCAACTTAGAAGGCATCAATGTCTGGCAACAGGGGAGAATCTCGGTCAACATCTCAACCGAACCGATTATGGGGTTCTTTGAGATCAACGTTTCAGCCCCGCAGGGAATCGCCGCCAGCGATGACACGAGAGACCAAGCCGAGACGGATCTCTTTGCCGATGCGATTCAGGTGGCTCTGCGCTATATCCTAAACGAGCACCACGGTGGCCGTGCAGAGTCGTACAACTTGTTCTTCTATCACCTGAGCGGTCGGACCATTGCCAAGGGGCTGCCACGTTGGGTGGTATCGCCCTACTTCGTGGGCTATCGTCTGGCCCAGGTCAATGCCGAGACGACGCTCGATATCGATGCTGAGCGTCTGCGTGCGCATCTGGAAACGCTCGTATAGCAAGACTAACACCCGCGTAATGCGGACAGCCTAGCGTGTCATGGCGTCGCGGCCGGCCTCGACCCGCTTGCGCTGGGCGGCGCGCTCCTCGCCGGTTAGACGCTCAAAGAGATGTCCGATAAGCGAGGCGAGTACCTGCTGAAACAGCGTGCCGCACATGACGGGGAATACGACTTCGCCGGGAAAGTATTGCGTGGCGATGACGGCGCCCGAAGAGATATTGCGCATGCCGCAGGTAAAGCACATGGTGGTCGTCTCGCTATATGGCAGATGCAGCGCATGGGCGACCAGAAAACCGACGACAAAGCCGCTGATGGCGAAGACCAAAATAAAGAGGGCGACTTCCAAGCGCACCGCGTTCATGTGCAGCACGTACTCGCTCATGGCGGTGGAGTTGGAGGCGATAACGCCCATCATCATGAACTTGCAGGCGGGCGAGAGCGCGGGGGAGAGCTTCTCGTGTCCCCATCCACGCGTGAGCTCGTTGATCATGATGCCGAGCACGGCGGGGATGGCGATCATAAAGGCCATGTCTTGCATCATGCTCGGCACATCGATCGAGACGGTGGCGCCCAACAGGAGCTTGAGCGTGAGCGGAATCGTCACAGGGGAGATAACCGAGGACGTCAGGATGATGGTGAGCGCGAGCGGGCCGTTGCCGCCGAACATGCTAATCCACATAAAGGCAGTGACCGCCACGGGTACGCTGTACTCGAGCACGATGCCGCAGACAAGGTTGGGATTGGAGCCAAAGAATAACGATCCCATGGCATAGGCCGCGATGGGAATAAGCGCCGCCGAGACGAGCAGTGCCAAAATCAGGTGCAGGGGACGGCGGAACACCTCGGTTACCTGGTGAAAGGTGTTGCTGAGCGCGCCCTGAAACGTCATAAAGGCGAAGAGGGCGGGAACAATGGGCTTGAGCACGCCGATCTGCTGGGGAAAGAGCACGCCGAGCGCCACGCAAATCGGAACGATGATCTGCATATGCCCCGCGAGGAACTTTCCCAGTCCAGCCCATTGCTTCATATGTCCCGTGACTCCCTTTATCCGCGAACTCGTTTGTATGGATATGCTAGACGCTCGTATGCGTCCGTGCGGCTGAAACGCTCGATTATTTCGAGGCCATTACCGGCATCGTTTGCCGAAACCGCGGCGCACCGCGGCGTTTTGCGTCCGCGCTGCACGGTATAATAAATCCGTTCAACAGATCTGCCTGCCGAAGCGGGCATACACAGAGGACTCATCGCTATGAACCGTGAGAGGTATCGCGGCGACCTGCCCCTATCGGGGGTGGGTGCCTATGTCATCGCTTAAGACGACGCATCGCTGGGCGGTCGCTCAGCAAAACCCCGAGCTCGAAAAGGAGCTTTCGGCTGGTCTGGGCATTCCCGGGCTGGTGGCGCGCATTATGGTCGCGCACGGCATTGGCTCCATCAAAGAGGGCCAATTGTTTTTGACGCCTTCGCTCGATCGCGACTGGGCCGACCCACTCATTATCCCGGGCATGTCGGTCGTTGCCGACCGCGTCGAGCGTGCTATTCGCAACCACGAGCACATTGCAGTCTTTGGCGATTTTGACGTTGACGGTATTACGTCGACCTGCCTGTTGACCGAGGCGCTGCGCACGTTTGGCGCCGATGTCACGCCGTTTATTCCGCATCGCTTTGATGAGGGCTACGGTCTTTCGCGCGCGGCACTCGACCGCGTTAACGAGCTCGCTCGCCCCCAGCTGATCGTGACCGTCGATAACGGCATTGCCGCCAAGGAAGAGGTTTCCTATCTGGAGAGCCTGGGGATCGATTTGGTGGTCACGGACCATCACGAGCCCTCCGACCAGGTGCCGCAGGGTGTGCCCCTGACCGACCCCAAGCTCGAAGACGAGGGCCCCTCGCGCGAGCTTGCCGGTGCTGGTGTGGCGCTCAAGCTGGTGCAAGTCCTGGGTGAGCGCCTGGGCAAGCCGTCGTATTGGCGTTCGCTAATCGAGGTCGCGGCGCTGGGCACCGTGTCCGACATGATGCCGCTCACGCCCGAGAACCGCGCGCTGGTTGCCGAGGGCATCCAGCAGATGCGCGTAACCGCTCGCCCCGGCTATATCGCGCTTGCCGCGCTTGCCAAGGTGGATCTTTCGAGCATTACGGCGGACGGTCTATCGTTCTCGCTCATTCCCCGCTTAAACGCCGCCGGCCGCATGGCCGATCCAAAATTGGCACTTGATTTGCTGCTTGCCCGCGATCCCATCGAGGCGAGCGCACTGGCCGCCGAGCTCGAGGAAATCAACCGCCAGCGCCGTGAGATCGAGGCGGAGCTCACGCGCGATGCCATGGCAAAGGTCGAGGAGACCTATGACGGCGGGCGCGCGATCGTCGTGGGCGGCGAAGGCTGGCACGAGGGTGTCAAGGGCATCGTGGCAAGCCGTCTGACCAACCGTTATCACGTGCCGGCGCTGCTGTTCTCGATCGAGGACGGTATCGCGCGCGGCTCTGGTCGCTCGGTGGGCAAAGTTAACCTGTTTGACGCCGTCGAGCGCTGTTCCGACCTGCTGATTCGTCGCGGCGGACATGCCGGTGCGGTGGGTGTGACCATCGAGGCATCCAAGCTCGACGAGTTCCGTCGTCGCCTTTCCGCCGTGCTATCGGAGATTCCCGCCGAGGACTTTGAAGACATCGACGAGGTTGCCGCTACCGTTGACCTTTCCGAGCTAAATATCGAGACCATCGAGCAGATTTCCCGTCTTGAGCCGTTTGGCCAGGGCAATAAGGTGCCGCTGCTGGCCGCCGAGGGCGTGACGATGTGCGATCGCACCGTGGTGGGCAAAACCGGCGAGCACATGCGCTTTGTGGCGACCGATGGCGCCGCGAGTGTGCCGGCCATCATGTTCCGCGTGCCGCAGATCGATAGGCTCATCAATTGCGACAGCGCTGTCGACTTGGTGTTCGAGGCCGTGGCCGAGCATTGGCAGGGACGTGTGAAGCCCAAGCTCATGATCAAAGATGTCTTGGTGCGCGATACCACGGTGCCCAATATCGACGATCCGGCATGTGAGCTTCGCCGCGGCGTGCAACCGGCGGATTCTGGCCTGCGCCTGGAGTCGCGTAAACGTGAGACGCTCGCCCAGCTTTCCTATACCGAGCTGACGCGCTCGCTTATCCATGGCTTTATCGGCTCGAACCAGCCGCACCGCGCGCAGGTCGAGGCGCTCGATGCCCTGGCCGATCACCAAAGTGTTCTGGCCGTTATGGGAACGGGGCGCGGCAAGTCGCTCATCTTCCATGTGCATGCCGCGCGTGAGGCGGTTCTTCGCGGGCGTGCGAGTATCTTTGTCTATCCGCTGCGCGCGCTCGTTGCCGACCAGGCCTATCACCTCTCGTCGACGATGGCCGCGCTCGGCATTGGCGTAGGCGTGCTGACCGGCGAGACCGTGGAGGCGGCGCGCGATGACGTGTTTGCCGGCCTGGCTTCGGGCCGCACCGGCATCGTGCTCACGACGCCTGAGTTCCTGTCTATTCACCGCGACCGCTTTGCGCGCTCGGGGCGTATCGGGTTTGTCGTTATCGATGAGGCGCATCATGCCGGTCTTGCCAAGGGTGGCGACCGGAGCGCATACCTCGACATGCCCGATATCCTCAAGGCTCTGGGCGATCCGGTCGTTATGGCGGCGACGGCCACCGCGACGGCTCCGGTCGTTGCGGAGCTTGCCCGCGTGTTGCCGATTACCCGTACGGTGGTCGACGAGACCGTGCGCGAGAACTTGCAGCTCGAGGACGACCGCGATCTTGCGAGCCGCGAAAACCGCCTGGTGTCCATCGTCGCGACGGGGGAGAAGACCGTCATCTACGTCAACTCGCGTGATCAGTCCGTGGCGCTTGCCAAGACGCTACGCAAACGCGTTCCCGACTGCGCGTCGCATATCGCCTTTTACAACGCGGGCCTTACGCGCACCGACCGCCATCGCGTAGAGGAGGCGTTTCGAGACGGCAGCCTCAGCTGCATTGTCTCGACATCTGCCTTTGGCGAGGGCGTCAACCTTCCCGATATTCGTCATGTCGTGCTCTATCACATGCCGTTTGGCGGCATTGAGTTTAACCAGATGAGTGGCCGCGCCGGTCGCGATGGCCAGCCCGCCGTGATCCATCTGCTCTATTCGTCGCGCGATGCCCGCATTAACGAGCGCCTACTCGACTGCTATGCGCCCGAGCGCGACGAGCTCGTCACGCTCTATCGTGCGTTGCAGACCATGTGGCGCTCCAACCGCGGCAAGACCGGGGACGATTCCTTTAGCGCGAGCGATATCGACATCGCGCAGATGTGCCTTGCCATCGATGCTCGCACGCCGGTCGACGAGCGCTCGGTGGAAAGTGGCCTGGGAATCTTCGAAGAGCTTGGTTTCTGTCGCGTTTCGGGGTTTGACGACACCCGTCGCATCGCGATGGCCGAAAATCCCGGCCGCGTGCAATTGAGCAGGTCGATTCGCTATTTGGAGGGCTTGCGCTCGCGCATGGAGTTCTCGGCTTTTCGGAGCTGGGCACTCGATTCGTGCGCTTCTGATATGCTAGCCAAAGTTAACCGCCCGATCGTTCCGCGGGCCTAGGGGAAGGGGACCTCGATGGATGCCGCAGCCCGTACCGCCCATGATTCCACCCTCCAGCCTTTTTCGGAGATGGAGCACTATAAGCATGCCGATGAGCTGCCGCCCGAGATTATGGCGGACAGCTACGACAAGCTGGAGCGCCTGTGCCTCAAATATATGAATGAGGACGACTTTTCTAAGGTTGAGCAGGCCTACTGCTTTGCCGCCGAGAAGCACTGCAACCAAAAGCGCCGCTCGGGCGAGATGTACATTAACCATCCCGTCGAGGTTGCCATCATTTTGGCCGATCTCAAGATGGATTGTGACGTGGTGTGCGCCGCGCTGCTGCACGATACCGTCGAGGACACCGAGACCTCGCTCGCCGATGTTTCCGGCCTGTTTGGCGAAACCGTTGCCGAACTCGTCGATGGCGTGACCAAGCTCACCAACATCGAAGTCGACAGCATGGACGAGAAGCAGGCGCTCACGCTGCGCAAGATGTTCCTCGCCATGTCCAAGGACATTCGCGTCATCATCGTTAAACTTGCCGACCGTCTGCACAACATGCGTACGCTGGCAGCCCTGCGCGAGGATCGTCGCCTGTTTAAAGCCCGCGAGACCATGGACGTGTACGCGCCCTTGGCCGACCGCCTGGGCATGAGCTCTATTAAGTGGGAGCTCGAGGACCTGTCCTTCTTCTACCTGGAGCCCGATGCCTACCAGCGCATCGCGCGCATGGTGGCTGAGTCGCGCGAGGTCCGCGAGCGCTACCTTGCCGAGACCATCAAGACGCTTACCGATGAGCTCAACCGCATCGGCCTGGAGGACTTCCAGATCAACGGCCGTTCCAAGCACTATTGGTCCATCTACCAAAAGATGAAGCGCAAGGGCAAGGAATTCTCCGAGATCTACGATCTGGTGGCACTGCGCGTCATCACGCATTCGGTGCGCGATTGCTACTCCACGCTCGGCGCGGTGCATACGCTGTGGCATCCCATGCCCGGTCGCTTTAAAGACTATATCGCCATGCCCAAGGTCAATAACTACCAGTCGCTCCATACGACGGTTATCGGCCCCACGGCCCGCCCGCTCGAGATTCAGATTCGAACCTATGAGATGCATGAGCAGGCCGAGTACGGTATCGCCGCCCACTGGCTCTATAAGAAGTCGGGCGGATCGTCTGCGTCTAAGACCAATGATGCCCAGCGTCTGGACGACCAAATTAACTGGCTCAAACATTCGCTCGATTGGGCTGCGTCTGATGAGATTACCGACGCCAAGGAATACCTGCACTCGCTGAAGGTCGATCTGTTCGATCAGGAGATCTTTGTCTTCACGCCCAAAGGCGAGGTCATGGCGCTTCGTGCTGGCTCCACGCCGCTCGACTTTGCCTACGCCGTTCACACCGAGGTGGGAAACCACTGCGTCGGCGCTAAGATCAACGGTGCGGTGGCCCCGCTCACGCACGAGATCAAGACGGGCGACCGCGTTGAAATCCTGACCAACAAGAGTTCTAAGCCGTCGCGCGATTGGCTCAAGATCGTCAAGACGCCTTCGGCCAAGTCTAAGATCCGTCGCTACTTTGCCGCCGCGACCAAGGACGACGACGCTGCTGCCGGCCGCGATATACTGGCCAAGGACCTGCGTAAGCGTGGCTATGGCATTTCTACGCCGCGTTCGACGCGTGCGCTCAACGCCGTGGCGGAGCAGTTTAACTTCAAGCAGCTCGAGGACCTGTTTGCCGCCGTCGGCGCCGGCAAGGTTGCCCCGCGCGCTGTGGGCAATAAGGTCGAGCAAATCTTGGACCCCAAGCCCGAGGAGCAGCTCACCAAGGCCGAGGCTATCGCCGAGGTCGTGAAGCAGCCCGCTCGCGGCTCCAACCGCAAGCCGCAAAAGCGCGGCAAGAGCGCCAGTAACGGCATTATCGTCAAGGGCGAGAGCAACAGCGGCCTGCTGGTCCGTTTGGCTCATTGCTGCAACCCCGTGACGGGCGACGATATCGTCGGCTTCATTACGCGCGGTCGTGGCGTTTCGGTGCATCGCGCCAACTGCCCTAACGTCAAGGGTCTTATGGAACATCCCGAGCGCATGATCGATGTGGAGTGGGACGGCGCTGCCGACACCCTCTTCCAGGTCGAGATCGTGGTCGAGTGCCTGGACCGCATGGGCCTGCTCAAGGATGTCACCATTGCCATTGGCGATGCGGGCGGCAATATCCTTTCTGCCGCCACGTCGACCAACCGCGAGGGTATTGCAACCCTGCGCTTTATGGTCGAGATCTCGGACGCGAGCGGTCTGGATCCGCTGCTGGCTTCCATCAGCAGTGTCGATTCGGTCTACGACGCTCGCCGTCTTATGCCCGGCGAGGGCGGAGCGCAACTCAAGCGCCGTGTGTAGGCGCGAGAGCCTCTCAGCATCATAGATATTGGTTACGTTCGAGGCATCGTTTGGTGCCTCGAACGTATTTTAGAAGGAGGGTATGCGCATGGACGATATGACTTTGGACCTGACACCCCGAGGCGTGGCTTCGATTGAGGCGCTCGTCAACGGCCCCATTCAGACCAACAGCTACGCCGTGATTTCGAATGACGAGTGCTTAATCGTCGATCCGGCGTGGGAGGGCGAGCGTCTTGTGGAGCATATCCGCACCGCGCATCCCGAGGTGCGCGTACTCGGCTCTGTCTGCACGCACGGTCATGCCGACCATGTTGGCGGGGTTGCCGGGGTTCGAGCTGTCGTTGGCGACAGCGCACTATATGAGTTGTGCGCTAAGGACGTGACGGTACCTCGCGCAAATATCGAGGAGCAGCGCGCCATGTGGGGTATCGAGACGCCCGATCCGGGTGAGCCGACGCGTTTGCTTGCCGAGGGCGATACAATCGAGGTGGGCGACGTCTGCCTGCAGGTGATCGAGACGCCGGGGCATACGCCGGGCGGCATCGTCCTGTTCGCCGCGACCGAGCAGGGGAACATCGCCTTTGTGGGCGACACGCTTTTCCCGGGCAGTCACGGTCGTACCGATCTTTCCGGCGGTGACGAGGCGGCGATTATGCGCTCGCTCTCCAAACTTGCCAAGACGCTTCCGCCCGATACCGTTTGCTTGACGGGCCATGGCGATTCGACCACGATGGCGCGCGAACTTATGCAGAACCCGTTTATGCAGATGTAGGCTCGAAGCCGTCTTTCGAACCACGAAGACCGGTCAATCGTCAAGCTATTTTCCCCAGTGGGTCGATTCTGTGGGACAAACGGTCAAAATTTGTCCAATCGGATGGTATTCGTGAACAAACGAACGTTTATGCTCGGGTATGTCGTGGTAAAATCTCAGGCGTTATCGGAGCAACCTTACAGGAGGTTTCTTTTATGCTCGTCAACGCAGCAGACATGCTCAAGAAGGCCGAGGCCGGCAAGTACGGTCTCGGTGCCTTCAACACCAACAACCTCGAGTGGACCCTGGCTATTCTCCAGGCCGCCGAGGAGGCCAAGTCTCCGCTGATCCTTCAGTGCACCGCTGGTGCCGCTAAGTGGATGGGCGGTTTCAAGGTCTGCGCCGACATGGTCAAGGCTGCCGTCGAGGCCACGGGCGTTACCGTTCCCGTCGCCCTTCACCTCGATCACGGTTCTTACGAGGACTGCTTCAAGTGCATCGAGGCCGGCTTTACGTCCATCATGTATGACGGCTCTCACGAGGAGACCTTCCAGCTTAACCTCGACCGCACCAAGGAGCTCGTTGAGCTTGCCCACTCCAAGGGCATGTCCATCGAGGCCGAGGTCGGCGGCATCGGCGGCACCGAGGACGGCGTGACCTCCAGCGGCGAGCTCGCTGATCCTGCTGAGTGCAAGCAGATTGCTGACCTGGGCGTCGACTTCCTCGCATGCGGTATCGGCAACATCCACGGCGTGTACCCTGCCGACTGGGCTGGCCTTTCCTTCGAGCGTCTGGGCGAGATCAAGGCCGAGACCGGCGACCTGCCCCTCGTCCTGCACGGTGGCACCGGCATCCCCGAGGATCAGATCAAGAAGGCCATCTCCCTGGGTATCTCCAAGATCAACGTCAACACCGACCTGCAGCTCGTTTTCGCCAAGGGCGTTCGCGAGTACATCGAGGCTGGCAAGGATCAGCAGGGCAAGGGCTTTGACCCCCGCAAGCTCCTCAAGCCTGGTCGCGACAACATCGTTGCCCGCACCAAGGAGCTCATGGAGGAGTTTGGCTCCGTCAACAAGGCGTAAGCGTCGCTAAACTTCCCGCCGGAAGCCCCGTTCCCCTACACTGTTTCCTTTGCGCTCACCTGGCTTCGCCAGAAGTCGCGCGACGGAATCAGCTCCGGGGAAACGGGGCCTCCTTTTTTATCTCGCTACAGGGTTACTGGGCTGAATTTATTTATTGACTACCGTTCGGCGGTGTTGATGGCTCCCTTGTTGGGGCTTTCTTTTTTATCTCGCTACAATGGACTTCAAGAGTTCTAATGACTTGGAGTTTGGTATGGCTGTTATTAATGTGTTGCCTTCGGATGGGAAGGTTATTGACGAGGGTCCTGTTGGTTGCTCTATTGATGTTTGCTGTGATGACTTTCGTCATCTCGATATTGGACTGCCGCCCGAGATTCTTCGACTCAAGGATGCCGGATATTTGACGCAGGCTGTTGCGGCTTGTGATCGTCTTTTGAGGCAGAATCCTGAGCCTTCCCTGGCAGCCTGCGTTCGTGCCGAGCGGTATCGCATGCTTGAGACGCCACTTCATTTTTCGGTGCCGCGTGATCGAGCCATTGCGATGATTCGCGAGGAGTGGCCTGAGTTTACCGAGGAGCAGTTTGACGATCTGATTGACCGTAAGCGTATTGACTGGCGCTTTATCGACGGCGAGCTGTTCGTTCTCGACAACTTCCTCGATTCGCTTCGCGTATATCCCAAAGAGGTCCCCGGCATGCGTCCCGATCCTACGGACGGAATTGCACTGCGCAACGAGATGCTCAAGGAGATGGAGTCGCAAAACGGATTGGCTCGCGTCATTACGCTTAAAGCGTCTGTGTCTGTCCCCGGCGCTCTGGAGGGGGAGACCGTTTGCGCTTGGCTTCCCGTAGCCGCCACCTGCCGCCAACAGTCTCAGGTCGAGATTCTCGACATGACGCCGGAGGGTGCTGTTGCTCCCGCGAATGCTTCGGCGCGTACCGTCTCGTGGTCTTCTTCGAGTGTGCGCTCATTCTCGGTGACTTATCGTTATCACATCGATGCTGCTTATTGTGATGTCTACGGTGGCACACTTCCGGTTCATCCGCGTATGGACGCGCCTCTGCCCGAGGATATTTCCGAGGACCGTCCGCACATTGCATTTACGCCGTATCTGCAGCAGCTGACGGCCGGTGTTGTTGACGGACTCGAGGATCCGCTCGATCGCGCCCGTGCTATCTATGATTACCTGACGCAGCATATCGACTATCGCTATCAGCCGCCGTACTTGCTTTTGGGATCTATTGCCGATGACTGTGCGCATTCGCTCCGCGGCGATTGCGGCGTTATGGCGCTCACGTTTATCACCATGTGCCGTATCGCGGGCGTGCCTGCCCGTTGGCAGAGCGGCCTGTATGTTGCGCCCGATTCGGTGGGGTCGCACGACTGGGCAGAGTTCTATACGCCGCAGACCGGTTGGCTCAACGCCGACGTGTCATTTGGATCTTCTGCTCGCAGGATGGGGGAGGAGTGGCGCCGCCGTCACTACTTTGGCAATCTCGACCCGTGGCGTATGGTGGCCAACAATCGATTCCAGGCAGAGTTTGAGCCCTCTTTCGACGGCATGCGCGAGGACCCTTACGATAACCAGATGGGCGAGGCTTCGGTCGACGGTCGCGGATGCCGTCAGCGCGAGATGCTCCGCACGGTCGAACTCATCGAAATGCTCGAAGTTCCATTTTCGGACTAATCGGTAGAAAGCTGTGATAAACTAACTCACGCATTACGTGCCCGAGTGGCGGAATTGGCAGACGCAGTGGACTCAAAATCCACCGTTGGCAACAACGTGCGAGTTCGAGTCTCGCCTCGGGCACCATATATGCAAGCGAGCGTTCAAGGGGGGGTTGCGGCCCCCTTTTTCGTGCCGAACTCACGTGAGCGCGCGAAGCGTTAAGCAAACAGGCCTGTGGCCTGTTTGTAGCGGAGCGTGGCGAGGGCGCCGCGCGTCCGAAGCCCGGGGCTTCGCGAAGCGAAGGCCCTTCGAGTCTCGCCTCGGGCACCATACATGCAAGTGAGCGTTCAAGGGGGTTGCGGCCCCTTTTCGTGTACGTAATGTGATAATGCGCTGTACGTGTTATTATTCGCAAGGCGTTGTTCCCGCAATGCCCTAAAGAGGAACCCGAGGGTTCCCACCTTTTGGCGCCAATGAGCAGCTGACTGGTCATACAAATTAGATTCCCTTCCTCAAATCGAGGATGTCTATGTGTACGACCTGGTTGCTGAGAAGCGCCGGGTTATTTTTTTATGAATGGAGGTAGGGAAAATAGCTAAGTCTGATGACACCCGCATCAACGACGAGATTACTGCATCTTCGTGCCGTTTGATTGGCGTCGATGGCTCTCAGCTCGGCCTGTTCGCCATCCGCGATGCCCAGCGCGTCGCCGACGATCAGGGTCTCGACCTGGTCGAGATCGCTCCCAACGCGGAGCCGCCGGTCTGCAAGGTCATGGACTACGGTAAGTTCAAGTACCAGCAGGCCATGAAGGCCAAGGCTGCTCGTAAGAACCAGTCCAAGGTCGAGGTCAAGGAAATGAAGTTCCGACCCAAGATCGACGTTGGCGACTACGAGACCAAGAAGGGCCACGTTCTGCGTTTCCTCAAGAAGGGCGCACGCGTTAAGATCACCATCATGTTCCGCGGCCGTGAGATGGCTCACCCGGAGCAGGGCCTTAACGTTCTCGAGCGCCTCGGCGAGGATCTCAAGCCTTACGCTACGGTCGAGTCCAAGCCTAAGATGGAAGGCCGTAACATGCTTATGCTGCTCGCCCCGATTAAGGGCGCCTTTGATGAGGATAAAGCGGCAAGCGATACCAAGTAACTAGTGTTCTGTAACCGATTAAGGAGTATTTCATGCCTAAGATGAAGTCCCACAGCGGCACCAAGAAGCGTTTCCGCAAGACTGGTACCGGCAAGCTTATGCGCGCCAAGGCTTTCAAGAGCCACATCCTGAGCAAGAAGTCCACCAAGCGTAAGCGTGGCTTCCGTCAGGAGACCGAGATCGCCGCTGCCGACCGCAAGGTCATCAAGTCGCGTCTCGCCTAAGTTCGCGTTCCCGTTTTTCGTTTTACCGTCTAGGAGTTGATAGAACATGGCACGTATTAAGCGCGCTGTTGCCGCCAAGAAGAAGCGCCGTACCGTTATGCACCGTGCGAAGGGTTACTACGGTGCCGCTTCGCGTACTTACAAGCATGCTAAAGAGCAGGTCCAGCACTCCCTGCAGTATCAGTATCGTGATCGCCGCAACAAGAAGCGCGAGATCCGTTCTCTCTGGATCACTCGTATCAACGCTGCTGCTCGCCTGAACGACATCTCTTACTCTCAGTTCATGCACGGCCTGAAGGTTGCCGGCATCGAGCTCGACCGCAAGGTCCTGGCTCAGATGGCTTACGAGGACATCGAGTCCTTCAACGAGCTGGCCACCATCGCCAAGAAGGCTCTCGAGGCCTAATAGATTCTCTTGAATCGCTAGGGGAGTGTCGCGTTATGCGCGGCGCTCCCTCTTTTTATCTGAAGCGCTGGTTTATATAGCAAAAGCGCGGGTAGATAGACACTTACAGGTGACCGATCTTTATATATCTCTTAACCGAAGGGTCATCATCTGATGCGTGCAGTATTTCTGCACCAGCCTTTCTATGACTTATATAGGAAGCAATATATTGTGTAGGACTTGTGAAGAGTGGAATTGACGTCCCACGGCGCCCCTCCGGTCTGGCAATATATCTCCTTGCCGCGCGGCCCGGTCGGACCGGGAACCAGCGCAGGCGTGCACCTTGAGAACCGGATACTGCGAGGATGGACACTTCCGAGTGTCGCATCCGGGCAGACATCGAACCATTTGAAATGGTCTAACTTGGATTTGTTTTTCGCAAGGCCGCCGAGAGGCGGCCCCGAGAAATTCCTTTTCCTATCTAATAGAACCATATGAATCGAACGGAACCGATCAGCTAATAGTTGTGAGGACCGGACGGGCTCGAAGCCCATATATTTTGGACGGAGAGTTCGATCCTGGCTCAGGATGAACGCTGGCGGCGCGCCTAACAC